>Ga0066364_10000020_pt1 | contig 21746 bp, 23 predicted proteins | sample Knorr_S7_td_Surf_FD_70970 | JGI IMG/M metagenome (GOLD analysis project Ga0066364, IMG submission 70970) | Marine microbial communities from Southern Atlantic Ocean transect - Knorr_S7_td_SurfaceA_ad_6m_LV_A | ecosystem: Environmental > Aquatic > Marine > Oceanic | place: Southern Atlantic...
TCCAGCGATACAAGTTCCAGCGATACAAGTTCCAGCGATACAAGTTCCAGCGATACAAGTTCCAGTGACTCAAGCTCCAGTGACTCAAGTTCCAGCGATACAAGTTCCAGTGACTCAAATAACACAAACTATAGTTTTACTATAACAGCTCAAAACTCATCTGATTACATAGTAGAAGGAAATGATCAAAATGGAAATGTCTCTGGAAATGACCCGTCAATCTCAGTTAAGGTTGGTGATACTATTAACCTTGATATAAATGCATCAGGTCATCCTCTATTTCTTATAATCTCATCAAATGGTGGTTTTGGGTCTAGTAATTTAGTTTCGGGTGTTTCAAATAACGGTGCTGAAAATGGTTCTATAACATGGTCTCCATCAACAGTAGGAACCTATTATTACATATGCGAATATCATTCAAGTATGATTGGAGTTATTACCGTGACTGAATAATTAAGTTCTAAAGGACATGAGTTTCGAATCAGACGGAAGATACAACGGGTGCTTAGGTGAACCATTTAAATTTTTGCCGAAACATTCAGGATTAAATACTGAATCTTTTAAAAATTTTGGTTCCTCAGTTAGGTTACCCCAAGCATATACTACTTTATCAACTTGATTAACTAATTTTTTTAGCTCTCTTACATTTTTTTTTGAACTACCATTCAATGTATTTATTTGATCTGGATAAGGGGTAATCAAAGAAAAGATATTACCTACAAAGAAGCCACCATAATTAAATTTTATCGTAAAATTAATTAGTCTTCTTATTGTTGGATCATCTTTTTCATTATCAGCTATAGATGGATTAAACATAATATAAAGAACCTTTCTTTTTGATTCATCCCATTGCCTTGATAGTGAGAATCTTTCTTTTTTATCATTACTAAATTTAGCTTTTCGTAATATATTATTCTTGATAGCTAAGACCATGTCCAAATTTAAATAATGGATATTTAGAATCAAAAGGTAAGTCCTCTAATTGGTCGTTGACACTTTCCATTGAGGATGGTAAATCAAAAGGTAATTTACCAGATGGATTAAACACTCCATGGATTAAATCTTTAATTATTTTTTCATCAGAACCAAAATCAGCAATAATTGCTGAAGCATTATAATCAATTTCAGTTAAAATTGTAGGTCTACTTAAATTAGCGATTATTATGGTCGGTTTCTGTTTAATCAAAGAAATATATTTTTGAAGTTCCTCAGGAGTATAGTCAAGTGGTCCTCCACCCAAAAGTAATTCAAACATATACTCAGATTTAAATCTTCCATTGGGTGAATTAATCTTTATAACATTTATATCTGAGTCATTATAATCATATAAATTATTTTTTGAGATGAACTCTTCACCAAATCCGTGATAGAAGATTTTTGAATCTTCACTTAGTGGAAGTATGTTGTTCTTATTACTTAATAATACTAATGACTTTTTTTGAGCTTCGATACCTTTCTCTTTATTATATTGCTTATCATAAACTTTAAGAATATCAGACTCAAGATATGGGTTATCAAAAAGACCCAATTGAAACTTTTGCTTCATAATCCTATAAACTGACTGATCTATTCTGCTCTCTAGTATTTGACCTGATTCTATTAAATTGACAAGTTCATTTGTTAGATTTTCTCCTCCAATCATATCTACCCCTGACATAATAACTTTTTTTAAACGTTGAGAGATATTAAGATTTTCTACACCGTATGCACTGGCAGGTTTAACAATTTGTCCATTTGGGAAGGCTATGTCTGATATAATTGCCCAATCAGTACATATTATTCCATCAAAAGCATATTTATTTCTCAATAAGTCTATTAGTAATTCACTATTGTATCCAGCAGCAACCTCTTCATCTGTTATTCCTATTGGCAAACTATAATATGGCATAATTGAAGATACTCCTATTTTAATAGCCTCCTCAAAAGGTTTAATATGATATTGAAAGTTATCTCCTCTATAGGATTGAATGCCAGGGGGGAAATGACTATCCTTGCCTCCATCAAGTGGACCGCTTCCAGGGAAGTGTTTAACCATTGAGGCAACAGATTCATTATCCAATTTTTTTCCTTGTAACCCTTTAATATATGATTTAGTTAAAGAACTCACTAAATCCGAGCTCTCTCCAAATGTTCCATTTACTCTTCCCCATCTAGGCTCGGTTGATACGTCAGCCATTGGACCTAAAGCAAGAGTTATACCAATTGCTCTATATTCTTCCTTAACAATTTTAGCATGTTCTTCAACTAATAAATCATCACGTGTAGCTGCTAGACCAAGTGGTGTAGGCCATTTACTGAAGAAAGGTGTATAAGCATATGGTCCAATTTTATCGGGAACACCATGCCTTGGATCTGATGCAATTGTAATAGGGATCCCCAACCTAGATTGTTCACCTATCCTTTGGACCATGTTAGTCCATTTTAACATATTCTCTTTTGATACTACATTAAAAATATTAAAATGATTCATTTTCAAATCATTTAACATTGATGACATAGCGGGAATTGCAGCACTAAAAGGGTTACTTTCAATTGCAGAATCTACTATCTCTCCATTTTCACCTATAAATGCAATATGAATAAAAATAGACCCTGCTTTTTCCTGAACTGTCATTTGAGAAATTAAATCTTTGGCTCTTTCTTCAGCAGATAAAGTCCAATTTTCATATTTATCTAATTTGCCATTTTTATTTAAGTCCTTGAATGCTAAATTATTTTCAATTATTATTTCAGTACCTGTAGAATTATTAAATTTTATATTAGTTGTATCTGAAGACCAACTGTAATTTTTTATGGTCGTAATTTCATCTAATTCATATTTTTCCCATCCTGAATAACATGAAAATTGAATAATGGTAAATAAAAACATTATTAATTTTTTCATAGAATTATTTTTTCGAATCTCTAATTATGTCTTTCTCAACTACTCTTAGATACTTACTTCTCTTTTTATCAGAGACAAATGGTACTGACCAAAATTGTTTAGTATTACTCCAGTTTCCGCCCCATCCAAATACAAATGTAAAAACTCCTAGCACTAATCTTAGCTTAACAGAATTTAAATACATCGTTTTAACTGGCAATGCAGGAGCTCCATGTGTAAGATAACATCTAATTTTTTTATTTTTAAAAAAGGACCTTGGGTAAGCATAAGTTTTAGTTATGTTAACAAACTCATAAGCAAAACCTGGTGTAAAAACTTCATCAAAAAAAGTTTCCATTTTTGGTGTCAATCTAAACCACCAAACTGGTGAGATAAAATAAATTCTGTTAGACCATGTCACAAGATCTTTATATTTATTAATAAGATCTTTTTTGTCTCTGTGTAGTTTGTCTTTATAAAGATCAATAGTTTTTATATTTTGATTTGGATATTCTTTATAGGTATTGACAATTGTTTTAAAAATACCACTATGACAGAATGAGTTTTGATCTGGGTGACCAATGATTATAAGATTATTCAATGGTAAAGCATAATATTCTGTACAAAATTAAATAAATTTGTTAATACTTTTATTATGAAAGACATATTAATTATTGGTGCTGGACCAATTGGACTTGCATGTGGTATTGAGGCAAAAAAAAATGATTTAGATTATTTAATAATTGACAAGGGAATGCTTGTTAACTCAATATTTAATTATCCTGTAAATACAACTTTTTTTTCTACCTCAGACAAACTTGAAATAGGAGATGTACCATTTATATCCCATAACGTTAAACCAACAAGAACTGAGGCATTAGAATATTACAGGAGAGTTTGTGACTCATGGAACTTAAATCTTGATCTCTATAATGAAGTTTTGGATATAAAAAATAAAAAATCACATTTTGAGTTAAACACTCAAAATGGAATAATTAAATCGAAGAGAATTGTAATATGTACTGGGTTTTATGATATACCATATTTATTAAATATACCTGGAGAAGAACTTGATAAAGTCTTACACTACTACAATGAGTCCCATCCTTATTATCAAATGAATATTGCTATTGTTGGAGCTGGAAATTCAGCTGTTGATGTTGCTTTAGATACATATAGAAAAGGTGCTAAAAGTGTTACTATGATTATTCGAGAAAAGGAAATTGGAAAGAATATAAAATATTGGGTAAAGCCTGATATTGTTAATAGAATTGAAAGTGGAGAGATTAGAGCACACTATGAATCTGAATTAATAGAAATTAAAGAAAAGACTATAATTATTAAATCATCTAATGGTCAAAAGGAGATAGAGAATGACTTTGTTCTAGCTATGACTGGATATCAACCAAATTATAATATACTTAAAAAACTGGGGGTAAAAATCAATAATGATGAATTCAAAACACCAATCTTCAATGAAAGCACAATGGAGACTAATGTTAATGGAGTTTTTATAGCAGGAGTAATTTGTGGGGGGCTAAAGACAAATAAATGGTTCATTGAAAATTCTCGAGACCACTCTAAAAAAATTATATCTTCAATATCAAAAAATAGCTCTTAGAATAAGCTATTTACTTAGAGAATCTGAAATTAACTTATGGAAATGATGGATAGTTAATTCTTTTGTTGGTGAAAATCTTCCAGTATTATAATATCTTGACTCTAATCCTTTACTAACTTGCTCTACAACATATTCATCTTCTCTCTCAACTTTATCAATTAGCCCACCAGCACCAGAGTCATATTTAGTTTCATCTAACATAAATTGAATGAAGGATACCTTTGTTCTATTTATTTCCAAGGGAGTTACTACATTAATAGACAGTCCCCAAGGGTAAAAATTAAGCATGATGTTTGGATATATCCAATAGTAATATGCACTTATTTTATTACCATAATCGTGATGATCCTCATTTATTTCAAAAAACTCCTCACCCTCCGAGGCATATCCAACTTGAAGGTTATAATTTTCATAAATTTCCATACTATATTTCTCTATATCAAGCACTTTTGTTAAATCTTTATGTACAAAAGGAATGTGAAAAGGATCAAGATAATTTTCACAATAAACTGCCCAATTGGCATTTACTAAATGATCAACTGAAAGATCAGGTCTTTCAACTAATGAATCAAATTCAAAAAAGGACAATCGATTTGAAATTTCATTGAAAATGGATTGTATCTCAAACCCTGGTTCTAAACTTGTAAATAAAAAAGGACCAATACTAGATATTTTAAAAGATTTAAGATTTTCACAATCTCTTGGGAAATTTTTTGTTTCTTCAAAATCAGGCATAGACTTAAATACCCCATCAAGATTAAATTTTCTGCCATGATAACTACATCTAATACCCTTAGCCTCACATGGATTATCAATTATAATATTTGCTCTGTGAGTACATACATTAGATAGACATCTTAAATTTTCATTACCATCCCTAACTAGAAGAAGAGGTTCGTTAATATAGTTATCTAAAAAATTAAAAGGGTATAGATTAATATTTACTGGCAAAATATTTTTATGACCAATAAACTGCCATGATTTTACAAAAATTTTTTCTTTAACCTCCTCATAAATACCTTGATCTTTATAGAACCTTTTTGGTAGAGTCTCTGCCTCTCTAATATCATTTTTTACATGAAACTTTTTGAAATCCATAATATGTTTATAGTTAAAAGAATATTAAAAATAATCATATTTCTCTTTAAATTAAATAATCATATTAGTTTAGTTAAAATTTAATTATGGAAAGGAGAAAATTTTTACAAAATACATGTCCGACTGTCACTTTTGCCTTTTTTGGGCTCTCATATATTCAGGCATGCTCAAAGTCTGATGATGGGGGCTCTTACAGTTCTAATTCTAGTTCTAACGCTTCAACTTCACAGACATACGGAAATAGTTCTCAAGGAGGAAACCCTCAGACTGATAACGGTATAGTTGTTAGTGGTAATTCTGTTACATTAGATCTAACAAATTCAACTTTTAGTTCTTTAATTAATCCAGGAGACTTTGTAAATTTAACATCAATTGGCATGTTGGTTTTAAAAATTTCTAATTCAGAATTCAGGGCATTTGATAATTGTTGTCCTCACAGTGGTTCAAAAGATGCTTGGTCCTACAGTAATGAGCAATTCAAATGTAACACCCACGGTAATAATTTTTCAATTGATGGCAATAATGTTAGAGATTGTAATTCAGGTTCAACTTCTGGTGGTCTTAAAAGATATACTGCCTCTCTTTCTGGAGATACTTTAAATGTAACTACATCATAGGTGAAAATGACAGGAAAAAAATATTTATTTCTTGTATTTTTTCTTGTTATTAATGTATCTAATTCATTCAGTCAAGATTTTTTTGATGAGTTTGAGAGTTTAATTGAAATAGAAAAACCTGTTTTACTTCCTGAAAAAATGATTTTTACTCAGAGAATTTTATGGGGTGAGAAGGGTTTATTCAGAAAAACTGGTATCTCTAATCTTACTGTAGAGAATAGAGAAAAGGAACTTATAGTTAGAGAAAAAATGCTTAAAGCCCACCAGATCATAGGTTACATAACTTTTGCTGGTATGATCTATCAAGGTATTCTCGGAGGTAAACTTTATAATGGTGACTATAGTGTGTATAATGAACATAAAACCCTTGGCAAAATTGTAACTGCATCTTATTTCACTGGAGCTGGATTATCTCTATTTACCCCTCCTCCACTTGTAAGTAGAGAGAAGGAAGGATTAAATAATATTAGACTACATAAGATTTTAGCAAATGTTCATCTACCAGCGATGATTGTGACCAATATCTACTCAGAAAAACAACATGAAGCAAAAAAGTATCGCGAAATTCATAAAGCCTCTGCATATACTGCAGTTGCAAGTTATACTCTTGCAATGATTACAATCATACTTGATTTTTAATGAAAAAATTTACTTTCATATTTATACTTTTTACAAATATTTTATCTTCTCAAGAAATTCTAAGAATTGATGATTCAACCTCATCAATTAGTTATTCCGGTAAACATTTTCTTCATAATTGGGATGCAACAAATGAGAATATATCTGGTCTGATTGAGCTAAAAGACAATCAAATTTCAAAAATTGGAGTTTTAGCAAAAGTAGCTGATTTTAAAAGTGGTAATTCTAGTCTAGATAGTAATTCCTTTAGAGTTTTAGATGCACTAAAAATTCCAAATATAATTTTTAGGTCTACTGAGATAATTGAAACATTAGATATCATTTCAGTTTATGGAACTATTTCATTTCACGGTATTGAAAAAGCTATAAACGTTACTTTGAACAAATCGAATTATAATGATATTGTTTCGTTAAATGGGAAATTCATTATTAAACTTTCAGACTTCAATGTTAAACGACCTTCTCTGTTACTACAAAAAATAAATGACGAAATTGAGGTTCAAATCAATTTGATATTTAATTAATTGTTATATTTAAATTTAACATAATATCAATTTAAAAATGAAAAAAATATTTTTAACACTATTCATAAGTTTTGCAATACTAAGTTGTGAGACTACAAATGAGCAAGTTAATTCAGATCTTCCTACAGTAGTTGATGAAACTGAATTAGTTGCAATTGCTGATGCTATGTATGAGGCAATGAACTCTGACGATGTTGAGTCAGTTTTAGATTTTTATGCAGATGAATCTGCATGGAGTTTTCCTAATGGAGTAAATATAGAGGGTAAAGAAGCTATTGGCGAAATGCTTAGCACTACCACTGCTATTTGGGATATCGCTAGAGCAGAGGGTACAAATTATTTAGCACTTGAAGGTACGAATGAATCTGGAGAAGATTTTAAAGTTCTTCTAAGTTGGGGAGGTCAGACTTTTTCAAATGATGATACTTCAATTACAGTTCCTTACCATAATATACTTTTCTTTACTGATGATAACAAAATAGGCTGGAATGCTGGTTTTTATGACAGAACTCAGTTTGTTGAAGCCTATGACGAGGATCCAATAAAATAATTTTAAATTATTTAAATCTTTTTAACCCCTGTTTTAACAGGGGTTTTTTTATTTTTGATTATAACAAAATTTTTTAAAATGAAAAAGATATCTATTTTACTTATGATTTTATTTATTTCATGTGAAGCTCCTTTAAATGGGATCAGCGAAGATGATATAAATACTTTTGAAATAAATGTAGCAACTCTTAAAAATGACTTTATTAAAGGTTATGAAGAGGGTGACTATGATAAAGTGGTTTCAATTTTTGCTGATTCAATTCAGTGGTACGGACCTGGTATTAATTCTGAAATGTTAAAGGGTATAGACATACTAAAAGAGAATGTGACCTTTTGGATGGAAAACTTTGAAGATATATCATTTACAGAAGGTGGTGGATTACCTGGAACAGACATAGGTTTTTGGGGAGGGAATGTTTATCCAACTGATCAGGCAATGTCTGGCCCTAATAATGTAAGAATGTATGGAACTTGGAATGTAACAAATTCTAATACAGGAAAAGCTGTAAGTTTCAAACATTATCTTGTATGGAACTTTAATGAAGATGGAAAGGTTCACACAGTCACTGAATATGCTGATGTAGGAGGTTTGCTAAGTACATTTGATCAATAATTGTTAATAATTATTAATAACCACAAATGCTTAATTTAAAAAAATCTTAATAGATTTACTTGTTTGCTTCGGCGAACTTAAATTGGTTTATGGTTAATTAAAAACCCTCAAGATCTCTCTTGAGGGTTTTTTTGTTTTGTCAAATAATGACACGTCTAAGACTATTAACCAATTATTTAGACATCTTTAATGTATTAATTAATTAAAATCATTATCAATTCTTTACAAAAAAATTATCTACATATTTTCAACAATTAATTCTGTTCAGCGTTTCTAATTGAAAATTGATTAAGAGTTATGATCTTTCCATCAGCAACAAAGTAACTTTCATGCTGGTAGTCAGTTCTTTCGTTGGAATCTTCAGTTGCTGGATAAGTAATAGTAAAGCCAGCCTGAACATGTTCTCCTCCGATTTCCGGATTGAGATCAACCGAAAACGCATAATCAAATGACCAAGAAACATTAGATCCGTTATTTATAGATTCTACAAATGAATCAAACGTATCTGTATAAACTCCATTAGGTCTCCAAACTTTAACTGTATCTGCAAAATAAGGCCTCATAGATTCGTAATCCTGATTTGCCCATAATTCATCTACAGCGATAACAATATCTACAGCATCCTGAGTACCAAGGTGCCATTTAAGATCAGCGTTATCTCCAGTCACAAAACCTATTGTTTTATTTGACATATCTGTATTACAAGAACTCATGATGAGAGTTAATGTAAGTGTAATTAGTATTGAATTTTTCATTGTAATTATTTTAAATAAAGATATAACTTTAATATTTTTAAACAATGTATCAATTTTATAGTGTATTAATTAATTATGCATAAAACTTAAATTATAGGGTTTTTAATAATTTAATTTATTAATTAAATAAAATTTATTATAATTTATATACTAATTTGATTAATAAATCCAATTTTTAATTGTATTATTGATACAATAAATAATACAGTTAGTTCTTCAAATTATTAAAGAAAAATTATATCAAATACATAAGACTTTCAAGAAGTATTTTTGGTAGATAAGTGCGAACTCTAGGTGGAAAAGTATAGATTGAATACTGTCAATAAAATATTTATCTTCTCTGCTTAACTGTTGAGCTTGAAATTAATTCTAAAAGAAGTTCATCAGCTTTTTCATCTGCTTCAGATTTTTTCTTAGTATCGAATTTATCGTAAACAGACTTAAAATGTGTAGCTGTTTTTTTTGTTATTTTTTTTAAAAGATAAGCCTCTTGAACTCTTCTTAAAAAGATACTTTTTGAATTAATTGGCATTGGTTTATTGTTACATTTAAAATTAATAAAAATTATTAATTAAAAAAGTATTTGTCAACTAAATTGAACAGCCTAAGGTTAATATTATAAATATTCTGGAATCTACTTCAATAAATATTGAAATTTTAGAAATAACTGAGTCTTATTAACTCTATAATGAGGAGAGTTGTAGTCAATAAAATTATTTATATAATTCTGATTACCTCCTAAATAGAAAATTGTATCAGGGTTGGGTCTCCATGATATAAGAGGTTGCAGAAAAACTTGTTCAGAGAAATCATTATATTCAGAAATTAATCTAATGTCTAAATTATTATTGAACTGATATCTAATATCTAGCCTACCAATATAACCCTTAAAGTAATACCCGCCAGATTCGGCTTTTCTTATATCTTGGTAACTGATTATTGGTTTAACTCTAAGGTTGTTGTTTATTGCAAACTCAATATCAAAGTCAATATTTGTCGCATAACCCAATTGTGGAATTATCTCTCTATATGCAATATCTTTTCCAAACTTGTAAGAAAAGTTAAAATCTAAAAAACTCAGTGGCTTACCTCTAATCCTCAACAAGTGATTTATAAAGTCCTGAAATTGATATTCAAGATGAGACTTTTTCCAATTATACTCATAATTATAAAAAATATTTGTATCTCCAATAGTAAGAAGCTGAAGATATAATTGTGAAGATGATCTTTTTAAAGTTTCTGAGTGATCATAGGTTTGTTCATGTCTAAATGAAATTCGATAGTTTTGTAAGTAATTCTTATTTGGATATTGATAAAAACTGTGCCAGAAATCATATTGTTTTATATCATTTTTAGTAATAAAGCCAATATCAGATCGAAAATCGTCAGACATTACTTTATATTGTATAAACGATCTCCATGTCTCAGTTTCTCTTCGAATTTCACCAAAAAAAGAATACCCATTAAAACTCTCTCCATCAAGATTGACAGTATAATCACCAAAATTTCTATCTGATTTTATCCAATCTGCGACTGGCTCTTTATTAAAATTTAAAAAACCTTCAATAGAGAGTTTCCAAATATCTGAGAAGTTAAAAAGCGCATCTGCTCCAAATGTATTTCCATATCCTCCTCCTTCATAAATTCGATTAAGAGATATGAGCCCAAGTTGTGTCTTGTCATCTAAAAAATTCTGATATCTAAAAACACTATTGAAACTATTAGTTCCAATACCACGAAAAGACTCAAATTCTGTTGGAACTAGATATGGTGTTTCATTGTCAAAAGCTGTTAAGAGATATAGCCTTGACTTTCTAGCTTGATTTAGAATTTTTGATGCGAAAGATGGGTCATTTATTGACCTTGAATTAAACACATTTATCTCAAAGTCAAGTGCATCAACTCCTCTATTGAAAAAAGGCCTTTGTTCAGGGTAATTTATAGCAGTTGGCGAGTTTATATCAATTTTAGTAACATCAGATTCAACTTGAGAAAAATCTGGATTTATTGTTGCCTCAATGGACAAGCTTTTATTTATATCAAAGTTAATACCTAATCCATAATCAAAATTTTGATTATTTAATTTGAGAGCTTCATTGTATAATTTTTTTTCACCTGAAAAGTTTCCACTTATATATGGCAAAAACTCCAGTTTTTTTTCTATTACAATATCCTTGAAAAGTATCTCATGATCCATTAGACATAATTGACAAGTAGCCTCTCTATTTGCTTTACTTGAACTTGTTGTTATTGCAACTCTTTCTTCAAAATTTCTTGATCTTATATTTATATTCCACTTTTGATCTTTTCCATTTGGGAAAGGAATTTCTGAAAATGGAATAATAAATTCTAAATCAAAACCACCATCTTTAATACTCCCTTTAGCATTAAAATCAAAATTTGCACTTTTTTTTAGGTTGTAGTCAGATCCAGAATAACCTCTGCCGTCAAGACGGATGGCATCAAGTAAACTTCCACTAGGATTTGCAACGAGAAATATTTGGTTCCTAGCATCTCCATATGTATCTAACTCTATTGAAATTGCATCTCCGTTGTACATAGCCCAATCGTCCCTGTTAATAATATTCGAAATTATTTTATCCCTTTGAGCTTTAATTCCAACATATAAAAATGTTTCCGAATAGGTTACATATGCTACAGTTGATCTTAAAGCTTCCGTATTGTAGCTTGGAGAAATTTCATACTTTAGTGATATCTCAGCAGCATTACTAATTTCCTCATCAGAGACAATCCCATCAAACTTTACAGTTGTTTTGTCAATTTTGTTTAAAAAGTGTGAGGTCTTTTGTGAATAAGACACAAAGCTGACTATCAAGGTAAAATATAAGAATAGTTTTTTCATATACCTCTTTATGCTAGTTTTTAAATATTTTAATTATTTATGATTAAAACCAAAAAACTTTTTAATCTTTAATGAATATCTTATCCATATCGCAATTGTACACCAGAGAAAACCTCCAGGTATCCACCAAATTACTGCTAAAAGAGCAATAAACTCCTTTTTATTAGCTTTTTTAACTTTTTCTTTGAGATTACTATAACTAAGATTTTTCATAAATCTTTAAAGTCAAGCTTTTAAGGTTAGAGTAACCATTTACTTAGACCTTAGATATTTAAATTAGTTGAAACTATACTTAATAGAGATTATATTATTTGTAAAATCTGGAATAATTTTTTCATCATACTTTTGAAAAAAATAACGAATAATAAAACTCTGATTTTTATTTAATTCTTTTTTTAGACTTATACCGTATCTATGTGCTTTTTGGTCACTACCATCAATTTCATTAAAATACTCATAAAATAATTTTGGTCTATTCTTCCATTCTTTAATTTTAATTTCTGCAAGGGGTCTAATACGAATTCTTTTTTTAAATCTATTTTCTCTATCCAAAGAAACCCTATTTTGATATGCTAGTCTAAGCTCAAAATTCAGTGGAGCAGTATTAAATCTTTTTTCAATACCTAAACGATATCTATACATATTTTCAAAGCCTTGAACACCTCCAGAATTATCGTTTCTATAATAGTATCTTAGTTGACCTGATAGTTTTAATTTTTTCACTGGAGAATATGTTATCTCTGATTCTGTAATATAACTATCAACTATATTAAAATCTTCTTTTAATCTAAAGTGTTGACTCAAATCTAGGGACCATTTTTTATTTATATCTATACTATACTGAATTTGTGACCAACCCCTGAACTCATTATCTTGAGAATATACTGGATAAGCAAAAAGAGCTAAGAACAAAATAAAATAAATTAGTTTTTTTTGTTTAATAATAAGCATGAATTGTAGCTATGTTTAAACTTTTATCAATTTTAAATATTTTGAATGATTTTATTTTAATATCAAGATTTTTCTCAAAACTTAAAATTTCACTCTCAATTAAATTTTTTAAATTATCGTTATACTCAATTTGTAATACAATCCTTCTGTTTATATCCTCATCTAAAGGATGAGATACACCCGTGTAGTATAACTTTCTTAAAAAAAACTCACCAAATACTATAAAAAGTATAATAATTAAATTTATGATAATTAACTCATTGACAGATAAGAAGTCTTCAGAGAGAGCATTAATTACAGCTACACCAATAGTAACAAAAAGATATGTCATTTCCTCAGTCTGAAGAGGAAGAGTTCTATATCGAATAATTCCAAAAATTGCAAAAAGTCCAAGTGCCATCCCCAAGTTAAGATCAAAGTTTTTTAGTGTGTAGCATAAAAAAAATACAATTAAACTAATCATCATAAATGTAAATGAGAACCGTTTCAATATAACCTGCCTGGATATAATAAATATTATTGTGGCAATGAAGGCGGTATTAATTGAAAAGCGAATTACTGCTGTAGTCCAGTCAAAGTCAATAAGTAAGGATTGTATCATAATTATAAAATATCGGAGAATCATACCACTGAAATTCCTTTACTTAATTAACAAATATATCTAATTCCTCGAGAGTGTTAAAATATTTGCCCTAATTCGTCATCCGTCTAGATCTTCATTATGAATTACAACACTAAAAATTTTATATTTATCTATTATTATTTTTTTCACTTTCATAAAAATGTTCAAAGAAATAATCTTATACACATTGATTCCCATCTTGTTAGCTAGTTGTTCAAAAACATTAGATGAGTCCTGTAAAACAGAAACAATTTTAATAGCATGCACTAAAGAATATATGCCTGTTTGTGGATGCGATAATAATACATACTCAAATAAGTGTGTGGCAAAATCACAAGGAGTAAATAGTTGGACAAATGGTGTATGTAGTGATTAATTTTATATAAATTTATGAAAACCCATTACTTTGAATTTAGATCGTTATTCAGATAATTTTTTTCAGGTAAACCATATAAATGGATTCCTTCCAAAAAAAAGTCCAATTGCAGTTTTACCAAAACGATATTCTGATTTGCAAATACTAATTGATGATATGCCTATAAAAAAGGCTAATGGGGAAAATGGTCTCTTAGCAGAAGAAGGTGCAATTGAAGATGCAGTTAAAAATTTAAAAAATTATAAAGAGCTAATTAAGGATGAAGATGATGTATTTATAAATCAAGCCTTATTTAGAGCTTATGCTTTTTTAACTAGTGCATACCTTTTAGCTCCATCTCATTTTGGTTTTCAAAAAACTAAAAAATATGGAAAGGCTCACACAGTTTTACCTTCCCAGCTTGCAGAACCCTTCGTAATAGTAAGCAAAAAACTTGATGTATACCCGTTTTTAGATTACCATTATGCATACTCATTAGGTAATTATGTTAAAATTGACAATGCTAAAGGATATGAATGGGAGAATTTAGCGATGGCTGCAAAATTTTCTGGTATGGATGATGAAAGAGGTTTTATAATGCTTCACGTTGATATAAACCAATATTCCCCTCAACTAGTTGGAAGTATTTTAGAATTTCTTAACTCAAAAAATAGTAATGATGTTAATAGATCATTGACAAACTGTTTATCGGCGATGAAAAGTATTAATGAAAGAAGACAAATAATGTGGGAAGCATCAAGATGGAAACACTATAATGATTTTAGGGTTTTTATAATGGGGATTAAAGGAAATAATGAAATCTTTGGTGATGGAGTTATTTACGAAGGGATTTCAGATAAACCAGTTAAATACAGGGGGCAGACAGGTGCGCAAGATAATATCATTCCTACTGCTGATATTTTTACGGGTGTAATAGAATATTATCCATCAAATGATCTAACAAAATATCTATTAGACTTAAGATCATACAGGCCGAAATGTATACAACATTTTTTATCTGACTTAAAAGATGAAATGGATGGTAATAGACTGTTCAATAAAATTAAAGAAGATAACAATGAAGAGGGATTGTGCATTTTGATTCAGATTCTCGATGAAATATATTACTTTAGAAATGGTCATTGGCAGTTTGTTCAAAAGTATATAATGGCTAATACAAAATATGCAAAAGCTACAGGAGGAACACCAATAATCTCCTGGATTCCAAATCAAATAACAGCTGTATTAAATTATATGACGGATGTCTTAGAATTAATCCCTGACAGTTCAAGCTTCATAGATAAAACTTCTTTTGAAGAACAACTATCAAAAAAGGTTACTTTGTTGGATAAACAACTTCAGCTTCTTCATGTTGATAACTATAATGCTGAAGATGTCTTTGCACTAAATAGGAAACTTAAGTTGAACGACGATTAATTTAAACCTCAATCGCTTTTCAGTAATTGATCATTATCAATAATTTCTTATAATTCAAAATGGGATTAATAATGAAGTAATAAAAATTGATAAAGAGGTGACCTGTAGATATTTGTTTTTGACTATTTTTGCCGCATCAGATGAAAAAGATTTCCCTATTTCTATTGCTTTTGTTTTTTGATAATGTTTATTGTCAAAATGAATTTAATCTAATTAAATCCGAAGAAACTATTATAAGTTTAGATGGTGTTTTATCAAATGATGAGAAGAATAACTCAATCATAGTACCAATTGAATATGAGCAAGAGCCCGGGGATAATGTTCCCTCAAAACTTAAAACTGATGTATATGTTACATATACAGATACATATATATACGTTGGGGTAAAAGCTTACGGAGATCCTCAAAGTATTAGAGGTCAAGTAAAGCCAAGAGATCAGGTTGACTACCAAAATGAGGATATAATTTTTCTAAGGTTTGATCCTTTCAGGGACTCGAGGGCAAATTATATTTTAGGATCAAATGCTTTTGGAAGTCAGTTGGACCTTCGAGTCTTTAATGCAACAAGCGAAGAAGATTCATTTGACCCAGGGTTTAATGCAATCTACGAAACAAAATCTTCTATTGTTGAGGATGGTTATATTTTAGAATTCAAAGTTCCCTTCAATTCTCTACCCTACCCAAAGGGAAACGATCAAATATGGAACTTTAATATATCCAGAGTATATACACTCAATGGAACTTTTTATAGAAATCAAAGCCAACCATATGATAGAAGTGACCCATGTTGGGTATGTCAAGTTACTGATAAGCTTATTATGAATGATATTAAGTTTAGAGGAAAAACTGAATTACTTCCATTTATAACATCTAATATCTCAGGAAAAAGAGAAAATAACGAAAATGACCCAATTAAATATGGAAAATTAAATGGTGAGGTTGGTATTGGTTTTAATTATGATTTTTCACCGTCCTCATCCATTGAACTAACAGTTAATCCAGATTTTTCTCAGGTAGAAGCAGATGTGAGTCAGATTGATATAAACTCAGCTTATGCTCTAGAGTATCCAGAGCTAAGACCCTTTTTTAATAAGGGTATGGAATTATTAAATTTTATGGATGGAGCTTTTTACTCTAGAACGATTAACTCCCCTAGCTTCTCATCAAAACTAGTAGATCTAAATTCATCTTCTGGGACTATTTTGTTAAATGCCATTGACGAAACATCACCATACTTAATTGGAGGCGAAGATAAATCATACTTTGGAGATGGAGGAGTTAGCTATATAAATACTATTAGGCATCAAAAAATTATTAATGAGGGCAATAAATTAGGAGTGTTTGGTACTAGTAGATATTTTAAAGAAGGGGGATACGGAAATTTGATAGGAGTTGATGGTCTCTTTACATTTAATAAAATATGGAGATTCCAATTTGAAATTAACAAAAGCTTCACAAAAGAACCTAAAAATAATTGGATTGAAACTGAGGATTTATTCTTAGATAAGACAATTAGACTTGATGGAGAAAAATTTAGTGGTAGTGCAAATTATTTCAGACTTTCCCGAAACACAGAGCATTGGGATACATATTTATTTTATAGAGCAATTTCTCCAGGGTATAGAGCAGATGTTGGTTTCGTGCCTAGAATAAACAGAAAGTGGACTACCATTTATCACGGTTATAAAAGTTTTTTTGAGAAAGAGTATATTCAAGAATTTAGTGTTAGTCTAAAAGGGGACTTGACATATAACTTCGACAATAAATTAAAATCTCAAAATTTAGATTTTGATATTTCAATCAAGACTTTTGGTAAAACAGTTATTGAATATAATTATGATATAAATTTTATCAGAAATTATTTAAATGTTGATTATAAAAATGTAGGAAAATCTACCCTTACAATTATGGCATTTCCAAATGAGGACTTATCATTAATGCTTAAGAGTGTATTTGGAAGAGAAATTGCTTATAACGAAGATAATCCTGAGATTGGTAGGGATAACTCTATCTTCTTCAGAGTAAATTATAAAATTGGTGAAAATATTAATCTACTGTCTTCAATAAACTATGCAAGACTGAGAAACTTAGATGACACTAAAAGCTTCTATGATGGATATATCTCAAGGTTTACATTTAGATATCAATTTAATAATGATCTAAGCATTAGATTGGTTAGTGAGTATGATAAGTTTAACGATACAGTTCTTTTACAACCTCTATTTAAATGGAATCCAAATCCTTCAACTATATTTTATATTGGAGGTATTCAAAATTCTATAAATGAATTTAATCTAGATCCGGAGGAATTTAATCCATTTTCAATCAATAGATCACAATTTTTTATCAAATTTCAATACCTATTCGGGATATAAGAGTATAAAAAAATCAAAGTATACTAAAAAGTAATTTCTGTTTAACTATATTTAAATATGAATAATAAAATTTTAATTTTTACTTTGATCTTAACTATAAGCTCCTGTAGTATTTTTCAAAATGGTCAACCTTTATCTCAATATAATTCATCTTCAATTACTGGAGCTGAAGACCCATTACAGAAGTTTGTTGGTAATTATGCAATTCAAGTTTTTGGTCTTCCAGATGGAAGTGATGGTAAATTTAGCATGGAAGTATCTAAAGAAGGTAACAGTCTAAAAACTATATTTTTAAGTGATGAAGCTAATCTGGAATTTGATGTTATTGGAACAGAAGTTGAAGATGACTTTCTTTATATAAATATCTTTTTAAAGAATTATGGAATGAATATTTCCTTTGAACTTTTACTAGAGGGCAATAAAGTAACTGGATATCTTGCGGACATGTTTGAACTAGAAGGCACTAAGTCAAACTAACTCTATTGAGAGATCTCATATTCAAACTCCCAGTTAGGATTTTCTAGCTTATTTATTATGTAATTTAAAGTTAGCTCTTCCCCAGATAGAATACTCTTATCTGTGATTATTCTAATATGTTTTATTTCACCTAAAGTTTCATGAGACTCAGAGACTATTGCTCTACAATTTGGCATTTCATGATGATTAATAAAAGCTCCGAGGGGTAACCTTATATAATTATCTGGAAATCTTTGGTCATAGACATGGGATATACCAAGATCAGTATTAGGGGGTAAATCCTCTGTTGCAAAAATACCCAACCCCTCAATTTTACTTTCTTTAATTGTAATTTGATCAGGAAGAGGTCTCCATTCTTTAGTTTCTTTCATAATTTTCATTTATTAATTTATAAATAAAAATTTAATTTGATCTGATGTAGATGTAACTTAATTACACTCAATTTCATATTCTTCCCAAGTTTTATCTGGAGTAGTGTTAGGAAAATAATAACATTTCATTGAGTCATCAGGAAAAATTACATGTTTGAAAAAAGCTGTTGGAACATGTGCTCCCGTATCTAAAACTATATGGTTATTATCAAACTCCAAATAAATTTCGATATTAATATCACCATACAAATCAGCCCATAGCCTAACCTGTTCTTCTAGATCTACCCAAGCGCCTCTATTTAAATCATCATATTGTAAAGCAACATTTAAGTAGGAAAAAGTTGCATAAAGGTTTTCATATGAATCATTAAATGAACCAGCAGGTGCCATGTGCCCTCTATCCCATCGGTTTGAGTAATAATCATCATAGTCTGACGTGTGGATTGAGTCAACCGTGTAAAATTGCATTCCATCTCTATCTGCATTTTTGACGATATCACGAACAGTATATTTTACCCAATTTGGCTGTTCATAATTCTCATTATAAGAGATTTGAAAAATATTATTTGATACATAAACAGAATCGATCTTTGCTCTAGGTAATGAATTAGTATTTGGAATATTGTTAGCTTCTGTTTCTTTTTCAGTATAAATATTTTCATTTGCAGTTTCAGAAGACGTCTGCTTTGAGCACGATATTAGAAAAAAAATACAGAGCAGTAGATACTTCATGATCAAGACTTAACAAGTTTTCTCATAAGACCCTCCTGAGCAACAGATGCAACCATAGTTCCATCCTCAATAAAAATACTTCCTCTTGCAAAACCTCTTGAATTTGATGCACTTGGGCTTTTCATATCATATAGTAACCATTCGTTAATATCAAAGTCTCTATGAAACCAAAGAGCATGATCCAGGCTAGCATAATATGCTCTTGTCTTTGCAATTTCTTTTCTATGAGGTAAAGAAGCTGTCGCTAAAAGCTGATAGTCACTTACAAACGCCAGTAGCTGATGATGAACTGGAAGTGGTAAATCAATTTTATCTTTTAATCTAAACCAACAGTGATTGTATGGTAGGGCATTATCTTTTCTCATAAATATATTTTTTCCAATAGGCTTAAACTCAAAAACTTTTGGATGTGCCATAAGAAACATTTGATATTTTTCTGCCAATTCATCTTTATGTTTTTCTGCTTGTTGAAAGTCTGTCAATAATACATCTGGGCTGAGAACATTGGGCATTTGAACTTGATGGTTATACCCTTTTTCATTTTTTTGAAAAGAAGCTGCCATATTGAAAATAGCTTTATTATTTTGAAATGCAACTACTCTTCTAGTTGTAAAGCTCCCTCCATTTCTAATGTTATCAACTTCATATGTAACAGGTATATTCAAATTGCCTGGGAGAATAAAATAGCCATGCATTGAATGTGCGATTCTATCACTAGGTACTGTTTGGTATGCTGCATGCAGAGATTGACTTAAAACTTGTCCACCAAACACCCTCCCCCATACCGTCTCATAGTTTTTACCTTCAAATCTATTGTTATCAATTTTTTTAAGCGTAACAATTGATAATAATTCATTTATATCCATAGGCTCTGTTAAAAATTTTTAATAATTGAAAACCCCAATAAAACTAAGGTCTCATCAAACAAAGTTACTAAAGATTTGTTATCTTGTAAATTAAAATAAATTAATCTTTCAATGAAAAAAATACTAACACAATTATTTTTAGCACTTGCTTTTTTTACTTCAAATGCTCAACAAATCAATTTTGTTGAATATGATCTGGAAAACGGTCTTCATGTGATATTACATCAAGATAATTCTGCACCAGTAGTCTCAGCGACATTACAATTTCATGTAGGTTCAAAAGATGAGGATGATGGTCTTAAAGGTTTTGCTCACCTATTTGAACATATGCTTGGTAAGGAAACAAAAAATATGGATTCTGGTCAATGGGGAAAGATATATAGCGCAAGAGGTGGAAGTGGAAATGCCTCAACAAGTGTTGATCTAACTAATTATTATGTAACTATTCCATCTAACAGTTTAAAGCTTGCTTTATGGAGATACTCTGAAATAATGTTACACCCAATAATTGAACAGGAAACAATTGATATTCAAAGAGAGGCGGTAAAGGAGGAAAAAAGACTTAGATATAATCAACCATATATTCCAAGATTTTATGATTATTTAAAAAGAAATTTTTTTAAGAAGCATCCGTATCAACACCCAATAATTGGATATTTTGAAGATCTTGATAGTTCTTCTCTTGATGATTTTTTAAATTTTAAAGAAAAATTTTATGCTCCTAGTAATGCAGTTTTTGTTGTTGCTGGAGATATAGATGTTGATGAAACAAAACAGCTAATTTCAGAATATTTTGATGAGGTTCCATACAAAGGTGAAAAGCCAGAAAAAAATTATCCTGTTGAGGAGCCATTAAAAGAGGAGATAAGGGTAAAAGAATATGATCCAAATATTCAAATACCTGCATTATTTTATGCATTTAGAACTCCAGCTATGTCTAATAGAGATTCGGCAGTAATAAATTATATTGCTCAACATTTAAGTGGCAGTGAGAGTTCTATTCTATATAAAAAGTTGGTTGATGAAAAACAAATGGCTCTTGGAGTTCAGTCATTTAATATTGAACAGGAGGATTACAGCTTATTTACAATTTTTATTTTACCCCAAGGAGAGACAACTCTTGATGATTTAATTTTAGAAGTTGAAGTAGAAATTGAAAAGATACAGAAAGAGTTAATTTCAGAAAGCAACTACATGAAAGTTCAAAATGCTTTTGAGAATTCGTATGTATCATCACTATCCTCTGTAACTGGCAGAAGTCAATCTTTAGCAAGGTATTATCATTTATATGGTGATGCATCTATGATAAATAAATTTCCTGAAATATATAGATCTATTTCAAGAGAGGAAATTAGGGAGATTGCTGAAAAACATTTAAATACTAATCAGAGATTAATTATGGAATACCTTCCTGAAAC
>Ga0066364_10000027_pt1 | contig 20483 bp, 12 predicted proteins | sample Knorr_S7_td_Surf_FD_70970 | JGI IMG/M metagenome (GOLD analysis project Ga0066364, IMG submission 70970) | Marine microbial communities from Southern Atlantic Ocean transect - Knorr_S7_td_SurfaceA_ad_6m_LV_A | ecosystem: Environmental > Aquatic > Marine > Oceanic | place: Southern Atlantic...
ATAAGAACACTAAGCTTATTCACTTTATTGGAAAGGATAATATAGTATTTCACTGTATTATATTTCCTATAATACTTAAAGCACATGGTGGCTATATTTTGCCTGAAAATATACCTGCTAATGAGTTTTTAAATTTAGAGGGAGAAAAATTTTCAACCTCAAAAAATTGGGCAATATGGATTGATGAGTTCTTGAATGATTTCCCAGGAATGCAAGATTCACTCAGATATACATTGACAGTTAATGCACCAGAAACCAAAGACAATGATTTTACGTGGAAGGATTTTCAGGCAAGGAATAATAACGAATTAGTAGCGATTTTTGGAAATTTCATAAATCGAGTCTTTGTCCTAACTCACAAATATTATGATGGCTTTGTTCCAGAATCTGGAGATTTAGATACTGTTGACATAGAAATATTAAAAAGAGCATATAAAATGCCAATACTGATTTCTGAAGCATTAGATAATTATAAATTTAGACAAGCAATAAATCTTTTAATTGACTTATCGAGACTTGGTAATAAATATTTAGCTGAGGAGGAGCCATGGAAATTATATAAATTGGGCAATATTGAAAGAGTAAAAAAAATAATGTATGTATCTCTTCAGTTATGTGGATTATTATCGCTATTGTCTGAACCTTTTTTACCAAATGCATCAAAAAAAATCAGACAAATTCTTAACATAAAAGAAACAAAGTGGACTGAATTAACATTCAGTAATCCAGTTCTAAAAGAAAAAAAACAAATAAATAAGCCTTATTTAATTTTTCGAAAAATAGAGGATGAGGAAATTAAAAATCAAATTAATAAATTGAATTGTTAGAAGAACTAATTATCAAGTTGTTTTGTTATTAAATTAATTTGAAATAATAAACCATTATAAGATTCTACTAGATTTTCTAAGTCAATTTTATATGCTTCTAAATTATCTTGATTCAATAAATAGGAATCAATTTTTTGAAGATATGTATTTACTACTCTTATCCTTCCAATAATTGGAGAAGTTTTATATTTCCCAGGTATAGTTTCTTTTTTTATTTTATCCAGATCTGTGCTAAGAAGCTTAATTTTAGATTTATGATTAATTTCTTTCTCAAATAAATCAGAAAATTTTTCTGTAAAACTAATCATCTGAACCCATGACTCAATTTGAGAACTACTAGTTAAATCTAACTTAATAATCTCTGGTTTTTCATTAAATAAAGAATTAATTGATGTAGGAATTGGAACTTGAACTTTGATGTTTTTATTATCATCCTCAGAGCAAGAAATTGTAATTAGTAAAAAAATAAATATACTTCTCAATTGTTAAATTTTCAATAAAAATACATTTATTTGAGATTTTTAAACTAATCTGTTTTAAATGAATAAACAATAGAGTAGCTACTATTAGTTCCATCACTTGTTTTAACTCTCCAATAATATGTTAAACCTGCATCAAGAGCAACATCAACAGTTTTATCAGATAAATTTGTAAGTTCACTTGATGGCGTTTGTTTACCATCAGTCTTATCAACATACAAAGTATATTTTAATTCATCCCCTTGATCGGGATCAGATCCTTCCCAGGTGAATGTTACTTTACCATCAGAGGATCTAGATACAGTTGAACCAGAACTTGGTGATTTTAAGTCAGCTGGAAAGGGGGCATAATTTTTAATTCCTGGTCCTGCTAAATAAAACTTCCAAGATGTACTTGTACCTGTTTGAGTAGTAGTAGTATTTTTTGAAATTACTTTCCAAATATATGGCTGACCTTTATCTAATTCAACGGTTGTGCTAATTGTCGTTAACCCATTCTTATTTACAACTGATGAAGTATTCAAATTAGTAATCTGTAAATCATATGTACTAGTATTGGAAGATGCTTGCCAAGTAAAATCTACATTACTTTTGGTGTCAGAAGTACTAGTTCCTGTCTCACATACTTTCCCGTTAGCCGGAGCTGTCAAAGTTACAGCGCCCGGTGGCTGAGGTGGTGGTGGATCACCTCCTCCATCACCTGAATCTCCTCCATCTCCACTACACGAGAAAATAAAAAACGCTGTGAGTAAATAAATAATTTTTTTCATTCTCTAATTACTTTAAAGGTTTTTCTAACTGTTTTACTTTCTAAAACAACTATATATGCTCCAGGTATTTGATTTGTTAGATCTATATTCGTTTTTCTAGACATATCCGCTATATCCTGATATCTGCTGTAAATTAGATCTCCCTTCTCACTAAAGATATTAACTTTTACTCTAGTATCCTCCCCTCCTACATGTACTTTTACATCACTATCAGTCGGGTTTGGATAATAGTGAATATCCTCTGATATAAATACCTCTCTCTCTACAAAACCTTGACACTCTAAATCTGTGTCTACTCTTATAATGCTTAGCCCTGTAGATAGAGTTGCTTCAAAACTGTTTCCAGTAACTTTTTGTTTGATTCCATTGATCGTTACATTGTATTTGCTAGACCCACTCATCTGGATACTTGCTTTTTTATCATCATTATCAATATCAATAAATGCTGTGAGTGCTGGTGGCTCCTCTACTATAACCTCAAAACACTGCTCATAGTTAGCCTGACCATCAACTGTAAAGCAAACCTCATAAGTACCTTTAGTAAGGCCGGTGACTGAAGCAGTTTTGTTTGTTCCCGTTATTACGACGTTATCCTTACCAGTAATTGTAATTGTGTAGTCGTATGATGCGTCTTCCACACTCAAGTCTATCACTCCATCACTATTGCCAACACAAGTAGCGCTACCAACCTCAACCTTAAAATTGTTCACAGGAAGCTCAAAAATCTGACAACCATTTACATCAACCTTAGCACCAGAGGGAGTGTCAGGACATTGGTCAACTGAATCTCCAATACCATCTAAATCAGAATCTAAATCTCTAAATTTCATCCAGTTCATATTAAAACCCCCATCCAGAACTTTAAGTCTAAGAAGAAATATTCCCTTAGGTATTGGATTATTAAGATTTGCTGTTACGGTTACCCATTCTTGCCAACCACCAGTGGAGGAAAAATCAACTTCGGGCAACAAAACGTACTCCCTTGAGGAATTCTGTTCAACTAAAGATAATGCCACTTTTCCTCCATTAGACTCAGATGCAACTCTAAAATCAACTGTATATTTTGAGGCAGTGTTTGTAAAAATTTTATAATCAGCATAATCACCATTATCAGTATATCCAATATTTGAACCCCCTCCTTCATCATTTGTTTCTTCTAATCCTAATCCAAACATATTAACATAGTCTTCAACTTCAACCTTTCCAGGTATAACAAAACGTGCTTCTAAATCGTTAATAATGTTGAGGTTTGAAAAGGTATTTAAAGTTTTTCCATTTACAGACTTAATTAAGTCCCCAGAGTATGAAACTTTAATATCATCAGTATAAAGTAAGTTTTCAGAAAGATTTAAAATAATTGTTTTAAGTTTAGAGGAATCTGAATTAAGAGAGGATATACTCTTTTCATTTCCGTTAACAGTAACAGTAAATTTATTCAAGCTACCATCAATTGATGAAGTCAATATTTCTTGATTTAGAAAAATCTCTAGGGACCTTTCATTAGAATTAGTTTTTCCATTAATAGAGTTAAATGGAGCTGCTGATATCTCAGCTGTTTTCTCAAATTGTAGACTGCTAATATTAAACGGGGTGTTATCGTCAAAATGTAATTTCAAAGAATGGTTTCCTTCTTCTAATATTAAACCTTCAATTGTTGATGTACCAAAAGAAAACCAACTTCCAGTTGATTGGGTAGTATAAATTGGTGTAATGTTTTGATCATTTAAAGATAAATAAAGCTTTCCCCCGCTTTGCTCTGAAGCATTTCTAATCCTGACTCTGTAAACACCCGATGAATTAATTTTTACAGAATATTTTGTCCACTCTCCTTTTTCAACAAATCCGATGTGATATCCATTGCTATTAACATTATCACTATTATCTTCAATATCAACTCCATCATTTCTGTATCGCCATCCTCTGTTCCATGCAGTAAATGATCCGGATGACTGATGATAAGTTGCAAAATCATTGTCATGGTAAGCAAAATTATTTTTACCCAAATCGTAATCAGATAAAAATACTACACCAGGGATTTCTTGGCGTTTTTTAAAAGGTATCGTATTATTTGAATGGGGTTGTCTAAGAAGTGCATCAGAGATACCCTTTCTATATAAGCAATTTTCTGATTTAGCATTTTCAGCTAATTCCATCATTGCTTCATAAGCTTCTTGTTCTGTTGGTTTATCACCTTCATCTTTCCAGTAGTTTAGAATTTTTTGATAACCATCGTTAACAATAATTCTGTATGGACTATTTACACTTCCAATTTTTTTCATAGCCCACCATGCCCAACCTACATTATTATTTTCAAATAAAGTGACAGCATCTGTATACCAGGTATTTGAATTTTCTCCAGACTCACCCATCCACAATGGTACATTGTGTTGTTCTCTCATTGGCAGAATCCAGTTTAAATCATCGTCATTTGTTGAATTCCAGTATTTATGAAAACTGTATACCATGTTGTCATCCCAAGGAGGAGTCAATCCTGTAAAATTATTTGCATAATCATTTCCTTCAATGATTATTATGTGTTTATCATCAACTTCCCTGATAGCATCTGTGATTCGTACAAATAAATCCTTTAAATCAACTCCACCTGGAAGATCCCAATTTGTTTCATTAAGAAGATCATATCCACCAATCCACTCATTGTCTTTATACCTTTCAGCAATTTTTCTCCACAGTGCAACTGTTTTACTTTTGTTTTGTTCGCTTTCCCAGAGGGAAGGTTTATCAGGATCATAGTCTGAGATATCAGTATTTCTGCCTTGACCACCAGGTGCAGCATGTAAATCTAAAATAACATACATTTTATGAGGTTGAGCCCATTCTAATATGTCATCAATAATTTCAAAACCTTCATCAAACCATGTATTTTCACCAGAATTAGGTTCTTCTTGAATTGGTAGAGTGAATAAATTGTAGTGCATTGGGACTCTAATACTATTAAATCCCCATGAGGCTAGTGAATCTACATCTCGCTTAGTAAAATGATTTTCTCTCCACTTTTTAAAAAATTCATCAGTCTTTTCATCGCCCATCAGATCTATTAATTTTTCCTTAATCTCATGTTGAGCACCAATACTTCCATCAGTTTCATGCATCATGTAACCTTCTATCAATAGCCAACCACCAGGTGCATATCCTTTGAGTAAAACCTCATTTCCATTTCCATCAACAATTTTTTGACCGTCTGTCCTTAAATTTTGAGAATTAGAAAAGAATGAGAAAAAAACAAATAATATTACAATTAAAAATCTCTTCATATTAAAGTCCAAATCCAACATCAAATAGTAAATCACTTGTTTTAGCATTAGCACCTTTCTCTGCTTGTATTGGCCAAGGATATGAGAGTCTCCCTGTCGATGGATAATCTCCAAATAATATATCTGAAACGCCATCTCCCTCACTTCCTGGTAACCATATTGCAGCAAACCCATCCCATTCATCAATATGATCTGCAACGTTCATTGGCCTGCCGGAAATTAAAAGAACAAATACTTTATATCCTTTATTTTTTAGCTTATTAATTGTATCAATATCCTCTTTTAATAAATCAAGACTGTCTTTGTCGCCGAAAAACTCAGTATAAGGATCTTCTCCAATTACTACAACTGCTAAATCACCACTAACTGAAGTTAAATCTGAGCCATCTTTTGAGTAAATAACATTTGTGTCAGCTGAAACAGAATTATTTATTCCATCCAGAATTGTTTTACCGAGGGTGATATCACCCTGGCCACCTTGCCAATTTATTGTCCATCCTCCACATTGCATTCCAAGATTATCTGCTCCTCTTCCAGCAACAATAATTGAACTAATTTCCTTAGAAATAGGTAGTAGTCCATCATTTTTCAAAATAACAACACTTTCCCTTACTGCTTGCCTTGCAATCTCTCTATGTTTTTCAGAACCAATAATATCCAATGATTCATTTGTAACAAGTGGACTATCAAATAGTCCATTACTAAATTTTACTTTCAAAATCCTTTTTACAGCATCATCAATTCTTGACATTGGAATTGATCCTTCCTGAATACTTTCCTTTAATAGCTTCATGAATTTTTTATAAGGTTGACCTTGCCCTGAAACCATAACCATATCTATTCCAGCATTGATTGAAGTAATTATATCAGATTTGTAATCTCCTGGAATTTCATCAATTCCTTGCCAATCTGAAATAACAAAACCTTCAAAACCTAATTCAATCTTCAAGATATCAGTGAGTAATTCTTTACTACCATGACATTTAATCCCATTCCAGCTATTATACGATGCCATTACTGTTTGTACGTTAGCATCGATTGCAGCCTTATATTTTGGCAATAATTTTTCTTTTAGCTCCTCGCTTGTCAATATTGTATTTCCTCTGTCAACTAAACCGTTCATTCCGGTTCCAAATTCTGTATTTCCATCCCCTATAAAATGTTTTGCGCAGGCAATCACCTTTTTACCAGTTTCTGTTTCAACGCTTTGATATCCTTCAACTGCAGCGGCACCTAGAATTTCAACAATATTTGGGTCACTTGAAAAGCCTTCATAAGTTCTTCCCCATCGATAATCTTCTGGAGATGACAAACAAGGAGAGAATGTCCAATCAATTCCAGTTGCAGCAACCTCGAGTGATGTAGCTTTAGATATTTCATAAATTAATTCAGGGTTATTTGTAGCACCAAGACCAATATTATGAGGAAAAATTGTAGCTCCATAAACATTGTTATGACCATGAACTGCATCAATTCCATAAACAAGTGGTATACCTAATCTATTTTTCAACGTTTCCGATTGATATTTGTTATACATATCTAACCATGCTTGTGGTTCATTAACACTTGGGTGTGACCCACCTCCACTTAATAACGATCCAATGGAATATGTTGAAAGATCTGTTATTGTATCTAAAAATCTTTGATCAATTTGGGTCATTTGACCTACTTTTTCATCAATTGTCATTTGAGCAATCAGGTCATCGACCTTTTTTTCAATTTGAATATCGGAGAGATTGGTTTTACTTTCGCAATTAATAAAAAGTGAAAACAGAATTAGAAGAAAAATATTTTTTTTAAATGTGTTCATAATATAAGTTTTAAAGTTATTGATAAACTCTAACATAATCTACCTCCATAGTATCAGAGACAAAATCTGATGGAACATTACCACCAAAAGTTCCTCCCATTGCTATATTTACTATGATAAAAAAGTCCCAGTTAAAAGGTAAAGAGCAAGCATTTCCAACAATGTGATAAGGTTTATCATCAACCAAAAAGGTCATTCCTTTTTCTGTCCAAACAATTGAGTAAACATGAAACTCTGTTGATACATCATCATAGTCATATGTTACACCGCCATCTCCTGAACCATAATTATCGGGGTGATGAGCAGTTGCTTGAATTTTATTTAATCTGTTACCAGCATGTTCCATGATATCTAACTCACCACACTTAGGCCAATCGATTTGATCATAATTAGAGCCTAAAAGCCATAGTGCTGGCCATGTACCTTTCTTGCCTGGAAGTTTTGCCCTTATATCTACTCTACCATAAGTAAAATCAAATTTTTTATTTGTTTTAACTCTTCCTGATGAAAATTGTTTTCCTCCATAATTTTCTCTTTTAGCAATAATTTTTAGGACACCATTTTCAACTAACACATTATCAAGCCTGTCAGTAGTTGCCTGCAGCTCTTGATTGTACCATTGATTTCTTATTTCGTAAACCCATTTATTGGAATCTAGTTTTCCATTGTAATTAAACTCATCAGACCAGACTAAATTTGTATAAATTTTGTGAGATGGAGTCGTACTTATCTCTTGATCAGTTAACCAAACATACCAAGCTACATTTTGATTATCAACAGATCTTATAAGAATATTTTTTGAATCATAACATTCAATTGTAAATTCATGCTGACCAACAAAAAAACCAATAAAGCCTTTATCGCTAAATTTTAGTTCATTATTTCCATTATTTTTATTAACTGTAAATGTCGTTTGATAATTATCTAGTTCATACTTTTCAATTTCGTTACTAGAGTTTATATTTTGTCCTGTATTACCAAATGTTTGTATTAAATAGGTGGCATTTCCATAAATGTCACCATTAGTTTTGTGTATATATGTACCATCATTTTTAAAGGTAAACTCATCATCATAAAAACCTGAATTGGCTTTAGAAAATGAAGATGCTTTCCAGTAAGTAGGGTATTTATATTGACTTGCTCCGTTTGCAAAGTGAGCATCATATGATGCGTTGATTTTCCATGTTTTTTCATTACCTCCTGTGAGTATTTTAAGGATGTCATCATCTGAGGTTGCCTCAACATAAACAATAATAGTTTTTGCAGAACTTATAAAATCGCCTGAGGATGAATAAGCTAGTACATTAACTGTGTATGATTTTGTTCCAAATTCAGTGTATGTATATTCAACAGAACCAGATGAAGAGTCTTGAACCTCACCTGTTCCAAACCTAAAACTGTAATTCACCGCGTCTGTTGCACTTGCAGTAAATTTTACGACACCTGAACCATCACCATACGGCTCTTCATCTTTTATACCTGCAATTTCAACGTTAAAAACTAAATTTGATGGAATGATTTTAACCGGTGGTGGATCAATGTTATCTACATCAACATTCGAATCACTGGAGCATGAAATAATAAAAAAAATAAGTAAAAATATTTTATGCATTAGACCTTAAATTAAGAAAGAGTTAGGAAGAAGTTAAATTCTTCCAAAACTCTTTTCTTATATAAAACAAAGATTAATTTGTTAATTATCGTTAGTAATAATCCAAAACCATCCTAAACCACCCGATCCAACTGTTCTAAGAACCATCCTATTCGATGATCTGGATAAAATAACATAATCATGTGAACCTACATAGAATCCCATGAAACCTAATCCTGAAAAATTAATCGTTTCAACACCACCAGGAGCTGAAATAGACCATGAAGTTTCAAAACTTTCATATGGATAATTTGTATACTCATTATCTCCATTCCTGGTTTGACCACGATCACCACCCAAATCTGCATCCATTGGATCTGCTTTTCCAAAAATTTGTCCGTCAGGACCTACATCAAAACCAAATTTACCATCTGAATGGAATGTATATCTATCGTCATACATTCCAGTTGAAGCTTTATCATATGGGTTTGCTCCCCACCACCATGGCTCTGGTGCATCCGAAGGTCCAACACCCATATGTCTCCACTCTTCAGCTTTAACCCTCCATGTTCCAGTTGTTAGCGCAGAAACAAGTGCAGCAGGAGGACTGTAGGTAACTAATACCTCAACTGTAACAGCAGTACTCGATGTGGTACCACCTTTTCCAATAGCAACAATTGTAACTGTATATTTGTTTAACCCTAATTTTGAAAAAGTATACTTAACATTTCCATCTGGGCTTAATGTTTCTTGTCCATCATAAACAAATTTATATGTAATTGCATTATCTGCGGAACCTGAAAAATTAACTTCTCCCGAACCATCACCATTCGGGTTATCTGTGTCTACTCCAACAATACTAGCTGATATCTGAACATTAGTTGGAGCAGTAATATCACCAAATGAGTATTCGTCATCCTCAGCAAAACTATCGATTTCGCAGCTTACAGAAACAAAAATTGTTAGTGAAGTAATAAAGATTTTTAATAGTGTATTAAATTTTTTCATTTTCTAATTTTAAATATAATTAATATTGAGTTATATCGTCAATGTATATGGTAAAGTTTGATGAACCATCTCCCATAGTTCCATTATCCATAAACATTACAAGATTATACCATTCAACTGATGAACTAGCTCCTGAAAAATCATATGTTAAAACCTCCCACTGATTTGCTACAGTAGATGTAGCAGTAACCTCAGCAGTGGCAGTTGTATTTGGCCAACCAACGGCATCTTCAAATTTCATCATAAAATTTAGTCCAACTCTTGGCGACCATACTTTAACTCTTAGTTTACCTTCAGAATCCAACTTAAACTTGTCAGTAACTGTAAATTTATGACCACCCCAAGTTTGACCAGAATTCTTGACAAGTTTTAGTACTTTGTCAGATGAATTTCCGCTCGTATCAGGGTTATCAATGATTTCTTGCGCTCCACCGTCAAATCCTGATAGACTTCCAGCATCTTCAAAACTTGAAATTAAAGTACCTGGCGTAACTGTAGAGCTTCCTGAAATAAATAATTCGATATCATCTAAATGATATGTTCCAGTATCTTGTTTTCCACCATCAATGAAGAAAACCAATTTTTTAAAATCAGCAGTACCGTCCCAAGCTCCGCCAGGATTTGGCCATGCTTGAGCAGTTACAGTTGAAAAATCAAAAATTAAAGTGTTCCAACCTTTTGATGAAAAGTTTTGTTTCAACTCAATGTATTCATTATCATCACTTTGTTCTAATTTCATCATGAGCTCATGAGTATCTGCTGTTGGGTTATATATTTTTACAGAGTAAGCATTATTCCCACCTTGAACAATCTTAATTGGATTATCCAATATGAGTTCAGCAGTTTCCCAATCATTACCGCCATTTGTTACTTTACCTGTATTATTTGAGGAATTATCAGGGTCTTTTGAAATTTCAAAAGATGCTCCACCTACCCCGCTAAATGGTTCTTCTTTATCAAAATAAATTGGAAGTCCAACTGGGTTGTCTTTCCAAAAGTAAATATTGTCTAAAAAGACGTCAGCTTGAGCCCATTGATCAACACCTTCAAATTTAAACTGAAATAAATCACCCAATGTAATGCCTTGGCTTGTCCATTCAGTAAGAGGAATATCTAAGCTTGTCCATTCGTCTTTTTTCAACTCTTTAACAACAGCGACCTCTCTGGGATTTGCATCTCCAGGTTCTCTAATCAAAAATGTTTTGAGTTGATTAAGATTTGCTGTCCAGGCATCAATATGCAAGTATTCCATACTCGACATATCAGTTTTTGCATATTGAACACCTTGATAACTTATTTTTGAGTAATGAGTTATTTTATCTCCGTTCAAATCTAACTCATTGTATCCGCTTCCTTGCCACATTTGACCCCAATCAGGATTCATATTTACATCAGCAACCGATGTGTAAGCATCACTAAATATTGAAACTACAGTGCTTGATTGTCTGCTTGGTGGTGTAGGAGCAGAAACAGTCGGTGCTAAAATTGCAGTAACTTCAAATTCCTGAGAATATTCTGTAGTTGCAATTGCAGCACCTCTTGCAACAACTTTGACAGTGTAAGTGCCAGCTTCTTTATATGTAAATGATGCTGTTTCACCAATATTGGCAGTTACAGGATCTGCACCAGCTTCACCAGAAATAAAATCAAAAACTGTTGCCCAATCAGCAGTCGCGGTTACATTAACCTTTTTTGAAACATTTGTATCATTTTCAATTGTAACCTGCAAATTTTCAGGAGCATTGAATGATACAATTAGAGAAACATCTGCTGTAGTTGTAAGATTATTTAATCCAGTAGCAGTTACTTTAATTGTATGATTACCTTCTTTGAAAGTATGTTTAACATTTCCTCCAGATTTAATTGAAGATGAGACAGGGGATCCGTCACCATAATCAATTACAAAACTAATCGCACCCTCACCTGTTGGTGTAATAGTAACTAAACCTGTATTGTCCTGCGTAATATCAAAAGATGCAGAAACATTACTAGGTGGTGCAATATTCTTAGCAAATTCATTGTTATCGCTAAAATCTTCATCACATCCAACTAAGAAAAAGATGATGAAAATAGAACTTAAAATTTTATATATATTTTTCATATTCATTTTTTTAATAACCTGCATTTTGTGTTAAACCAGAAATATCAATTTCTGTCTGTGGTATCGGGAAAACTTCATGTTTACCTGCTACAAAACCAGAAATTTCATTTGGTGCTTGGCCTGTCCTAACTAAATCAAAAAATCTTTGACCCTCACCAGCAAACTCCAATCTTCTTTCATCCCAAATTGCTTGGGTCAAAGCTGATCCAGTTTCATTAATAGATGAAACGCCTGCTCTACTTCTAACTTGATTAAGGTAGGTTTGAGCTTTTGAATCACTAATTCCTCCTCTGTTATTAGCCTCAGCTGCCATCAATAATACATCAGCATATCTTATATATCTATAATTATTCTCATAATTAAGCTCAGTTGTATTTTTTGAGTATCCAGCTCTAGGTATATATTTATTATTAAAATATCCCGTATGCTCATAGCCCTCGTTATAACTTGCTGAATTTGCATCAGCCCAAGCTACAATGTCAAGGATTGAAGCATTTTTTCTTTTATCGGCTGAATCATAAGCATCAACTAAATCTTGTGTTGGAACATTAAAGCTCCAACCTGAAGAATAAACTGGTCCATTATAACCTCTAATTCCATGGTGAATAACTCCAAAATTACCCTCCGTACTTTGAGGCATCCATCCCCAGTTCCATCCATTAGACTCTTTGGAGTGCTGAATTTCAAATACAGACTCTGGTCCATTTTCACCCTCTACTAAAAATACACTACCAGGATCTGAAGGTAAGGTATATAACCCGATTAGTGGTTCTAAGATATTGGCAGCTTCAGCAAACTTTTCTTGATATAAATAAACTTTACCTAACAATGCATGAGCTGTAAAGGAAGTAGCTCTCCCGTCTGCACTTTTCTTCGCAGGAAGAGCTGCAATTGCTGCAAGTAAATCAGATTCAATAACAGAATAAACCTCACTCTTTGGTACTCTTTGAAGTGTGCCAGAGTCCCCTGCAGTCAATCTTCCATTAGTAAATAAAGGAACATCACCATATATTTTTACCAACTCAAAATAGAAGAATGCTCTTAGGAAATGTACTTCACCATACATTTCATCTTTCCTTGGAAAATCAATTTTATCTTTATTTTCAACCATGTAATTTGCCCGATTTACGCCCTCATACATGTATTGCCAAATTCTTTTTAATTGATCATTTACAGGGTCATGAATCATATCATCAATTTTTTGAAGACCAATCACATCGCTAGCACTTTCACCTCCACAAAGTGAATTATCAGATGCAATTTCACCAATCATAAAGTTGTATAAAGTCCATTGTAGAACATCATAGACACCTACAAGTGCTGATTCAAAGTCATTTGCAGACTTAAAATAATCATCAGCGACAATTTGATAACCTTCAGATGCTTCATAATCTACGTATTCATCGCAACTTTGTGCAAAAAATAGTAGCGATACAATTATTAAAAATTTATTAATTAAGTTTTTCATTTTTATTTATTAAAATTTAACATTTAATCCAACTGAAACAGTTCTAGGACTTGGGTAATTACCCCTGTCAATACCTGTGTCTAATACGCCGTATGACATCTCAGGATCATAGCCAGTATAATCTGTAAATGTCATAAGGTTTTTTCCTTGTATGTAGAGTCTAACAGCATCTAAAACCTTAGAATTAGTTACATTAAAATTATACCCTAACTGAACATTCTTTATCTTAAAATAAGATCCATCCTCAACATATCTTGTCGAAGGTCTTACGTTATTGTTAGAATCCACAAAAGTAGCTCGTGGTTCAAAGTTGCTAGTACCCTCACCAGTCCATCTGGCTAAGACACTAACTGGCTTATTCGTGTAATTTAAATTTCTCTCATATCCTCTAAATATATCATTTCCAAACAATCCATAAGTGGTTACACTCAAATCAAAATTATATACATTTAAATTTAAATTCCATCCAAGTGAAAAATCACCAAAAGGATCTCCAATTTTTGTTCTGTCATCAGCATTTACAACACCATCACCATTAACATCAACAAACCTTATATCTCCGGGCTGAGCATTTGGCTGCGTCGCATGGTTGTCAATTTCAGACTGATTTTGAAAAATTCCATCAGCTAGATATCCCCAAAATATACCTGGAGATTCACCCTCTTGAAATCTAACTAAATTATTGTAAGGAATTCCGTACCCTGCTCCCCAAATATATTTATCACCATTTGCAATTTCTTTAACTAAATTATCAGCTGTTGTGAAACTTATGTTAGTTTGAAATGAAATATCTTTAGACTGGTCACTCTTGAAACCTAAATTAACATCAAATCCAGATGTCTCTGTCTTTCCAATATTTGCTGACGGATAATTTGGGGTACCCAAATAAAGTGACAAAGTTGGATTAAATAAAAGGTCATCAACAGTCTTTTTATAATAATCAACTGTCAATGAAACATTAGAATCAAACATTCTTAAATCAAATCCAATATTGGTTTGCTCCTGATTTTCCCATGAAACATCAAGGTTAGGGATACCATCAAGGGCAGATCCAGTTATTATGTTACCACCAAATGTATATTTTGGAAAAGTTGTTATTGTCCCAAATTGAGAACTTGCGTTGTCATTACCAACCGAACCATAACTAGCTCTAATTTTTAAAAAATTTATTGCATTAGAGTTAAAGAAATCTTCATTTGAAGCAACCCATCCTAAAGAAGCAGATGGGAAAATACCAAATTTATTATTTTGACCAAAACTAGTTGATCCATCTCTTCTGACGGTTACCGAAGCTAAATATTTTTCGTTGTAATCATATTCTGCTCTTGCAATCATTGATACGCTTCTACCAACAAATTGAAAGGATCCAGTACTTTCCTCGTCTTGAGGGCCAGTTGCTGAACTTAAATCTGCAAAAGTCCAAGAGTTAAAAGGAACACCAACTTTTGATCCTGAAACCTGGTTTCCAGTATTTTTTGCTATTTGAAATCCAGCAAAAACATTGAAATTATTATCATCAATTGAAAAGTTATAACTGGCGTTAATATCATACGTATAATTAAAATAAGTTGTTTTACTTTCATTAACACTATTCCAAGTTTGGGTAACATTTCCATCAGCGTCCGTTGACGTTATTGGGCTAAGGTCAGCATTTGCATTAGTTGCATTGTGACCAACACCATAAAATTGATAAGGATTAAAACCTTTAGATGTAATATTTACATATGTATAACCTAGTCTGGATGTAATTTTTAAGTCTTTTAATAAATCATATTGTAGCTCAAACTTTCCTGAAATTGAATTTGTATTTCCAGCTCCATATGAGTTAGATATTTGAGCCACAGGGTTTTTTATTTCCTGGGTTATAATGTTGCTAATTGCATAAGACCCGTCATCAGCATAAACGGGGGTTGTAGGCGACATATTTAAGGCATTAAAAATAATATCCCCAAGTCCACTGTCTTTTATGTTAGTATATCTATTACTAATTTTCATATTTAGCTTGCTTGAAAGATCCGTATCAAAATTTGCCCTGAACGTTGACCTATCAAAAAACTGTTTATCACCTCCATGAATAATACCCTCTTGTCCAAGAAATCCAGCTGAAAGGAAATATGATGAATTATTCGTTCCACCCGACACAGAAATATTATTTGAAATTATTGGAGCATCAATTCTAAAAATTTCTTTTTGCCAATCAGTTCCATAACCTAAACCTGACAAGTCAGAATAAATCAGTCCTCCGCCAGATGTTAAACTCATTTCGTTTAGAATTGCTGCATATTCAGTTGCATTTAAAACGCCTATTGTTTTTTCTGGGGATTGTTCTCCATAAGATGTATTAAATGAAAATTTCGCCTCTTGGTTTCTAGAACCACTTTTAGTAGTAATTACTATGACACCATTACCACCTTTAACACCATATAATGCTGTGGTTGATGCGTCTTTTAAAACAGAAATTGACTCGATGTCAGAGGGTTCTAATGAATTCATATCGTCCAGGCTTTGGTTTATTCCATCAACGATGACTAAAGGATCATTCCCAGTGTATGATGTAACACCTCTAATAATTACCGTGGGCTTAGATCCAGGTGATCCATTTGAGAACATATTAACACCTGGAAGACCCTGCAATGCATCCTCCATTCTTACTGGTTTTAATTTTTCTACATCATCGCCTCCAACAGTTGAAACTGCTCCTGAGATATTCGATGCTTTTTGACTTACATAACCGAGGACAACAACTTGCTCTAGCGCTTCAACATCTTCCTCTAAGGAAATAGAGATATTAAAAGAATCTGAAACAGTATACTCTAGGGTTTTAAAACCTAAGTAAGAAAAAACTAGAATATCACCATTATTTACGCCGTCTAAGGAAAAGTTTCCATTGAAGTCTGTATTAGTTCCATTATTAGTGTTTTTTACTACAACATTTACACCTGGTAAAGGATCATTGTTAATGGCATCTGAAACAGAACCAGTTATTGAACCTTCTTGAGCGGTCACTGTAAAAAACCCTATAAGCAATAGGAAGTTTAATATTTGACGTTTCATATATTTTATTTAATTGATTAGTTCGTACAAATTACTATGCGTGCATAGTAATTTTGATGTGTAAATATATAAAAAATATTATGCCTGAATAATAAATTTTTAAGATTTTTTTTTAAAAAAAATGTACATTAAAAAAAAGGCTTCATATTTAAAATATTGAGGAAATTTAAAATTAATAAATGATATTTTTCGATAATAATAAAATTAGATATTATAAATAAGATATTCTCAAAAAAAAAATTAGTTTTTGGAAATGTACATTCTACTTATATTACCAAAAAAATGCATATAAAAAGGCGGTAATAATACAAATAACAAAAGCTGAAATGTTGAATGTAGGGCTTGTACTAAAAAGTTTTTTAGTGATATTAATTCCTTTTGGATCATCTGCATTTCCTTCCACTTTGCTAACTATAAAAATTATAAACATCGTTGCCAAACATGTAATTAACATTTGATTCATAAAAGGAATGTTATGATTAAATAATGCTAAACTTGACCAACCATTTGGGCCTACTTTAAAATACATGGCTATTGGAATTGAGGAAATAACACCCCAGATAGCTCCATTGTTACTAGCTTTTTTATAAAATAACCCCATTAGAAAAACAGCAAGTATTCCAGGGCTAACAACTCCAGTATATTCTTGTATGTATTGAAAAACTTGGCCTAAACTTTTCAATTGTGGAGCTATTATTATCGCAATAATTAATGCAACTAGACCAGCAACTCTACCAACTTTTACTAAAGATTTGTCATCTGCATTTTTATTTATTATGGACTTATAAATATCCATTGTAAAAATTGTAGAAGTTGAATTCACCATTGATGCAAGTGAAGAAACAATCGCAGCAGCAAGGGCAGCTAAAATCAATCCTTTTAATCCTACAGGGATAACTTCTTTTATTAACCAAGGTGCAGCATTATCATTAACAATTGATCCACTTGCTCCTATAAATCCTTGATCAAGTGATTCTATAGCTAAAGTTCCTGACGCATCTAAATTCATAACGTAAACAATTATACCTGGTAAAACAACAAATATTGGTATAAGAAGTTTTAAAAATGCGGCGAATGCGATACCTTTTTGCCCCTCCTCTAAACTTTTAGCAGCTAGTGTTCTTTGAATTATATATTGATTAAAACCCCAGTAATATAAATTCGCAACCCACATTCCTCCAATTAGCACTGCCAATCCTGGTAAATCAAACCAGGCATCATTACCGTTTGGAGTTATAATTTCTCCTTTTGACAGAATCATTGAAAATCTTTCAGGGACTGTTTCATAAACATATCTTAAACCATCTAATGCAGATCCGCCGTCAGCAAGATTAACTAAAGCAAAATATGTCATCATTAGTCCACCAAATATCAAAACAATAACTTGAACCACATCAGTCCAAGCTACGGCTGCTAGACCACCCCACAATGAGTATGCAGCAGCAAACAATGCTAAACCTATAATTGCATTTATAAGAATTGAACCATCTCCAGTTCCCATCACAGTATCTAAAGCAAGTCCACCCAAATAGAGAACAGTGGTAAGATTTACGAAAACAAATAATGCTATCCAAAAAATTGCCAAAATTGTTTTTAATTCTGTGCTAAATCTTTTTTCGATAAATTCAGGAATTGTATACAATCCTTTTTCAATAAAAATTGGTAAAAAATATTTTCCTACTATTAGCAAGGTAATAGCAGCCATCCACTCATATGATGCAATAGCTAATCCAAGAGCAAAACCTGATCCTGACATTCCTATAAATTGCTCGGCAGAAATATTTGCAGCAATTAATGAAGCTCCAATAGCCCACCACGGTAAAGACTTCCCAGCTAAGAAATAGTCCTCAGCGCTTTTTACTTTCCCTTTCTTTTCTCTTGAAACATATAAGCCTATGAACAGTATCAATAGACAGTATCCAGAAAAAACTATTATATCAGTGTTAGAAATGTTCATAATAACAAAATAATATATTTGGCATAAGAATTGTTTAAACTTAGTAAATCTCGTAGAATGAATAGAAAAAACCAAAATAAAAGAAGAGAATTTTTAAACAATGTTTGTCCTACTGTAGCCCTAGCTTTCATGGGTGTTACCATGCTTGAAGCTTGCTCATCAGGTGGTGATGATAGTGATATGGGTGGAGGCAGTAACAATGGAGGTGGAGGCAATAATAATGGAGGGAATGACACTGGATACACTAAGAACGGAAATGACATTACGATTAATCTTAATCACTCAAGTTTTAGTGGTTTACATAGTAATGGATGGTTCAACTTACATCAAGAAAAAATTCTATTATTAAAAGTTAGTTCCACATCTTATCGTGCTTTTACCGGTTCATGTCCTCATCAGGGCACTCATACAGCTTGGTCATATAATGGATCATCTGGCGAATTCGTTTGTGGTCAGCATGGAAATAGCTACAAAACTGATTGCTCGACATCTGGTGTTGGAGGTGTACTTAAGTGCTATACTACAACTCTCTCTGGGTCAAGTTTAAAAGTTACAAAGTCATAACTTAAAGTATAAAATGTCAAAACCAATAATTAATCTTTATTGGTTCAAAAGGGATTTAAGAATTATCGATAATGTTCCTCTCCAAATCTCATGCGATGATGAATATCCTACTCTTTTATTTTATCTCTTTGAACCTATACTTCTAAATGATTTACATCATTCTCAAAGGCATTGGACTTTTATAACTGAGTCTATTATTGACATAAATAATGACTTACATAAATATAAAACAAAAGTTCACTGCTATAAGCTTGATGCAATCAACTTTTTAAAAAAAGTCAATAAATATTTTACAATCAATAAGATTTTCTCTCACACAGAGACTGGTATTGGGGTTACTTATAAAAGAGATTTAGAGGTTTCTCATTTTTGTAAAAAAAATAAAATAAAGTGGCATGAAGAAATAAGAAATGGTGTATTTAGAGGAAGATCAAATCGTAATAATTGGATTAACGATTGGAAAAATTATATGCAACATAATATTGTCGATTTGGATTGCGATAAAAATGATTTTTGCAACATAAGTGATAAGCTTATTAAAACAGTAGAAATTAAACCAAATAATGATAATAAAGTTATTCAAAAAGGTGGTACAACAGAGGGTTTAAAATATCTGAAATCTTTCTTGAATGATAGATTTAAGAATTATCAAAATAATATTAGTAAGCCAATGAAATCTCGAACAAGTTGTTCTCGCTTATCACCCTATTTCTCCTGGGGAAACCTTTCCACAAGATATGTATGGCAATTAGCTAAAAATGAGATTTCAAGGGGTAAATCTAGATTTCATCTTAATTCATTTACTTCACGACTGAGATGGCAAGCTCACTTTATTCAAAAATTTGAAATGGAATCAGATATTGAATTCAGAAGTATAAATAAAGGTTTTGAAAAATTTAAAAAAAAGGTAAATAATAAGTTTATTTCTGCTTGGAAAAAAGGAGAAACAGGTTATCCATTGGTTGATGCTAGCATGAGATGTTTAATTTCAACTGGATATGTAAATTTCAGGATGAGAGCTCTATTAGTTTCGTTTTTAACACATCACCTATGGCAACCTTGGCAAGAGGGAGTAATACACCTGGCATCACTTTTCTTAGATTTTGAGCCTGGAATTCATTACCCACAATTTCAAATGCAGGCAGGTGAGACTGGAATTAATATGATCAGAATTTACAATCCTGTTAAAAATTCATTCGAACATGATAAAGATGGTGAATTCATAAAAAAATGGGTTCCAGAACTTCGAAATCTTCCCACTGAACTAATTCACAAACCATGGGAAATAAATTTGTTTGAAAAAAACGAATTTAATTTTGAAATTGGCAAAAACTATCCTGCAAGAATAGTAGATATAAGTAAAACATATTCCTTTGCATCAAAATCTTTATGGGATATGAAAAAAGACAGTCAGGTTAAATTGGAGTCTGCCAGAGTTTTAAATAGGCATACTAATCCGAACAGAAAAGCATTTCAAGATTAATAATTGTAGCCCCACTAGGAATCGAACCTAGATCTAAAGTTTAGGAAACTTTTGTTCTATCCATTGAACTACAGGGCCATAAATTAATATGAGCTTTCA
>Ga0066364_10000029_pt1 | contig 20295 bp, 5 predicted proteins | sample Knorr_S7_td_Surf_FD_70970 | JGI IMG/M metagenome (GOLD analysis project Ga0066364, IMG submission 70970) | Marine microbial communities from Southern Atlantic Ocean transect - Knorr_S7_td_SurfaceA_ad_6m_LV_A | ecosystem: Environmental > Aquatic > Marine > Oceanic | place: Southern Atlantic ocean...
ATGTGCCTGTGATTGTAAACAGTTTCCAATTTGATATGCCTAAAGATGTAGATTACATTTCAACAAATTTAGGAAATCTTCAAGGTCCTCCAACTGAGCCTAATTCCGCGCCGACAGGTTGGGCACCAAGTACAAGCATTGTGACTGTGGCAGTAACTCCACAATACAGCAGAACAAAACAAAGTACATTCAGTCTTAATAATTTCCTCAAAGGTGGATACATGAAGTCTGGAGATGGATTTATTTAAAAATGGCAAAATATAGTGCAACATCACCCTACGGTAACACACCAATTGTTAACGGACAATATCTTGACAATCTTGTACCAAGAGCAGTTCCTATCAGTCAATACGATTTGCCTTATGTAATTGAGCCACAGTTTCATCAAAGACCAGACTTGGCAAGTAACGTAATTTATAAAACACCCAAACTTTGGTGGGTATTTGCACAAAGGAATTTTGATATATTAAAAGATCCTGTGTTTGATTTCAAAGCAGGCACAGAAATTATTATATGTGAGCCAAAAACACTTTACACTTATTTAGGATTGTAACATGGCAAAGAGAAAACAAAGTAGCAGTAGTTTGCTATTCAAAAAGGAGTTGCAGGAAAAAATTAAGGAAAAAGGTGTGGACACAGTTTACAGCACAACTAATAAAGTGCAAAGCCAAAAAAAAATTTGGAGACATGGAGTCCGTGATTACTCAGATGGAAAAAGTATTGCAACTAAAGTTGATTCAAATTTAACCAACGCCACCATTAACAAAAACAAACTCATTCCTAATGGAGTGACTGTGAATGATGCTGTAAACGAAGCGGATGTTGAAAATGGTTTACACGTTACTGTACCTTTGCAATATACACCAGTTCCTAGAATTACCAATCCTTTGCACAAATATGAATCTGTAAATGCAGTGTTTACACTGGCGGCTCTAACACTTGACGAAGTAAATTTTCCTGACACAACTATAATGGCTAGAGCACCTGAATATATTGTGGCAAAAAGTGCAGGAGGTTCTGCTAGAGAAACTAATTTGATGAAAGGTGGTAAATTAGAATTCTACATTGACAACGTGGAAATTAATGCACTGGTACACAGTAATTCTGCCACAGGGCATACACAGGCAACAACAGTAAGTTTTACTGTGCATGAACCATTCAGTTTAGGTTTATTTTTACAAAATTTACAGTATCAAGTTGCAAAAGCATCAAACACTGGCAACAGTGCTAACATGGCAAACTATCTAACTCATCCAATGGTTTTGATATCTGAATTTGTGGGAACCACTACAGAAGATTTAACACCATCCGAAAGAAGACAATTAAGAAAAGTGATGCCTATTCAATTACAAACAGTTAATTTTGGAAATTCCAACGGAATATCTACTTACGAAGTTAAAGCAGTGGCATTAAATGATATTGCATTCGCTGATCAATATGCAAGGATTCCTTATGATGTAGAACTTTCAGGAGACACTGTGTCGGAAATCTTATGGTCAGGTGAAAAAAGTTTAGCAAATGAGTTAAACAGAAAGAAAGTTCAATTAGTAAAAGAACATAGAGAATCTACTTTCATCAAAAGGAAAGAGTTTAGGCATGGCTCTGATAGGGCAGATGAGGCGGCAGAACGCTCAGTGTTTGTAAAACAACTTAAAAGTTTGCGTGACTATATGTTTATTTTTCCACAAGATTCAGGTTTTGCCAGCAGATTGATTTCTAAAGGTGCCCAAGACACTCCTAATAAGATTGCACAGGGAGACTTCGATGAAGGAACTCAAGTACCCTATCCAATCAGACTGACAGGAATATTCAGTTATCTTTTTGATGAAAATTTCTCATACACATTGGGAGAAGGGTTTACAGGAGAAGAACTATTTCAAAATAAAATTGGCAAAAGCAAAATGATTATTAAGCATTTAGAATTGTCAGGTTCCACTGGTAAGGAATTTGCTGACGAAAATGCAGATGAAAACACATATTTCAACAAAGACACTAAAATACGTATTTCAGGCAGTGCTAAAATTAACACGAAAACTAAAACAATCAGTTTCAAAAAAGACACTCATATTACACAAATCATAGAAGACCTTATATTATTGAGTGAATACGGACAAGATATTGACCGCAGAAAATCAGAGGCGGATATGGGAATGATTAAATGGTTTAAAGTTATTCCAGCAAGATATATGTTTGCAGATGAAAAACTGCAAAAAGAATACAACACCAATCCTGAGATTTTAATGTATAGAATAATCGAATACGAAGTGCCAGATGATAAATTCATGGCACCAGACGAAGTCAGTCGAGTAGATTTACTAGATGCATTAATTAGAAAAGAATACAATATTTTGTACACAGGTCAAAACAAAGACGTGATAGATTTCAATGTCGAATTTAATAATGCATTCTACACAGCACTTATGAATGATTTGGGTAACGTAAATCCTAATAGTGTGGATCAATCCCAATCAAGTGTTGAAACAGAAAAAAGTGTGGTATCTAAAGATTCTAGCACCAGTGAGTACACTGGAAACTCAATCAATCAACAAGTTGCTTTTGGTGATCCACAAAATGTTGATGGCGGAGATGATGAATCAGTAGAATTAAGAATTGCAAGACAATTCAACAAAGCCATACTTGATAGTGATGTGGATTTAGTTAAATTAGATTTGAATATTGTGGGAGATCCTTATTACATTTCACAATCTGCATTTGGAAATTACATAGCATCTAGTATTGAAAGCCAAACACAAAATCAAGACGTAGCAAAAGAAAAATTTAAAGACGTGGATGGCAATGCAAACTTTTTAAAAAGTGTTGTGCTTACTAAGGTAAATTTCAGAACGCCTTTAGATATAAGCGACGCAAAAGGAAACATGATGTTTTACCAAGAAAAGGTAGCAGAAAATCAGTTACAAACTTTGGGAGAATTTAGTGGATATTATTATCCAATCAGAGTGATCAGTTCATTTGCAAACAATAAATTTACACAAGAATTAGAATTAATCAGAAATAAAACAGGAGTAATAGGTGCAGATAAAAATACACGAACAGAAAATAAAAATGTTGTTTCAAAATCTCCTGAAAAACAAGATTCAAATGAAATCCAACAAGACCTTTTGCCAAACAATGGATTTATTGGCAACGGTAATGATATGGGTGAAGGAGCCGCTTAATAAAAATGCCAAATTTAAGTAGAACAGATTTAAAAATAGATGTAAGACGAAATCCCGGACCATACGAAGCGGTTGTAAGAGCAGTAATGGACCCGAAATTCCAAGGATCATTAAAAGTTGAATTATTGAAAACAACAGAAAGTGGACAAACAGCAATTACAGGACAAATTATAAGAGCAAAATATTTGAATCCTTTTTACGGAACAACACCTGTGTTTGATACAAATAACAATAAAGATTATAGATACAGCCAAAGCAGTTATGGTATGTGGTTTGTTCCACCTGACATTGGTAATCGTGTAATGGTTATATTTGTGGAGGGCAATATTGAAAAAGCATATTGGTTTGGTTGTATTCAGCAAGAAGGTATGAATATACAGTTGCCTGAAGGTAATCCTGCAACCAATTTACATAATTCAACTGAGGTAGACGAGATTGATAAAAAAATGCCTGTTGTTGAATACAATAAAAAATATAATAAAAACACTCCAAAAAAAGACGCGAACAATTACTTGAAGCCAGTGCATAATGCCTTTAAGAATATTTTAAACAATCAAGGATTATTGTCTGATGAAACACGAGGTATATCTTCATCATCTGCAAGACGTGAAGTACCAACAAGTGTATTTGGCATATTAACTCCAGGACCAGTTGATAAAGATTTTGATTCAATTTTCAAACCAACAAAAAATTTACACTTTCAAAGAAAAGGTGGATCGTCATTTGTTATGGATGACGGTGATCAGACTTTGATTAGAAAAGGTCCTGCAAGTGATACCGCATATGAATATGTTGACAAATCTAAAAATGAAATTGGTGGAGCACCGAACAGTCCTTTTAATGAATTAGTAAGATTAAGAACTAGAACAGGTCATCAGATTTTAATGCACAATTCAGAAGATTTAATCTATATTGGAAATGCAAAAGGGACAACATGGATTGAAATGACAGCAAATGGTAAAATAGATATATTTGCCAATGATTCAATCAGTGTGCATTCTAACCAAGATTTAAATTTTAAAGCAGAAAGAGATATTAATTTAGAAGCAGGAAGAAGCACAAATATAAAAAGTGCAACCATGCACACAGAATCAAACACATTTGAAATAAAAGCAAGTGCTAGTGGTTTTGTTACTACTGGTGCGGAATATCATTTAAATGTTGGCACAAACAATTGGTATACACTGGGAGGAGACAGCCATACAACTAAACCTAACGGTGGTACGGATTTTGGATGTCCTTCGGATCCGGCACGTACAGGAGCAATAGATTGTACAAATGCAACATCTGTATCTGCGTTGTCAACTCATACATTACCTGGAACAACAAGTATTATGAAACGTGTGCCTCAGCACGAACCTTGGGGACACCATGAAAACTTAAATCCTACCAACGTATCTACTACTAACACAGATAGGAATACGTCAACGGAGATACCTACAAGCACAGCAACAGTAACTAGAGATCCATTCTATTTGAATGTGTATGTTGATCCAGAAGGCAGAGTGGTGGGTGATTTTTAAAGGTTAAATATTGATATGTCCACAGAAGAAAAAAAATTGTACAAAGAAGTAACAGTAAAAGCCAACGAGCGACCTCAACTAGAGCCTGCTCAAAGGACTTACAGAGGCATCAGTACAGTTAATCCAAACAATACAAGTTTTAAATTATTTGATATAGCACTCATTAAGCAAGATATTATAAATTTGTTCCATATACGTAAAGGAGAAAAACTAGAAGATCCTGATTTTGGCACAATTATTTGGGATATGGTGTACGAACCATTGACCGAAGAAAATAGAGATTTTATTTCTGAAAACGTTACAGACATCATCAACTATGATCCAAGGGTAAATGTTGACGGAGTAACTGTCAGTCAATATGAAAGTGGTATCCAAATAGAGTGCCAACTCACATATTTGACTTATAATGTGTCAGAAAATATGAGATTGCGTTTTGATGAGGATGCAGGATTACTGAATTAAATAGGTACTTAATAGGAGCCAATAAATACAAATAAAAAACTATGTCCATTACACAAAGACAAAATAGACTATTACTAGCAGAAGATTGGAAACGCATATATCAAAGTTTCCGGAACGCTGAATTCCAAAGTTATGACTTCGACAATCTAAGAAGAGTCATGATCGCATATCTACGTGAAAATTATCCAGAAGATTTTAATGATTACATTGAGAGTTCGGAGTATCTTGCATTAATTGATTTAATTGCCTTTTTAGGTCAAAACTTATCTTATAGAATGGACTTAAATGCTAGGGAAAACTTCCTAGAACTTGCTGACAGAAGAGAGTCTGTATTAAGATTAGCAAGATTATTAAGTTATAACGCAACTCGTAATCAGTGTGCAAACGGTTTGCTTAAAGTGGTTGCTGTATCAACTAGTGAAAATGTTATAGACAGTAATAATTTAAATCTAGCAAATGCAGAAATAAGTTGGTCCGATTCCTCTAATTCAGATTGGTATGAGCAATTCATAAAAGTATTGAATGCGGCTTTTGGTCCAAATACAAAATTTGGAAAGCCTATAGCATCGGACACAGTCAATGGAATAACAACAAAACAATATCAAGTACAATCTAGTTCACAAGATATTCCAGTATTTGGATTTAACAAATCAGTTGATGGAAGAAATTTTGAATTTGAAATAACAAGTGCAGAAGTATCAGATGGATCTATAAAAGAACAAGCACCATTGCCGGGAAGAAAATTTAGTTTTGTACACAGAGATGATGGTCAAGGTGCATCAAGTGCCAACACAGGATTCTTTGTGCATTTTAGACAAGGATTTTTAGATCAAGGAGAATTTAATGTAAGTCTTCCAACACCTAATCAATCTGTAAACATCGATGCTAGAAATATTAATAATACAGACGTTTGGTTATACCAATTGGATGAATTCGGAAGAGAATCTAAACAATGGACAAAACTTGATTCAGTAGTAGGCAACAATATAATTTATAATTCGTTAAACAAAAATAATAGAACAACTTACAGTACTGTTACAAGAACAAGTGACAGAATTGCATTACAATTTTCGGATGGAGTGTTTGGTGAACTTCCACAAGGCGGTTTTAGAGTTTACTACAGAACCTCAGATAATTTAACATATTCAATTAAGCCATCAGAATTACAAAATGTACAAATTGATATACCATATGTGTCCGCTTCAGGAAAGACAGAAACTTTAAGTTTTGTTTGCAGTTTGCAATATACTGTTGATAATGGAACTGCTACAGAAAGCAGTGCAAATATTAAAGTAAATGCACCGACTTCATTTTACACACAAAACAGAATGATTACAGGAGAAGATTACAACGTTGCTCCACTAGGAAAGAACAGGGAAATAGTAAAAGTAAAAAGCACTAATAGAGTAAGCACAGGTATTTCTAAATATTTTGATTTTGTAGATGCAACAGGAACAAGTAGTGATATAAATGTTTACGGTAATGATGGTGTAGTATACAGAGAAGACATTAATGATTTAAACACATTTACTTTTTCAACTAGAACTGATATTGAAGGAGTTATAATAAACAAAATTGAACCTGTGTTAAGTGAAACAAGATTGTTGAATTATTTTATTAATCAATTTCCTGATGTTTTGGTTGACGATTTAAATGCAAGTTTTGTTCAGTCAACAAAAGGTAATAATATTAGTACAGGTCTTTTGCAAGATCCAGATAGTTTAAAATATGATGCAGGTCCTACAACAACCAGTCAATTAAAATACGTAGAAACAGGCGCTTTGTGTAAATTTGAAGCACCAAGCGGTTTTCATTTTATGGCAGACGGCACATTGATGGCAGGATCAGCCGACCATCCAGGTAGCAGAGAGTACATATGGACTTCAGTGGTCAGCGTTGTCGGTGATGGAAAAACAGTCCAAGCAGATGGAACTGGACCAATTGCATTCAGTGATGTTATACCAACAGGAGCAATATTGAAAAAAATTAAATCTAAATTTACAAAATTTTTAAGCAGTGGTTTAAAAAATGACATTATAGATCAAGTATTTGCTTTCAATACTTTTGGATTACGTTTTGATACAGATACAAGAACATGGAAACTAATAAAAGAAACAAACCTTGATGTATATGGTGATTTTAATATTGGTAAAAGCGGTGACGACAGTAATCAAAGACTAGATTCTAGTTGGATGTTATTGTTCACAAACAATGGCGAAACATACACAATGGAAAACAGAGGTATGCGTTACGTATTTGAGTCAGATAAAGAAATAAGATTCTTTTATGATTCTAGCAATCAAAATTATAATCCAAAGACAGGAAAAACAAAAAAAGATCAAATCACAGTTTTAAGTATCAATACAAAACCAAATTCAACTGTTACACTTACAAATGATGTATCATTTAGTGGAGTAAAAGAATATAGAGAAAATAGTGGCTATGTTAATAGCAAAAAGTTAGAAGTTGCTTTGTATGACAGTGACCAGGATGGATTTATAGATAATCCTGAAAGTTTTGAATTAATTGTAGACACAAGCAAATACATATTTCAAAAAATTATTGACTTTAATGATGGCAGTAATGAAATAAATTACGTAGATGCAACATCGGAAAAAATTGTTACTGTGCAAAATGCGAATAGTGTTGCTCCATTTAGCACGTATGATGATGGCACAATTTTGTATCTCATAGATAGTGATTCGTTTAAAAGTATTGACAAAGTTAACAATGTGTTAGTCAATAACACTTCTTATATAGCGAAAACAGGTAGAGGTGATTTAAAATTCCATTACATACATTCAGCAGATAGCAATTCACGTATAGATCCAAGTACAAGTAACATTATTGATTTATATTTGTTGACAAGAAACTATGACAGACAGTTTAGACAATGGTTAATAAATGCAATCCCAACACAACCTAAAACTCCAAGTGCGGACAGTTTGTACAAAAATTATGGATCCGAATTAGATCAAATTAAAAGTATTTCAGACGAATTAATTTACCATCCTGTATCATACAAAGTTTTATTTGGAAGTAAAGCAGATACTTCATTACAAGCAACATTTAAACTTGTGAAAAACAATGAACAAGTGATAAACGATAGCGAATTGAAGGTTAGAGTAATAGATGCTATTAACACATTCTTTTCATTGGAAAATTGGGAATTTGGTGACACATTTTATTTTTCAGAATTGAGCACGTATGTAATGAACTTTTTAGCACCAGACCTTGCAACGTTTGTAATTGTGCCCAACACTGCATCACAAGGATTTGGAAGTCTGTTTGAAATTAAATCAGAAAGTAATGAAATATTCATAAGCGGAGCAACTGTAGATAATGTTGAAATTATAGACGCCATAACTGCAAGTAAATTGAGAGCATCAGGCGAAGTTGTTACGTCTTTTGGCACTGATCAAAGCATAGTAACAAGCACAAACACTTCGACTTCGACAACTTCTACAAGTTATTCGAGTTCATCAAGTTCATCGAGTTCATCAGGTTCGTCAGGCAGTAGCGGCGGATCAGGCGGTAGTTCCGGAGGCGGCGGTGGAGGCTACGGTTACTAAAAATGGCATACGATAAAGGTCAAAAAGAAAATAGTCCATTAAATTCTTCAAAAAAAAAGTCTTCCGATTTTTTACCGAAGTATTTTAGAACTCCTGTTAACGAAAAGTTTTTACACAGCACAGTTGATCAATTAATCAGCGAAGGACAGACTGAAAAAATAAGTGCATACTATGGTAGGAAAGATGCAAAGGCTTTTCAAGCCAACGATACTTATATTGAAGAAGTAAGTGATGATAGACAAAATTATAAATTAGAACCTGCAATCACTGCCTTTGATACCTTAGGTAATAATGTTTTTCATAAAGACTATATTGATTACATTAACGCAATAAAAAATCAAGGTGGTAACACCGATGACCATAATAAATTAAATGCACAAGAGTATTATGCATGGAATCCTCAAATTAATTGGGATAAATTTTATAACTTTAGAGAATACTATTGGCTACCTTATGGACCTCTGACAGTTACAGTTACAGGGCAACAACGAAATGTTATATCGACGTATTCAGTAACTTTAGATTCTAGTGAAATAAATTATGCTTATGTGTTCAGTCCAGATGGATTGACAAAGAATCCTCCGTTAAAATTATATAGAGGTCAAACATATAAATTTAATATTGACTGTGAAGGAATGCCATTTACTATTAGGACTTCTGTTCTTGAAGGTGATCAATATCTTTACAATCTAGGTGTTGACCAACAAAAAGTAGAACAAGGCACAATTACTTTTGAAGTATCAGACACGGCTCCTAATACTTTGTACTATCAATCCACAAATGATATCAACACATATGGGGAATTTAGAATATACGACATAGAAGAAAACAGTGCAATAGATGTAGACAATGAAGTTGTTGGCAAAAAAGAATACACATTACCAAGTGGATACAGTTTATCCAATGGAATGAAAGTTAACTTTAGAGGTCAAGTAACACCAACCTCTTACAGTGAAGATGAATATTATGTAGACGGTGTTGGATCCGCAATCCAATTGATTAAAGCATCGGAAGTTGAAATCACTGCTGACTACACCACAGAGTACTCAGTACCTTTTGATTCTGTGAATTTTGACCGTGTAGGTTTTGGAACATCCACAAGTTTTGCAACAACAAAAGATTATGTTGTAATATCTAAAGCATCACCAGACAGGAATCCTTGGAGTAGATATAACAGATGGGTACACAGAGAAGTTGTAGAAAACTCTGCAAAAATAAATGGTATAGAAACAACAGTTGATCAAAACACAAGAGCCAGAAGACCTATTATAGAGTTTGCTTCAGGTTTGAAATTATTTCAATTCGGAACAAAAGCAAAAACCAAAATAAATTTAATTGACAATACAACCTTAGATATTTTTAGTGAAATTGAAGGCTCTGCTGGACATTATGTTGACGGTGTACAATTAATTGATGGTATGCGTGTTTTGTTTACAGCAGACACCAGTACCGATGCAAACAATAGAATATACAAAGTAAAATTTATAGATTTTTATGACGGGGCCACTACTACAAAACAAATTAGTCTAGTAAAGGAGTCAGACGGAGATCCTGTATTAAATGATGTATTGTTTGTTACCCAAGGAAATAAAAATGCTGGAAAAAGTTTTTATTATGATGGCACAAACTGGTTAGAAGGACAAAAGAAAACTTCAGTAAACCAAGCACCTTTATTTGAATTATTTGACAATGACGGCATAAGTTTTTCCAATAATACAACTTATCCTTCCATTAATTTTACTGGAAACAAAGTATTTTCCTACAAACAAGGAGAAGGTGCCAATGATACAGAATTAGGATTTCCATTATCATATCAAAACGTTGCCAATGTGGGAGACATTTTATTTAATTTTGATCTGTTGAGCGAATCTTACTCTTATCAATTAGAAGCCACAGACACAATCACAAGTGATAAAGGATTTTTAAGACAGTACAAAGATCAAAATAATTTCACAGTATTAAATGGTTGGACAAAAGGCAAAAAAGAATCAAGTCAAAAAGTAATTAGGCAATATGTAGTAACTTCAACGCAAACAAATGACTTTGCTATTGATGTGTATGATAACAGTGCAAGTTTGACAGATTTAGAAGTTATAGTTATTGTAGACAATGCAAGAAAGAAACCAACCACTCACTACACACTTGTCAATCAAAACGGCACAACATTTGTGCGTTTCAATTCTGCATTGACTGTTGGACAAAACTTAATCATTAAAACACACAGCGATACAGCAAAAAATACAAAAGGTCATTATGAAATTGCAAGTAATTTAGAATCCAATCCTTTAAACCAAAATATCAAACAATTTAGTTTAGGAGAAGTAGGAGACCACATTAAAACTATTGTAGAAAACCATCCTGAATGGGAAGGTGTATATCCAGGCGTAGGTAATTTAAGAGACCTGGGTGAACAAGGTAGATATGCAACAAAATTTGTGCAACACTCTGGCCCAGTCACTTTACCAATATTTTATTTTAATAATAAAGCAAGTAACGTAATAGAAGCAATTAAAAATGCTCAAAACGAATATGGAAAATTTAAAAGAAGATTTATTCAAACTGCTGAAACAATAGGTATTGACACAGACACTAGAGATTTATTTGAAAAAATTGTTGCGGAGATAAACAAAGATGCCACAACTGCAACTCCTTATTATTTTTCAGATTTGTTTGCACATGGTGCCTATGTCCTTACAGAACACAAAGTTATTAATGCAGACAATCCATTTTATCAATTGAATGCAAATTTTGACCTAACAGCACCATCATCTAAATCTGTGCTTGTCTATCTAAATGGTGATTTATTAATACAAGGAAAAGATTACAATTTTAACAATCAAGGATTTGTAGCAGTAACAAAAACTATTGCACTTGATGATATTATTGCTGTGTACGAATATGAGACAACAGATGGTTGTCATGTTCCTGAAACTCCAACTAAATTAGGATTATATCCTAAATACGAACCTAAAATTTTCGATGATACTTCATATCCTACTACTAAAAAAGTTATACAAGGACATGACGGATCAATTACACTAGCATACGAAGATTACAGAGATGATTTGTTATTAGAACTGGAAAAAAGAATATACAACAACATTAAAGTTCAGTACGATGAAAATATTTTAAGCATAAAAGATTATGTACCTGGTCTTTACAGAAACACTGGCATCACCAAACAGTCTATTGATAATGTGTTGCTTTCGGACTTTGTTGATTGGTTAAGACTTATTGGAAATTTAGACTACACTGACAACGACACTTACCTAGACTCAGATAGATTTACATTCAACTATTCAAAGATGTCCGCGCCTACTGGAGAATTATTGCCTGGCTATTGGAGAGCAGTGTACAAATTTGCATTTGATACAGATACGCCACATTTGACTCCATGGCAAATGTTAGGTTTCACAGAAGAACCTACATGGTGGCAAAGTGTCTATGGTCCAGCACCATATACAAGAGACAATTTAATATTGTGGACAGATTTACAAGACGGTGTTATTCGTGAGCCTAATAAATCTGCTGTGTTTGTTAAAAAATATGCAAGACCAGACTTATTAAATCACATACCGGTTGACAGTGCAGGAAATTTATTAAGTCCGCTGGACAGTAATTTTGCCAAAGAATATGTGACAGAACCTACAAGAAATGATTTTGTGTTTGGTGATGAAGCACCAATTGAAACTGCTTGGAGAAGAAGTGCATACTATCCTTTTGCACTAATGAGTGCAATACTTTGCAACAAGCCTGCTAAATTTATGGGACTAGCATTTGATAGATCTCGCATAACAAAAAACAGTGCAGGACAGTTTGTCTATGGCGATACTAACAATAGAATCAGTCCAAGTAATTTAGTATTTCATAACACAATAAATGACGCAACAAGATCATTCACTGCTGGGTTGACAAATTATGTGACAGAATACGTCAATGTAGTAGATCTAACTAATCACCAAGACTATAAAGAACTTGTGGCAAGTCTACAACCTAGATTAACTTTTAAAATTAGAGGCTACACTTCTAAAGACAAATTTAAAATTAAATTAGACAGCAAAACAACCACTGCTTCGTCAGATGTATTTGTGCCTGAAGAAGATTATGAAATTGTATTCAACACTAGTGCGCCAATAGACAATTACACATACAGTGGATTAATAATTGAAAAACAAGGTGCAGGATACATTATCCGAGGTTATGATAAACTTAATCCACAATTTAAAATTTTAAGTGTGCTTAAGAAAAGTTCTGATCCTAATATTACTGTAGGTGGTGTAAGTGCAAAATTTGTTACGTGGGAAGCAGAAAAATATTATACGAAAGGTGCGTATGTAAAACACAACCGTAATTTTTATGTAGTTACTGAATCTCATACAGCAGGACAAGCCTTTGACCTTTCTAACTTTACAAAAATACCAACTCTACCTATTGAAGGCGGTGTGACTGTACAAATTAGAAAAAATTTCCTTTCAGATATAGAAATAGTGCCATACGGCACAGTGTACAAAACTGTACAAGAAGTTGCCGATTTCATTGTGGGTTATGATGCATACCTGAAAAGTATAGGCTTTGAATTTGAAAATTTTGACGGCAGGGTAGAAGAAGTAGCCAATTGGCGTTTAAGTTTAAGAGAATTTTTATTCTGGAGCACACAGAATTGGACAGCAGGTGCTGTTATATCTTTAAGTCCTTCTGCTTCTAAACTTGTATTAGATAGTGAATATTCAACAGCGGATAATATGTTTGAATTAAGAAGCAAATATGAAGTGCTGAAAGAAGACGGCAGAAAAATTGAAAAAGAAAATTTGCGTATTGTGAGGCAAGATAATCATTTTGAAATAATAACAAAAAATACTGTAAATGGAATTTACTTTGCAAGAATTCCTGTGGTACAAAAAGAACACGTGTGTATATTCAACAACACAACTGTATTCAATGATATAATATATCAACCCGAAGCAGGCTACAGACAAGAAAGACTTAAAGTTTTAGGATACATTAATGCAGATTGGAATGGTAGTAGCAGTGTACCGGGTTTCATTTTCGATAATGCAACTGTTGAAGATTGGGAACCATTTAAGAATTATCCTACATCGGCTCTAGTAAAATATAAACAATATTTTTATTCTGCAAAAAATAGAATTGACGGAACGCAAGAGTTTGATGACACAAAATGGGTAAGATTAGATGAAAGACCAGCAACAGAATTAATACCAAACTTTGATTACAAAGCACTACAATTTACAGACTTTTATGATTTGAATACAGATAACTTTGACACAGAGCAACAAAAAATGTCGCAACACTTGTTAGGTTATCAAGCAAGAAATTATCTAGCAAATATTATAAATGATGATGTCAGTCAGTACAAATTTTATCAAGGATACATCAGAGAAAAAGGTACACGCAACAGTTTAGACAAACTGTTCAAAGCATTAACAAGTGCTGACAAAGAGAGCATTGAATTTAATGAAGAATGGGCACTGCGTAAAGGACAATTTGGCGCCAGCGAAGCGTATCAAGAAATTGAATTTACTTTGAATGAGCCTCAGTTTAGACTGAATCCTCAACCTATAGAATTGAAAGAAATTGAAGATGCAAACAATATTGATTTGAGGATAACAATTCCTGAAAAAGATGTTTATCTAAAAAGTCCAAACTACAACGGAAGTCCGTTTCCAGAAAAATTTATTGACAGTTCTGTTTTACAAAGTGCAGGCTATGTGGATTTAAATGATGTATCTCATAGTGTATTCCAATATGATGACTTGCCGACTTTAGATGCAAATACAATTTTTGCTAATCAATACATATGGGTAGGTTATAATAATAGATTGTGGAATGTATACAAAGTATTAAACAGTGGTGCTACAAGCACGTCAATTACAAAAGCAGACAACATAACATTAGAATTAGACAATGCTGTTACAGTGTCTGCTAATGAATATGTTGTTTTAGTATTTGCTGATACAAAATATATTTTAAAAGTAATCAGCAACGTAGGTACAACTTTAGTTGTAGAATTGAATGATGCTGTTCAAGATACAGACACTGCTCAAATACTAACATTGGTAGAATCAAGACTTGAAAAAGCAACACAAATTAATGATATTGTCTATTCAAGAGGACTTGCAGAAAATGATACTTTCTGGATAGATGAGTCTGATTCAAACCGTTGGGCAGTTGTTAAAAATAATAGTGTGTACAAATCACATCAAGAAATTAGCAATACAAAAACTACAAATACAAACTTTGGTAAATCTATTTCAGCAAATGCAAAAAATACTTTGCTTGCCATTTCCGCTACAGGCGAAGAGGAAGGTAAAGTTTACATCTATGAAAGAGGCACAGAAAGTGGACAATACACGTTACTACAAATTATCGAATCGCCAACAGAAAATGTTTTTTCATCCACATCACAAGTTTTCGATACTGGTGTTGAGTATGGAGATAACCTTGCATTAAGTGATGATGGATTACACTTAATTGTTGGTGTGCCTAATGCAACTAACATAAGAAGTAATTTCAAAGGTTCTTACAATCCTAGCAACAATTACAATGTAAATGAAATTGTACAATACAAAGAACAACTATGGCAGGCACTTAACCAAGTGTACAGCAAAGATGATTCTGTAGACTTCACAAGTTTTGATAGTCATGTATTTGCTTTTGAATCTACTTATGATGCTGATTTATTAGGATATGAAAATATCACTAATTTAGTAATTGGTGATCACGTGTTTGGAAATGTTACAACAGATCATATTTTGATAAGAGCAAACACAGAACAGTTTTTAGGAACAGCAGTTGGTGACAAATTACAATTAAAATGGAACCAATATACTTCTATATTTCCTAATGGAAGACAACCATTTAATGGTGCTTATGCATCAGCAAACATAGACGCTTCATTTTTAACAGGTGAACATACAATTTTACACAAAGTAGAAAAAATATTTGTTATAAATGAAACTGTTAATGATGCAGAAGTTTCTGATATAGTTTATACTGCAACAGGTAATGCTAGAGTAGTGTACAGAAGAAAAGTAGGAACAAAAACACTTTTATATGTAAATGAAGTTCAAGGAGCATTTGGAGATACTGGTGAATTACTAACAGGTGTTGATTTATCTGTTGGAAATTATTATCTTGCATTTACTGATCAAGATGAATACAACAGAGGATGGTGGGCAATCACTACACCTTTCAGTCAAACACCAAATCCAACCACAAGTTATCCTACAGATTCTAGTGTGTTGAATGAAACACTATTTGATGTAAATCCTGCTTTGGTTATAAAAGACATTATTAAAAATCAAGAAAACAGAAGCGTACAAACTTTTGTAAACAGTTTAGATACTATTCAAGCAAAAATAAGCACACAGCCAGATCATCCAACAGAAGCAAGTGAAATATCTGTGTTGACATACAATCAAGAATTTGTTGTAGCAGGTACAGGAGAATTTACAGGATTGAAAACAAGCAAGATGTGGTATGCGAGAGGCACTGCACCTATGTTTACAAATAAAGTGCCATATGACAATGTTGCTGAAACAGAAAATAACACTGTAAACTTCTGGTTGAACACTATTAGAGATGAGCAAGGAAATAGATATGATCCAGATGTTTTGGGTTTGACTTTTGCTAAAACAAATAAAAAACAAAGAATTAAAGATATTTGGAACGGAAAAATATTAGTTCAAGCACAGCCAGACATAAACGGAATATTTTATGTGCCAACAGTTGGTGACACAGTAATAGATGATACCACAAGTAACACAGGTGAAGTTGCTTTTGTAAGAACTGTAGGCGCTAATGAAGTTGAATTGTTTATTAAAAACAAATCAGGTGCATTTAGATTAGGCAGTCAACATTCAGAATCAGGTAACATCACTATTGTTGGCACACCTAATAGATTAATGGGTGCTATATTAAAAACAGAATTTGAAAATCAATCAGCAGGATCATTATTTGTATTTGAAGATGCTGAATTTATAACACCGCCTGTAATTAATTCTGTTGTTTACGAAACCAATGGCAAGGAATATTGGTTATGGAATGAAATTACAATACAAGGAACTTCAAGGATTGCCAATACTCCTAGCAAAGTCAACAAAGATTGGCAACAGGTTTACAATATACCATTAGGATCTGGCTCAACAACCGGAGGCACTAATGAAGGTGCATATGTGATTTATGAAAGAAAACCAGGTGCTCCTTTCAACTACAAAGGATCATTTACAGTTCCTGAAGTAAAATCTAATTTAAGATTGGGTTACAAAATTAATTTTGCAACAATTAGTGGACAATACTATGCTTACATTTCTGCACAAGGTGACAATCAAGCAGACAACTTTGGTTCGATCCATGTGATCAAATATGAAAACGGCGCATGGGTGTTAGCAAAAAATCCTAACTACAAAGGACCTTTCGATGACAATGTACCGTACTATATTAATGATGTTGTGTTTAGCGATGGCTATTTTTATCAAGCACAAACGAATGTAGATGCAAATAGTGATTTAAGTTCACAAGCATGGACACAACTTGACTCTAGTGTAGATAACAGAAATGTGATTCCTAACACAGAACAAACACTGCATGATAGCAGTGTGTTAGTGCAATACGCATCGGATTCTACGATGCTACAAACAGGCTTATTGAAATTTGCAAAATCCTCTGACGTATCAAGAAATGGTTCTGTAATTGTAACAAGCAACACTTTTAACACAAATGAAACAAATGTTACAGTATACAGATTGAAAGACGGACATTATGTATATTCACAAACTTTAACAGCACCAAGCAGTGAAACAACATATGGTGTAGGCGTATCTGTAAGTGATGATGGTACTTTAATTGCTGTTGGTACTCCTGGACAAGATTTATCAAATGTGAATGCAGGAGTTGTTTACATATACAAACAAGTAAATGGATTGTTTGAATTAAGTCAGACATTAAGAACACCAGAAGCAGGCGCAGAAGACCTATTTGGTAATGAATTGGAATTTGATGGCACAAATTTAGTTGTGGCAACTGCAAAAGGCGTTGGAGCAGTTCATGTGTTCAATAACATTGACGGTACATTATTATATGGTGAAAAATTTAGTTATTACGCAGACAGTACAATTGACACATTTGGCGACAACTTTGTTGTGAGAAACAACCACATTACTTTAGCATTGACAGACTTACAATTAACAGCCGCAGGTGTAGGCACAGTAATTGATTATAGAAGAGGAGAAACAAACAGTTGGAGAAAAATTAGAAGTCCTCATGATACAGTTGACTTAGAACAAATTAAATCAGTTTTTGTTTACAACAAAAACACAAATAAAATTTATACAACACTAGATTATATAGATGTGTTGCAAGGAAAAATTGCCGGCATAGCCGAACAAGAAATTTATTACAAAACACCTTTTGATCCTGCTGTGTATAATACAGGCACAATAGGAAATCAAGACGAAACTAATCATTGGATGAGTCAACAAGTTGGTCGTATTTGGTGGGATATTTCTAAAGCAAGTTTCAAATATCCTTATCAGAATGATTTAATTTACAATAATAACAACGCAAATATGTTGTTTACAGGATCAACGATTGATGTGTATGAATGGACAGAAAGCATATATCGTCCAAGTCAATATGATCAACTTTCACAATCAGCAAATGGTAGTTCATTAGGTATATCAGGAACATCTAAAGATGGAGACAATGCTTATGTGTCATACAATAGATATGATAGTGTTGCTCAAAGCAAAGTGCCTGTGTATTATTTCTGGGTTAAAAATAAAGAAGAAGCACCTGCTTTAGAAAGTAGAAAATTAAGTGCAGAAAAAATTGCAAAAATTATTGAAAATCCTAAACAACAAGGAATTAAATTTATACAATTCTATGGACCAAACAAATTTGGATTGGTAAATTGCAATGACTTACTAGATGAAGCAAATACAATATTAAATGTAAGATACTGGACAATACCTAAAACTGACATCAACATTCACACAGAATATCAGATAATCACTGAAAATGATGAGAATAGTGTGCCTAACAAAGATTTAGAATTAAGTTGGATCAACAGTCTTGTAGGTAGTGATACATTTGGAAATTATGTTCCAGACATTGACCTCAATGAGAAAGTTAGATACGGTACAAGTTTGCGTCCAATTCAAAGTTGGTTTAAAAATAGAATAGAAGCATTGAAACAATATGTTGAAAGAGTCAACAGTGTGTTCTTAGAAAATTTAATTGTGGACACAAAAGAGATAAGTCCACTGCTTCAATTAGAAACTGCACCTACATTGAATTCAGCATTAATTGACCAAGTTGTAGACAGTGTTGATGATTTAAACTTTATAGGTGTTGCTAATTTACGCCAAGCAAATTTACAACTTACAATTACAGATTCTAAAATTACAGGTGTAACAATAGTTGACAAAGGTGCTGGATATAAAACAGTGCCGGCAGTAAACATAATTGGCAAAGGCACAGGCGCACTTATTGGTGTTACTGTCAATACTAAAGGCGAAATAGCAAGTGCCACTGTGTTAAAACAAGGTATTGGTTACACTCAAACTACCACCGCGGAAGTAAGAAATTATTCAGTATTAGTTTCAAGCGACTCAACACTAGGCGGAAAATGGGCAGTATATGAATACAATGGAACTGACTGGAATAAAACATTAACTCAAAGTATTAACGTTCAATTGTATTGGGATTATGCTGACTGGTATGCAACAGGATACAATCAATTTACTGCAATAGACTTCAGTGTGTTACAATCATATGAATTATTAGGATTAGATTGTGCAATTGGTGATGTAGTAAAAATACAGACTGTAGGTTCTGGTGGTTGGTTATTATTAGAGAAGACTGCTAATAATGTAACTGATGATTACACGCAAAACTTTAAAACTATTGGAAAACAAAATGGAACAATACAATTAAAAAACAATTTGTACGATTTCAGTAACACGTTGGGCTATGAAAGTACAGGTTATGATACATTATTCTATGATGCAATACCAACAAAAGAAACTAGAATTATTATTGAAACAATAAGAGATAATTTGTTTATTGAAGATTTAAAAGTTGAATACAACAAATTGTTCTTTAGCAGTTTGCGTTATGCATTAAGTGAAAATAAAATTACAGATTTTGCAATGAAAACAAGTTTTGTTAAAGCAAAACACAATGTTGGTGACTTAAAACAAAAAGTTTCTTTCAACAATGATAATTTGGCAAATTACGAAGATTACATCAAGGAAGTAAAACCTTACAAAACCAAAATTAGAGAATATGTCAGCACATATGAAAAAGTTGATCCTGCAGATATACAAACTACTGACTTTGATCTTGCACCTAAATACGATGCTGATAGAAAAATTAATCCTATAAGAGTTGCAGTCACCGATAATCAAATTGTTGGTGATGTTGATGACACATATCCAGATAAACATTGGAAAGACAATGTTGGATTTAAAGTAACAGCAATCACAGTTGCTGATGGAGGGTCTGGTTATGGTTTAGATCCTGAAGTTACTATATCAGGTGGTG
>Ga0066364_10000035_pt1 | contig 19588 bp, 21 predicted proteins | sample Knorr_S7_td_Surf_FD_70970 | JGI IMG/M metagenome (GOLD analysis project Ga0066364, IMG submission 70970) | Marine microbial communities from Southern Atlantic Ocean transect - Knorr_S7_td_SurfaceA_ad_6m_LV_A | ecosystem: Environmental > Aquatic > Marine > Oceanic | place: Southern Atlantic...
TAAACTCAAGTTCCTTATATTCAAAAATTAAAAGCAATATTGTTGTTTTTGTTGGAAATGAAATTATTACAAATTTTGAAATTAAAAATAAAATCTTAACTTCGCTGATGTTAGCTAAAGTAGAATTAAATCAAAAAAACATAGACAGCTACAAAAAACAGGCTTTGAACTCATTAATTGATTTAAAATTGAAAAAGAAAGAATTGTCTAAATATAATTTTAGAGCTGAAGACAGCGAAGTAAATAAATATATAAATTCAATTTCTTCTAATAATGTAATTGAATTTAAAAATAATTTTTCTAATAATGATTTGAGTTTCTCTTTATTTGTTGAAGAAATTAAAATTGAGTTGAAATGGAGAAAACTTATATATGAAATATTTAAAGAAAGAGTTAGATCTACCGAAAAATCGGTGGAAAAGGAGTTGAATGAAATTATTAAGAAACAATCTCAAATAGTTGAGTACAGGGTTTCAGAAATCGAGATAGAGCTCCAAAAAGATGGGAAAGAAATCGATCAAATAGAAAAAATTAAAAAATTTATAAATCAGATAGGATTTGAAAACACAGCACTAAAATATAGCTCATCTTCAAGTGCAGAGCAAAAAGGAGACTTAGGTTGGGTAAAAGAAAATGCACTATCAAAACCAGTTCATGAAATTATAAAAGGCCTAGAAATAGGTGCGGTAAGTAAACCAATAAAAAAATTGAACAAAATTACATTTTTAAAATTAGTGGACAAAAAAAAAGTCTCGATTGACTCAAAAAATAAAGAGAAAATAAAAAATGATCTTATAGCGGCTAAAGAAAATGATTTATTCATCTTATATTCAAGTAGTTATTTATCAAGATTAAAAAATAATACACTTATTGAGTACAAATGAAGAGAAAGATTATAATTTTTACAGGAGACCCAAATAGTATTAATTCAGAAATAATACATAAGACTTGGAACAAACTTGACAAAAAATTAAAAAAAAGAATTTACTTTATATCGAACTATAATTTAATTAAAAGTCAGTTTAAAAAATTAAAATATAATACAAAAATTAACAAAGTAGAAAATATTTTTGATCAAGAAAGTAATCTTAACATCAAAATTTTAGATGTAAATTTGAAGTTTCAAAATCCCTTTTCAGTAAAAAAAAATATTGCCTCAAAATTTATAAAAAATTCTTTAGAAGTTTGTCATAACTTAGCTCTTAAAAACTACATTCAAGGCTTTATCAATTGCCCTATTGATAAAAATTTACTTAATTCGAGGAAAAAAATTGGAGTAACTGAATTTCTTGCCTCTAAATGTAAAATAAAAAACAATAAAGAAGCAATGTTAATTTATAATAAAAAATTTTCAGTATGCCCTCTAACAACCCATTTGGATATAAAAGAAATTTCAAAAAAAATTACACCTGCTTTAATTGTAAATAAAATCAAAACACTAAATCAATGGTATAAAAAAAAACTTAAGAAAAAACCAAAAATAGCTGTCTTGGGTTTGAATCCTCACAATGCTGAGTTAAGGAAAAATTCTGAGGAAAAAAGAATAATTATACCAGCTATCAAGAAATTAAAAAAAAGTGGAATAAATATAAAAGGACCTTTTGTTTCAGACACTTTCTTTATAGACAGTTTCAAAAAATTCGATTTATTAATTGGTATGTACCATGACCAAGTACTGACTCCATTCAAAAGCATCTATAAATTTGATGCAATAAATATTACAATTGGACTAAAATATATCAGAACTTCACCGGATCATGGAACTGCTAAAAGTATGATTGGTAAGAATAAAGCAAATCCAAACAGTTTAATTAAATGCATAGATTTTATCAATAAGTCCTCAGAATGAAATATTTAAAAAAATCTTTAGGACAAAATTTTTTGAAAGACGAAAATATTATAAGAAAGATAGTCAATACTGTAAAAGTTGAAAATAAAAATATAATTGAAATTGGACCTGGATTAGGGGCAATTACGAATGAAATATTAAGCAAAGATCCGAAATCTTTAATTTTAATTGAAAAAGACAATGTACTTGCTGAAAAATTGAAACTAAATTTTCTGACAAGAAAAAATGTTAAAATTTTAAATTGTGATGTTTTGGAACTCGATTTAGAAAAAATTGTCAAAACTAATTCAATAATTTTTGGAAATTTACCTTATAACATTTCTTCTCAAATACTTGTCAAAATTTTAAATTTTAAAAAATGGAAACCATCATTTGAACACTTAATACTGATGTTTCAAAAAGAGCTAGGTAAGAAGATATTAGGCAAATTCGGTGATAATAATTATGGAAGGTTATCTATTTTATCATTTTATAGATTGGAATTGATAAGAAAATTTAATATTTCTCCGAATTGCTTTTTTCCAAAACCAAAAGTAGACTCTACACTAATTCATTTCAAACCAAAAAAAAATTTGAATTTAATCAAAAATATAAAAAACTTAGAAAAAATTACCAATGTATTGTTTTCTAATAAGAGGAAGATGATAAATAAACAGATTTTAAAGTTACTTAATAAAAATGAGTTAAAAAATATTCCAGAATTGAGACTTTCTTATCGACCATCTGAGATAAAACCAGAAATTTTTTACAAGATTACAAAGATTTATGAGAAAAAACAGTTACTTTTTTAGTCTTGTTCAGTTCTATTATTTTTTCTAGTTGTCTAAAGCAATTCTCAAGATTTTTATTAATTATTATATAATCATAATCACTCCAGTGTTTAATATCTTGATCAAAAGATTTAAATCTATTTTCAATCTCATCGGTTGTATTTTGGTTTCTTTTTTTAAGTCTATTTTTTAATTCTTCTTTATTCTCTGTTATTAAGAAAATTTTAATCAATTTAAGATTTTTGAAATTTGATAATTGTTTTGTTCCCTGCCAATCAATATCAAAAATGATATCATTATTTTTTATACCTTTATCAACATTTTCTTTAAGTGTACCATAATAATTACCGAATATTTCGGCCGACTCATAAAATTTATTTTCTTTTTTAAGTGTTAAAAACTTTTCTTTATTTACAAAATGATAATCTATTCCATCAACTTCATTTGATCTAGGCGCCCTTGTTGTGTGTGAGACAGAAATTTTAAATGAATGATTTTTTTGCTGAAGTTTTTTTGTTAGTGTAGTTTTACCTACCCCGGATGGAGAGGATAATATGACCATTAAATTTTCAGTGTCATTTTCTCTCATTCGAATCAAGTCTAACTTCTGTCAATCTGAAATTTAATTATGATGATTTACTCTCAATAAATTTAATTGCATCTCCAACAGTTAAAATCTTTTCTGCTTCGCTATCAGATATTTCGGAACCAAACTCTTCTTCAAAAGCCATAACTAACTCAACTGTATCTAAACTGTCTGCGCCAAGATCATCAATAAAACTTGCTTCATCTGTAACTTTTTCCTCTTCAACTCCAAGATGGTCTGCAACTATTTTTTTGACTTTACTTTTAATATCGTCTGCCATGAAATCCTTTCGTATTTATTTAATTTCTTAATAAATTATTAATTAGAATTGTCAAGCCATATACATACCACCATTAACATGAATAGTTTCACCATTAATGTACTTGGCTTGATCAGAAGCTAAAAACACTACACAATTAGAAACATCTTCACCAGTGCCAAGACAACCAGCTGGAATTTTAGAAATTAAATTTTTTTTAAATTCTTCATTGATCTTATCTGTCATATCAGTTTTTATAAAACCAGGTGCTACGCAATTTATATTGATATTTTTTCTTGCATACTCTACAGCCATACTTTTTGAAAACGCAGATATGCCAGCCTTAGATGCTGAGTAATTGGCTTGACCCAAATTTCCAGTGTGTCCTACAATTGATGTAATATTTATTATTTTACCGTATTTTTTTTTAAGCATTTTTTTTATAGAAAACTTACTCATTAAAAAAGTAGATGTTAAGTTTACGTCAAGAACTTTTTTCCAATCTTCTTGGGACATTCTTATAGATAAGTTGTCTTTTGTTATACCGGCATTATTTATTAAAATTTCAATACCATTTAAACTATTATCAACTTTGTCTATAAATTTTTCAATTTTATCGTGCTCATCAAGTTTAAATTTTTCTATTTCAATGTCTTTGAAATTTTTTTTTAAATTAGATAATTTTTCCTCATTGGTTCCTGTTGCGATTATTTTAGAACCTAAATTATAGAATTTTTCAACCAAAGAATATCCTATTCCGCCTGTTGCTCCGGTAATTAAAACTTTTTTATTTTTTAAGTTCATCAAGCATTTTTTTAATATCAGCTATTGAATTGATTGAAAAGCAATTAGAATCTTTAATTGTTCTCTTAATCATTCCTGACAAAACCTTACCAGGACCAATTTCGATAAAATTAGAAACACCGCTTTCGTTAACATGTATCATGCTTTCTCTCCATTTTACGGAAGAATAAATCTGCTCAATCAAAAGTTTTTTTATAGTTTCGGCGTTTTTTTCAGGTTTTGCTGTGACATTACAAACAATTTCTAATGCTGGTTCTTTAAATTTTGTACTTAAAATTTTATCTTTCATTTTTTCTGCAGCTGGTCGCATTAATGAACAATGAAATGGAGCGCTTACCTTTAATGGTATTGATTTAATTTTTTTTTGTTGAAGGTTAGATTTTAATAAATCAACACTTTTTTTATCTCCACTTACTATTACTTGACCATCAGCATTATCATTTGCTATTTCACAAACATCACTATCAAGCTTTAAATTTTTAATTTCATTTTCAATATTTTCTATCTTTGATCCCAAAACAGCTAACATGCTTCCTCTTCCTACTGGAACAGCACTTTGCATTGCTTTTCCTCTTTGATGTAAAAGAAACAATGCGTCCTGAAATTCTAAAGCATTGCTACATACAAGTGCGCTATATTCACCGAGAGAGTGACCAGCAAAATATTTGAAATTATTTACCCCAAAATTAAATTCATTCTTGATAGTCTCAAATATTGAGTAGCTTACAACTAAAATTGCAGGTTGTGTATTTTCAGTTAATTGTAACTTATCAGCTGGACCATCTAAAATAATTTTTGAGATATTTGTTTTTAATTTGTCGTCCGCTTCCTGAAATATTTTTTTTACAAAACTAAAATTATTGAAAAATTCCTTCCCCATACCAACTATTTGAGAACCCTGTCCAGGAAATATTAAAGCATTCATATTTATTTATAAAATTTATTAATAATAATAACTGTTGCTATAAGTAATGATTATAGTATAAACCACATTTTAAAAATATTTAAAATACATTTTTATAATAATAATTTATGGCATTTTACGAAAATACAATAATTGCGAAACAAGATTTAGCTGAAAAAGATCTCAAATCTTTAAGAGAAAAGTACGATACGCTTATAAAAAATTCCTCTGGAAAAGTTATTAAAATTGAAGAGTGGGGACTGCTGAACCTAGCTAATAAAATTAAAAATTATAAAAAAGGTTTTTACATTCATTTTAAATTTGAAGGTAATAATAAGACTTTAGATGAAATAGAAAAAAAAATTCAATTAGATAATTCTATAATTAGATTTTTAACAGTTAAATATAAAAAATTAGATATTAAGAATGAATATTTTAACAAAGAAAAAACAAAATAATGAAAAGAAGAAATAAAAAATTTCAGAAGAAGAATGTTAACTCCTTAAATAAATTAAGTTTATTTCAAAAAAACGATGGTAAGTTTTCAAAAAAATGCCCTTTATCTATTAAAAATGCTCCTATAATTGATTACAAAAATATAGGATTGCTAAGAAAATATATTACAGATAATGGAAAAATAATTTCTTCTAAAATTTCATCTGTATCTTTCAATAAACAAAAAAAATTAACAAAAGAAATTAAAAAGGCTAAAATTTTAGGACTTATTTAATATGGAATTAATTTTGTTAGAAAATATAATTAATCTAGGAAATATTGGTGATAAGGTTAAGGTCAGAAATGGATATGGTAGAAATTATTTACTTAAACAGGGTAAAGCACTTAGGTTTAATAAAGAAAATTTAGAATTAGTAAACAAAAAAAAAGACGAACTTAATAAAAAAAATACAGAGCTCAAAAACAAATTTAAAGAGTCTGCCAAGCTTTTAAACAATAAGTCTTTTAATTTCTTTAAAGAAAGTAAAGATAACGGTGAACTTTACGGTTCAATAAAACCAAAAGAAATTACAAATTTAATCAATGATAAAATAAAAGTTGAAGTAAGTCCTTCTCAGATAATTCTCAAAAATGAATTGAATAAGATTGGAACTTATAAAGTAGAAATACAATTCCATTCTGAGGTTAAAGCTATAATTTCAATTAAAATAGACAAAATACAAACTAAATAACTTTTCCACAGAGCTTAGAAAAAGGTGTGTAACTTTTTCTTTGATTGATTTGACTATACAAATATTATCGTATTGTGAAAGAAATCAAAAATCTTCAACAAAATTCTGAAAATAAGCAGCCTTCCAACCTTGAGGCTGAACAGGCACTTATAGGCTCTGTATTGGTTAATAATGATATAATCGATGAGGTATCTACAATTATTAACTCATCTATTTTTTTTGATCCAGCTCATGTAAAAATTTACGAAGTAATAGAAAACCTTAACAACAAAGGTATGATAGCTAATCCAATAACTTTAAAAAACTTTTTTGAGAAAGATAATATGCTTGCAGAAGTTGGTGGCACTGAATATTTAGTAAAACTTACAAGATTTTCTGGTTCAGCAAAGCAAGCTGTAGATTATGCAAAAATAATACATGAAATGTATTTAAGAAGAGAGCTAGTGATGATTTCAAATCAATTATCTGCCGATACTTTAAATGCTCACGCTCAAGAGCAAAATGCAGAAAATATAATTGAGAACACCGAAAAATCTCTTTTTGAATTAGCGGAAAGAGGAACTTTTTCACAATCTTTTTTAAAATTTAATAAAGCTTTAGATCAAACTATTCAGATGGCGACAATGGCAATGCAGAATGACCAGGGACTTGTGGGTGTCCCAACAGGATTAACTGAGCTAGACGAGAAGTTAGGCGGTCTACATAAATCTGACTTAATTATTCTTGCTGGAAGACCTTCAATGGGTAAAACTGCTCTGGCAACAAACATTGCTTATAATGCTTCACAGAATATTTTAAAAAGACAAGAAAAATCATCTGTAGCCTTTTTTTCTTTAGAAATGTCCTCAGAACAATTATCTACAAGAATTTTATCTGAGCAGGCAAAGATCAAATCAGATGACATTAGGAGGGGAAAAGTTTCAGAAGAAGAAATAAATAGATACATAGAAACCTCAAGAAATATTTACAATCTCCCTTTATACATCGATGAAACACCCGCAATAACTATTGCTACTTTGTGTAATAGAGCAAGAAGAATTAAACGATTATTCGGACTAAGTCTTGTAGTTGTGGATTATATACAGTTGATGAGATCTAGCTTAAGTAAAAATGAAGGTCGAGTTCAAGAAATTTCTGAAATCACTCAAGGTTTAAAAGCACTTGCAAAAGAACTTTCGGTCCCTGTCTTGGCTTTATCTCAATTATCTAGAGCAGTAGAACAAAGAGATGATAAACAACCTCAACTTGCGGATTTAAGAGAGTCTGGTTCTATAGAGCAGGATGCAGATGTTGTTATGTTTGTTTATCGTGAAGCTTATTATTTGGAAAGAAAACAGCCTAAATTAGGATCAATAGAACACGCAGAGTGGCAATCTAAAATGAATGATGTAAATGGGCTAGCAGATATAATTTTAGGTAAACAAAGGCATGGCCCTACAGGAACAATTAAAGTTGAGTTTGAGGGAATTTATACCAAATTTAAAGATTTAACTAAAAATTAGACCTAATTTTTTCTTTAGTTATAAAAAAATTAAGATATATCTCAATAATCTAGATGTTGTCTAATATTTATAAAAAATTAGTAATAGATTTTCCTAAAATAACACTTTTTCTCTTAGCAGTTGTTTTAGTCTTTTCTCTCTATCAATCAAAAAATTTTAATTTAGATGCGTCTTCAGATGCCCTTCTTTTAGAAGGTGACAAAGATTTAAAGTACCTAAGGGAAATTAATGATAGATATGGATCTAAAGACTTTTTAGTTCTTACTTACACTCCTGTCACAAGTTTTGAAGATCAGGAAACAATTTTAAACTTGCAGCTTTTAAAATCTAAAATAGAAAAATTGACATGGGTAGATAGCGTAATCACTGTAATTGATGTACCTCTATTAAAAAGCACAGATGAAGGGTTAATGGAAAGGTTAAAGAATTATAAAACCCTAGCTTACCCAGAAATAGACAAAAAAAGAGGATTTGAGGAAATATTAAATAGTCCTATTTATAAAGATTATGTAATTAGTGCTGATGGCAAAACTTCTGGAATTGTAGTTTATCTAAAGAAAGACGAAAGATTAGACGAATATATCAAAGTCAAAGATAAATATTTCGTTCAAATCAATGAAACTGGATTATCAAAAGAAGATAGGCTCAATTACAAAAAATTTATACGTGAGTATGAGGAATATAAAAATCTTTACAATAAGAGAAATCATCAAAACATATCAGAAATAAGAGATGTAATTTCTAAATATGGAGTAAACGCGAATATACATCTTGGTGGAATTCCTATGATTGCAAATGATATGATGAGTTTTATAAAAAAAGATATTATAGTTTTCGGCATTGGTGTTTTCTTATTCATTATTTTAACTCTTTGGTTTATTTTCAAAAATTTTAGATGGGTTTTAATGCCATTACTTGGTTGTGCCAGTTCAGTGATAATAATGATTGGGTTACTAGGATTAGTTGGGTGGAAAGTAACTGTAATTTCATCAAACTTTATTGCGCTAATGCTGATTCTTAACATGGCAATGAATATTCATTTAACTGTAAGATATTTGCAGCTTAAGAAAGAAGATCAAAATATTTCAAAAAAGGACGCTGTTTTTCAGGCAAGCAAAAAAATGATCTTCCCAATACTTTACACAGTTTTAACTACAATATGTGCCTTTTTGTCATTAATTTTTAGTGGAATAAAACCGATTATTGATTTTGGATGGATGATGACTTTAGGATTAATTGTATCTTTACTGGTTACGTTTCTTCTATTACCCTCTTTGCTGAGTATTTTTGCAACTGAAAATAATTTAGATGTAAAAGATACTGAAAAGTCAATAATAACAAATGCGCTTGGTTACATCGCAAAAAATAATACATTTTTAATATTCTCAACAACAATTTTAATAATAATTTTAAGCTTACTAGGCATATCCAGATTACAAGTAGAAAATAGCTTTATAAATTATTTTGATAAAGAAACAGAAATTTATAAAGGGATGAAGAAAATTGATGATAAATTAGGTGGAACAACTCCCTTAAATGTTATTTTAAAATTTCCTCCCGCAAAAATTGATAATGAAAATGATGATGAATTTTCAGAATGGGACGAAGATAACGAAAGTGCTGAAGATAAATCAAAATATTGGTTTACGAGAGATAAGATGGATAAAATTTTAAAAGTCCATGATTATTTGGACTCGCTTCCAGAGATTGGAAAAGTTTTATCATTCGGATCAATACTTAGAGTCGCAGAAGATTTAAATAAAAAAGAACTACAAAGTCTCGAAATAGCAGTTTTATATAGTAAAATTCCTGAAGAAATAAAAAAAGAAATAGTTTTACCTTATATTTCAGTCGATAAAGACGAGGCAAGAATTTCCGTTAGGATAAAAGACTCTTTAAAAGACTTGAGAAGAAATGAATTAATTAAAAAAATTAATTTAGAGTTAAACACAAAATTAGGATTTGAAAAAAAAGATTACAAGTTAGCTGGAGTTTTAATATTGTTTAATAATTTATTACAAAGTTTATTTAAATCTCAAATCCTAACCCTTGGAATTGTTCTTTTCGGAATATTTGCAATGTTTTTTATATTATTTAGAAATATCAATTTGTCTCTAATCGGAATTGTCCCTAATTTTTTGGCAGCTTTTTTCATTTTGGGGATCATAGGATTGATGAATATCCCTCTAGATATGATGACAATTACTATTGCTGCAATTACAATTGGTATCGCTGTCGATAACAGTATTCATTATATCTATCGTTTCAAAGAGGAATTTAATAAAATTAAAGATTACAATAAGACACTTGATAAATGTCATAAAACAGTTGGTATAGCAATTTTAAACACCTCGATTACAATTGTTTTTGGTTTTTCTATACTAGTTTTGTCAAATTTTATACCAACAATTTATTTTGGAGTATTTACTGGTGTTGCAATGTTGTTAGCGATGATATCTGTTTTAACTTTGCTTCCAAAGTTATTATTAATCTATAAACCTTTCGGTAAAGAAAAATTTGAATAATAGTTAGAGTACTTATGGAACAAATTATAAGTAAAATAAATTTTTTTGATTTATTAGTTTCCTTAATTTTTGTATACTCAATTATACAATGTTTTATTAAGGGCTTCTCTTTAAGTTTAATTTCCTTCATGAAATGGGTCTTCTCAACTGTGATAACAATAATTTTAGTTCCTAAATTACAACCAACTGTAAGTGATTATTTAGAGTCAGAATTTTTAAATAGTGTAGGTTTGGGCATAGTAATATTTGTTTTAAGTCTTTTTTTTACAATTTTAGTTGGAAAAACATTAAGTAAAACAGTTACTTGGACTGGTGTTGGAGCTATTGATAAATCTTTCGGTATTATATTCGGTATTTTTAAAGGATACGTAATTTCCGTGTGTATATTTTCTATATTAAATTGGTTTTATCCTTATAAAAATTGGGGTATATCAGCAGAAAAGGCATTTTCTTTTGAAATAATAAATAAAGGAAGTGAGATTTTAATTGAAGAATTTCCATCAAGTGAAGATTTTATAGATACGAAAGAAAAAATTGAAAAAATTTGATAACGATAAATTAAGAGAAGAATGTGGTATTTTTGGGATTTCTAATCACGAAGATGCCTCTGCTCTTGTTGCTTTAGGCTTGCATGCTTTACAGCACAGAGGACAAGAAGGTTGCGGAATAGTTTCTTTTGATGGTAAAAATTATCACTCTGAAAAAAGACAAGGTCTTGTTGGTGATCATTTCACAAATAAAGAAATCTTAAAAAAATTACCTGGATTATTTGCAATTGGTCACAATAGGTATTCAACCACAGGGGAAACTTCTTTAAGAAATATACAACCTTTTTTTGCAGATTTACATATGGGTGGTTTAAGTCTCGCTCACAATGGAAATTTAACTAACGCATTATCCTTAAGAGAGTCATTAGTTAAAGAAGGAGCGATATTCAGAACAACAAGTGACACCGAAACTATAGTCCAACTGATTGCTAAATCAAAAAGGTCTAAATTTGTTGACAAACTTATTGAAGCATTATTTCAAATTCAAGGTGGATATTCTTTAGTTTTAATGACAAATAAAAAATTAGTTGGTGTAAGAGACCCATTCGGAATCAGACCTCTTGTTATCGGAAAATTAAAAAATTCTTATATATTTGCATCTGAGACCTGTGCATTAGATATAGTGGGTGCAACTTTTATAAGAGAAATTGAAAATGGTGAGATAGTTGTAGTCGAAAACGGTGATTTGAAAAGTATTAAGCCTTTTCCAAAACAAAAACCCAGGCCTTGCGTATTTGAGTATATTTACTTTGCAAGACCTGACAGTTTGATTAGTGGAAAGTGTGCATATGAGTATAGAAAAAGACTTGGTGAGGAATTAGCTAAAGAGACAGATATAAGCGCAGATTTAATTGTTCCAGTTCCAGACTCCGGAGTTCCAGCAGCATTGGGTTTCGCAAATTTTTCTAAAAAAAAATTTGAACTTGGATTAATTAGAAATCATTACGTTGGAAGAACCTTTATTGAACCAACTCAAAATATTAGAAGCTTGGGTGTAAAATTAAAACTAAGCTCTACTCGGTCAGTGGTAAAAAATAAAACTATAGTTTTAATAGACGACTCATTAGTGAGAGGTACAACTTGTCTTAAAATTGTGAAAATGCTCTACGAAGCAGACGCAAAAGAAGTTCATGTGAGAATCGCTTGTCCAGAGATTAAATTTCCAGATTTTTATGGTGTCGATATGCCAACGAAAAACGAATTGCTTGCAAATAAGAGAAGTTTAAACGAGATGTGTAATTATATTAAAGCTAAAAGTTTAAAATTTTTAAGTATTGAAGGATTGTATAATGCTCTTGCAGGTGAGTCGAGAAATCCACACTATCCTCAGTTTAGTGACCATTACTTTACAGGTGAATATCCAATTAAACCAGCTGATGATTTAGCAGGGCTTAAAATTAAACAATTATCTTTATTGAGCGGGAAATCTAACAACTAATCTATATAAGAAATTTTGTTTTTAAAATCTATATACAATATTCTATTATTTACTAGGATTGGGTAAGTATTTATTTTACTTGGAAGTTTTTTTACTTTTTCTATTTTTCCATTTAAATTAAACTTAAGAATAAAAGAATTATTTAAAAATATAAATAAATTATTATTTAATATCATCATATCTTTTAAATAAGCATTTTTTTTTCTTAAATTAAGGTAATCTGCAATTTTTTGATTAATATCAATAGAGTAAATAAATTCGCCATTATCTAAATTCATTAAAATAAGCAAATTAGTTTTGCTAATAAATAAAAGTTTATCTTCCTCAATTATAATCGGTTTTATTTGAGTAGAGATATTTTTTTTAAAAATTAAAGAACCGTTTTTCACATCAAGAATGTATAAGTAATTATTTGAGGATATAATAATTTTTTCATTATTATTCACTATTTGATTACTTAAAAATAAATTACTAGGATTAAGATCTGTTGTTTGATTTAAATTTAAAAACCAATTTATTTTCATAGAATTATTGTTAATTGAATATAAAGAACCGTAGGTATTTAAAAAAAATAAATTGTTCTCATCAATAGAGAGATTATTTTCAAACTTATTTTTAATAACTGTTTCCTCAGTAGGAATAGAATTTATGGTATTGCCATTTATTTTATCAAAAAAGAATAGTTCATTATTTTGATTAGCCGCAATTAATTTGTTCTTAAAAATCTTGAAATTAGATCTAAAAGGTACTTTTAAATTTTTTGCCCATATGATTTTTTCTTTTTCAACATCGTAAGCATATAGATAACCAATATTATCAGAAATATAGACAACGTTATTTTCAATAATAATATTCAGTTTTTTTGAGAATTTTTTATATTTTTTTTTATAAAAATTAAATTTTTTTATTACTTTGTTATCATTGACTGAGAAAATTATTAAATTTCCTCTATCGTCGGTAAAATAAGCATTATTGTCTTTGTACAGTATTCGCTTATTAATATTATATTTAGATAATTTTTTACTTTTTGAAATCAATCGATAATTCTCATTGTATTTGAAGTTTTCTAAATTATTATTTTTGGAGTAAAAGACGTCATTCCAGTCTGAATTTATTTTAATTTTTATTTTGAAAATTAAATCTTCTGGTGGATTGATAGTTTTGTAAAAAGTTTTTTCTGTAATACTTAATTTTTCAAATTTTTCAAATTGATCTCTTTTTTGGATAGGATTTTCATTTTTCCAAATACCTGTCCTATTGTCAAAAGAGCAATTCATTAAAGTAATCGAAATAATTATTATGATTAAAAATTTCATCTTTATTTTTTAGTTTTGAATAATTTCTTCTGCCAAAGACTTGTATTGTGAATTATCTTGAATTAATTTTTTAAGTATTTTTTCTCCTTCTTGATCACCCTCCTTTAACAAAAATAATGATTTTTTAAATAAAATAAGATCTTTTTGATTTCTTGTGAGATTAATACTTTCTACCAGATTAAAATATTCTAGTATTTTCTCTTTATTTTTTTCTAACTCTTTTTCTAAAATAACATTTAACGCCATAATAGAATAGAATTTATTTTTACTTAATAATATTTCATTGAATATCTTTTTTGATTCTTCTTGATCAGACGAAAGTTTTAAAGAGGCGTCTATATATTTTTCTGCAATTGAATCAAAATTTTTTTTTTCTTGAATTTTAAATATAGTTACAGAAGAAAATATTATAATTATCAATGATAGTAAAAAAATTAGTTTTTTTTTATTATTATTAAAAAAAGAACTCAACCTGTTTTTAAAATCAGTTTTATTTTCTAAATTTTCATCCATTTAAAAAGTTTCTCTTTGATGGGAATTTTTTAAGTTTAACCTCTTTACTATATTTTTTTATTGTTTTTTCAATTGTTGTATTAAGATTTATATATTTTTTTACAAATTTCGGGTAAAAACCACTCATTCCTAGTAAATCGTCAGTAACAAGTATTTGACCATCACAATAAACTGATGATCCAATTCCAATAGTAGGAATTTTAAGTTTATTTGTTATTAGTTTTGAAGCCTCTGGAGCTAAACATTCAAGCACTATTGAGAATGCGCCAGCTTTTTCTATTTTCAAAGCATCATTTAAAAGTTTTTTTGCCTTAACAATACTTTTCCCCTCTATTTTAAATTTTTTTTTAAATTGAGGTGTGTATCCAATGTGGCCCATTACAGATATATTTGAATTCACCAAATATTTAATTATGTCATAATTTTTCTTATTATTTTCTAATTTAACAGCATGACATTTAGTCAATTTAATAATTTTTTTTGCGTTTTTTAAAGCTATTTTTTTGTTCGAATAAGTTCCTTTCGGCATATCAACTACGAGTAAAGATTTTTTAATTCCTTTTTTTACACTTATTGCATGTTCAATAATTGTTTCCAATTTTACATTATGTGTATTTTTATGGCCATATAAAACATTAGCAACAGAGTCCCCGACTAGAACAATATCGCAATGGCTATCTAAAATTGTAGCTATATTTTTTGAATATGCAGTTAAACTAACAATTTTAGATTTATTTTTTTTCTTTAAAATTTTGATAATTTTTTTTTTCATTTTCAAAAGGCTTTATTCTAACTCAATTGTGCTTGGCGGCTTTGAACTTATATCATATACCACCCTGTTAATACCCTTTACATTATTTACAATCTTATTAGAAATTTTGTCCAAAAATCCCTTTGGAAAACTAAAATAATCTGCTGTCATTCCATCTTCAGAAACTACTGCTCTTAGCAAGCAAGTATAATCATAAGTTCTGGAGTCGCCCATAACCCCGACGGTTTTTATTGGTAACAATGCTGCATATGCTTGCCAAATTTTGTTATATAAATTATTTTCATTTAACTCTTTAATATAAATGTGATCGGCCTCCTGAAGTATTTTAATTTTTCTTGCTGTAATATTTCCCAAAATTCTAATTCCTAAACCAGGTCCTGGAAAAGGATGTCTGTTAGATATACTTTTAACAAGCCCTAAAGAATTACCTAAAATTCTTACTTCGTCCTTAAAAAATTCTTTTAAAGGCTCAATTAGTTGTAAATTCATTTTTTTCGGAAGACCTCCAACATTATGATGAGATTTAATTTTTGATGTTTTGCTTCCTGTAGATGATTTGCTTTCAATTATGTCTGGGTAAAGTGTTCCTTGAGCTAGAAATTTTACATTTTTAATTTTTTTTGCTTCTTTTTCAAATATTTTTATAAACAAACTTCCTATAATTTTTCTCTTTTTTTCTGGATCAGACACACTTCTTAGTTTTTTAAAAAAAATATCAGATGCATTTATCAATTTAACGTTTAACTTATACTTATTTTTAAAAACTTTATAAGTATGTTTGAATTCATTTTTTCTCATTAGGCCAGTATCTACCATTATGCAGGTTAATTTTTTTTTAATTGCTTTATTTATCAGTAGTGCAACTACACTACTATCTACTCCGCCAGATAAAGCGCAAATTACTTTATTATTTGTCACTGTTTTTTTTATGTCATTAATAAGCCTATTTTTTTGAGAGACAACACTCCACTTAAATTTAATTTTGCAAATTTTAAATAAAAAATTTTTAAATATTTGTCTCCCATTTTCGGTATGGGTAACCTCAGGATGAAACTGAACGCCATATACTTTTTGTTTACTATTTTCTATAATTGTTAACCTTGAGTTTTTTGTAGAGGCTATTGCTTGAAAACTATTTGGTAATTTAACTACTGCATCTTCATGACTCATCCAAACAGTTGTTTTAGGTCTAAAAAAATTTTGTGTTAAAAGAGACTTTTTTTTTTTATAAATAATTGCTCTTCCGAATTCTCTTCTCTTTTTAGAAGATTTAATTTTTCCTCCGAATAATTTAGCAATTAATTGAAGTCCGTAACATATACCAAGGATAGGTATTTTTTTTTTAAATATTTTTTTTGGAATAGTTTGGTATTTAACTTTTGTGACTGTTGAAGGTCCCCCAGAGAGTATTATCCCTTTAGTTAAATTAAAGTTTTCATATTTTTTTAAATCTTCTGGAGTTATAATCTCTGAATAAACACCTAGGTCTCGGACTCTTCTTGCTATTAATTTTGTTACTTGAGATCCAAAGTCGACAATTAAAATTTTTTCCTTGATATTGTGAAAGTTCATTTATTTTTTAGATAAATTTTCAATTTCTTTCTTCAATTTTGAACTTTTCTCACAAAATTTAATACATAAATCTCCCAATCTTTCATTTAGCTCTCTGCTTTTTTGAAAATCAGAGTTTTTTAACTTTAATTTTGCAAGACTGTAAATTGCTTCCTCATTTTTTGGATTTAATAGAATAACAGTATTTAAGTTTTGTTCCTCTAAATCTTTCTTATCTAAATTTTGAAAGATTTTAGATAGATATAAGTAAGACATTTCGCTTTTAGGATTAAAAACTATATCTTGTTCAAATTTAAACTTTGCTTTGTCAAACTTTTTATCTTTATATAAATTTAGACCTTCTAAAAAATATTGAGTATTTGCAAATAAAAGATTTGGTAAACAAATAAATAAAAAAAATATTATTAAAATTTTATTTTTCATGGTTTATAATTAGTTGTTTTTTGTGTCATTTCAACACTATGAACCATACTTTCATAAAATCCGGCTTTCGTAATTTTGATAAATTTGGCGTTTTTTGAAATTTCATTTAATTTCTTCGCTCCTATATAACCCATAGATGATCTCAATCCACCTTTTAATTGGTAAATAATTTTTGACACTTTGCCTTTATATTCAACTCTTCCCTCTACACCTTCAGGGACTAATTTAGATTTATCTTTAAAATTTTTTTGGAAATATCTATTTGCAGATCCAGAAGACATAGCTCCGATTGAGCCCATTCCTCTATAATGTTTAAAAGTCTTTCCTTTAAATTTGAATTTTTTACCTGGACTTTCATCTGTTCCAGCGAATATAGAACCCATCATAATTGCATCAGCGCCAGCTGCTAAGGCTTTTACTATATCTCCAGAAAATTTTATTCCTCCGTCAGAAATGATTTTAATATTTTTATTTTTCATAGCTTTCTTCACTTCTAATATGGCTGAAAGTTGTGGCACTCCTATTCCCGCTACCATTCTAGTAGTGCAAATTGAACCAGGTCCAATTCCGATCTTGATAATATCTGCTCCAGCGTTGTATAATTTTATTGCTGCCTCACTCGTTGCAATATTACCAACACATATTGGAACTGATTTATCAATTCTTTTTAATTTTGTTAAAGTTTTTAGAACTTTTTCACTATGGCCGTGAGCTGTATCAATTACGATTAAATCACATCCATTAGATACTAACGATTTTGCTCTATCAATATCATCTTTATTAGTACCAACGGCTGCGCCGACTAGCAGTTTTTTTTTCTTAACTTGAATTATTTCTCTAGTTTGTCTCTTTGCGCTTAAATTTCTGTGAATTATTCCAATTCCTCCAGACAATGCTATTGCTGTAGCCATTTTCGATTCTGTAACTGTGTCCATTGCTGAAGAGAAAAAAGGAACTTTTAGAACAATTTTTTTTGTTAATTTAAGAGAAATATCAGTTTCTGAGGGTAAAACATTCGAATAGCGTGGAAGCAATAACACATCATCAAAAGTTAAGGACTCTTTTATTGATACCATAAACACTTATATACAATTTTTAAAAATTATAAAGAGTTTAAAATGTAACAATGTATATAAGTTTCTTTTGACTCAGACCTGCTAGCTTCAGGCTTAAAAAAATTTACATTTTTAAATATTGATTTAGCTAAGTTTTTAACCTCAATGAAATCTTCGCCCATAAAAAGCTTTGAAACAAGAACTCCCTTTGAATTTAATTTTTTAGAGGAAAAATTTAAAACTTCAGCACATAATTGATTAGTTCTAATAGAATCAAGGGACTTATTACCAGTTGTATCAGCGGCCATATCTGAAATTATTACGTCTAAATTCCCTCCGAAATATTCAGAAATTTTGTTTTTTGTTTCTAAATCAAAAATATTACAACGCAAAAACTTTACATTTTTTATGGGAGTCATTGGCTTAATATCAATAGACAAAATTTTCCCGTTAGTCACAATTTTGCTTGCAACTTGCGACCAACCTCCAGGATAAGACCCTAGATCTAATAATCGAGTGTTTTTTTTGATAAATTTGAATTTATTGTTTAGCTCAATTAACTTAAACGAAGCTCTAGATCTATAGCCTAGAGTTTTAGACTTTTTAAAAAAAGGGTCTCTATGCTGCTTAATTTTCCAACTATTGCTTTTTTTCTTCTTCTTAGATTTTTTCATTACAAAATATCTTCATGATCATCATCCGATACTTTTGTAGCGTATTTTTTTTCTTGATTTTTATAAATTATAAAACTTATTGGAATGGAAATTAAATAAATAACACTAAATACTAGTAAAGTTTCAAATGTGTAAAATAACAAAGCTATGAAAATTACACCCACCGATAAAAGTAAGAAAATTGTTGTTTTTGATGAAATTGATATCTTTTTTAAGGAAAGTGTTGGAATTTTACTTACTAGAAGTAAAGCAATCAAAATAGTAAAAAATGGGGTAAAATTTTTTATATCTAAATTTAAAGTAAATCCTGATAGTTCATAAATTAATGGTGTTAAAATTAAAAGACCGCCAGCAGGTGATGGTACACCTTCAAAAAAATTATTTTTCCAAGATTGATCACTATCAAATTTTGTTAAATTAAATCTAGCCAGCCTCAGCACGCAACAAACTGAATATATTAAAGCGATAGCCCATCCAAATTTTCCATAGGTATTAAGTTCCCAAAAATATAAAATCAATACTGGTGCTATACCGAAACTTACAAAATCAGTTAAAGAGTCCAATTCTTTTCCAAAATCTGACGTTCCTTTTATCAATCTAGCTACTCTACCGTCTAACGCATCTAGTATAGCTGCAAGTAAAATAAGAGTTACAGCGAGACTAAAATTTCCATCTATTGAAAATTTTATTGAACTTATTCCAAGACACACACCTCCGAGAGTCAGGATATTAGGTAAAAGGTATCTAGTTTTTTTAGCAGATACTAATTTAAATTTTTTATTTGGTTCCATTATTCTGATGCAATTAAACTTTCGCCAGCTACAACGTTTTGACCCTTCTTAGCCAATACTTTTTTATTTTTAAAGTATATATCGACTCTACTTCCAAATC
>Ga0066364_10000037_pt1 | contig 19155 bp, 20 predicted proteins | sample Knorr_S7_td_Surf_FD_70970 | JGI IMG/M metagenome (GOLD analysis project Ga0066364, IMG submission 70970) | Marine microbial communities from Southern Atlantic Ocean transect - Knorr_S7_td_SurfaceA_ad_6m_LV_A | ecosystem: Environmental > Aquatic > Marine > Oceanic | place: Southern Atlantic...
GGATCTGGAACATTAATAAGAGAATGAAAGACTTAACAAATATAAAATTTTGGTTATTTGATTTAGATAACACCCTTTATGATGGGGCGACCAAAGTTTTTGACCAAGTAGATAAAAAAATGTCAAAATTTATATCTGATAAATTGAACGTTGGGCTTGAAGAGGCTAGGAAAATTCAAAAAAACTATTTTCAGGAATATAATACAACCTTAAACGGGATGATAAAAAATCACAAAATTGATGCTGATGAATTTTTAGAGTTTGTTCATGATGTAGATCTAAGTTTTTTAGATAAAGATAGGGATTTAGAAGATGAAATTAAAAAATTAAATGGAAAAAAAATAATTTTTACTAATGGCTCTAGAGCTCATGCCCTAAATGTAACGAAAAGAATTGGAATAGATAAGCTTTTTGATGGAATTTTTGATATTAGAGATTGTGAATTTATTCCAAAGCCTTCCAAAGAACCTTATAAAAAATTAGTAGAAAATTACAAAATTGAGCCACAATATTGTATATTCTTTGAGGATATTGCTAGGAATTTAAAGCCAGCTTTCGAATTAGGAATGAAAACTGTTTGGATTAAAAACGATGAGCCGTGGGCGGCAAAATATTCAGATGAGGATTTTATTAATTATAAGACTGACAACTTAGCAAATTTTTTAAAGGAGATTAATGAGTTACGTTAATTTAGAAAAAATAATAAACGAAAGTTTCGAAAATAAAGAAAAAGTTGGTCCAAATTCAGATAAAAAATTAATAAAAGCTATCAATGAGACAATCAATTTAGTTGATAGTGGAAAAATTAGAGTAGCAAATAAACAAAATGGAAGTTGGGTTGTAAATCAGTGGATTAAAAAAGCTATTTTGTTAAGCTTTAGAATCAATAAGATGGAGATGATGAAAGGTCCATACACTACTTGGTATGACAAGGTGCCTGGAAAGACAGTCAAATGGAAAGAAAAAGATTGGAAAAAAGCTGGATATCGTCATGTTCCTAACGGAGTTGTCAGAAGAGGAGCATACATTGCCAAAAATGTTGTTTTAATGCCTAGCTTTGTAAATCTTGGAGCTTATGTTGATGAAGGCACAATGATTGATACTTGGGCATCAGTTGGTTCATGCGCTCAAGTTGGAAAAAATTGTCATATCTCTGGAGGTGCAGGAATTGGAGGTGTGTTAGAACCCCTTCAAGCTGGTCCGGTAATTATTGAAGATAATTGTTTTATTGGCGCTCGATCAGAAATCGCTGAAGGTGTTTTAGTTGAAGAAGGCGCGGTATTATCAATGGGAGTTTATATCGGCGCATCTACAAAAATAATTGATAGAAACTCTGGAGAAATACATTTTGGTAAGGTACCTGCATATTCAGTCGTAGTTCCTGGGAGCTTGCCAAACAAAACAAATCCTAATGGACCCTCATTGTATTGTGCGGTTATAGTAAAAAAAGTTGATGAGAAAACTAGAAGCAAAACGTCTATAAACGACTTGCTCAGAGACTGATGACTATATTAAACGCATTACAACTATCTAAAGATTTGATTAGATTTCCAAGCATTACCCCAATAGATGCGGGAGCAATAAAATTTTTGAGTAAAAAATTAAAAAAATTAGGATTTAATTGTAAAATACTAGAATTTAAAGACAAAAAAAGTAAACCAATTAAAAATCTTTATGCGCGAAGGGGCAAAAAAGGACCAAACCTTTGTTACGCGGGACACACTGATGTAGTGCCACCTGGAAACATCAATGATTGGACTGTTAACCCTTTCAAACCCTCAGTTAAAAGAAATTATTTAATCGGAAGAGGTGCGAATGATATGAAAAGTTCAATTGCATGCTTTGTTGCAGCAGTTAGTCAGTTTTTGCATGATAATAAAAAATTTGACGGATCAATTAGTTTTTTGATTACAGGCGATGAGGAAGGCTACGCAATAAATGGTACAAAAAAAGTTATAGAATATTTAAGAAAAAGGAAAGAAAAAATTGATTTTTGTATTGTGGGTGAGCCAACAAATCCAAATAAGCTCGGTGAAATGATAAAAATTGGGAGAAGAGGAAGCCTTTCGGGAAAAATTGAGATTACAGGAACTCAAGGGCATATTGCATATCCTCACTTATCTAATAATCCTATAAATACTCTGGTTTCAATATGCAAAAAACTTAAAGAAATTAAACTTGATAAAGGCAACAAAAACTTTCAACCCTCAAATTTAGAGTTTACTTCGATTAATGTAGACAATAAAGCTCACAACGTAATTCCTGCTAGAGCAAGAGCCCAATTTAATATTAGATATAATAATTTACATTCATCAAGCTCTTTAAAAAAAACAGTAAGTTCGATCGTGAAAAAAATGACTAAGAAGAATAAATGTAATTATAAAATTGATTTTATAGCAAACGGGGATGCCTTTTTAACAAAGCCAGGTAAAACAATATTTATGGCAAAAAAAATCATTAAAAAAATAACTAAAATAAATCCAAAATTATCTACGACTGGGGGTACGTCGGATGCAAGATTCATAAATAAAATTTCACCATGTCTTGAGTTTGGATTAGTTAACAAAACAATGCATAGAGTTGACGAATGCGTTTCATTATCTGACTTAAAGAAACTTACAAAAATATATAATCATATTTTGGTAGAGTATTTTAAGTGAAGTTATACAAAATTAAAAAATCAAAAATTGACAAAAAAGGGCTGTACGCAAGTCAAAATATAGAAAAAGGCACAAAGATAATTGAATACAAAGGGAAAATTATTTCTGTAAAAAAAAGTGAGGTAGATCCCAAATTTGATAATAAAAAAGCAATTTATCTATTTAATATTAATAATCGATACGATCTTGATGGAGATTTTAAATTTAATATAGCAAGACTGATTAATCATTCCTGTAATCCAAATTGTGAAGTTTTTGGAGAGGGATTAAAAATTTGGGTATACGCTATGAAAGATATAAAAAAGGGAGAAGAGTTGTCTTATGACTATGGATTTAGTTTTGATGAAAATTTTAGAGAGTTTCCTTGTAATTGCCAATCAGAAAACTGTGTGGGTTTCATAGTGCGAGAGGGATCTAGATGGAGAATTCAAAACGCAAAAGCAAAAAGGAAAAGTTAATGAAGAAAAAAATATTATTCATAACAACAAGAAATCCGTATTCTGGAAGATACTCTGGAGATGTCATTAGATCTGCAAAAATTATTAATTTACTTAAAAAAAAATACTCTTTAGACGTTGTATATTTAAATAAGGAAAGAAATATATCTCATAAAAAAAAACTTATTAGCTTTAATAGTCCAAATTTATTTTTAAAATTAAAATTTTGTATTATTTCACTATTTAAACTAAAGCCATTACAAATGGGGCTATTTTACTCAAGAGAAATGAAAACTTACTTAAATGATAATGCTAATAGTTATGATTGTTTGTTTTTTAATCACATTAGATCTGCTCAGTATTTACCAAAGAATTATTATGGTGAGACTATTATTGAGATGGGTGATTTATATTCTGAAAATTATCATCAAACCTTCAAAAGTTTAAATTTTCTTAATCCAGTAAAATATATTTATTTTTTTGAAAGTTTTCTCGTAAAAAGGTTAGAGGAGGAAATTTTTAACAAATTTGATAAAGTAATTTTATTTTCTAAAAATGAAATAAAAAAAGTAGATATTAAATTTAAACATAAAATATTTTTAATTGGTGAATCGGTGGAAAGAGTGAAAAATTATTATTCATTTTCGAAAAAAAATTATAGAATTTTGTTTGTTGGTAATTTAAATTATCTTCCGAATTTTTTAGCTTGTAGAAATTTTATAAAAAACACAATACCTAAATTAAAAAAAGAAATTACTAATTTTAAATTTTGTATAATTGGTGATATCAATAAGACAAGGAAAAGATTATTAACAAGTAATTCTAATGTTGAAATATTAGGTTCAATAAAAAATTTGAAAAATTATGTAAAAACCGCTTTTTGTGGCATAGCAAATTTAGAAATAGCAACTGGAGTTCAAGGAAAAGTTTTTACTTATATGTCTCATGGCCTCCCAGTGATATGTTCTAATAAAGTTTCAAAGAATTTTGGTAAAAGTGTTTTAAGTTATGATAGGGATTATGAAATAATAGAAAAAATAATTTCTTTAAAAACTAATAAGTCTAAAAGTAATGATTTTTCAAGGAAATCACTTAAGTTTGTTAAAAATCTTACCTGGAAGCAGGTAAGTAAAAATTATCTGAAATTAATTAAACTCTAATAAAAAACTTTTTTTAAAAATAAACCTTTTGCTGGTGCTGGTGGCGCGCAATTTTTACGTTGCTTTGAAACGATTAATTGTTGAATTTTAAGAGGAGTCCATTTATCTTCTCCTACATACTTCAGGCATCCCACAATTGATCTTACTTGTTTCTGTAAAAAAGATTTTGAGAGAATATTGATAAAAATTTTGTCTCCTCTTTTTATTATTTTTAAACCCGTAATGGTTCTAATTGGGCTTTTAGCTGAACAAGACGAGGACCTTAAAGCTGTAAAATCGTGTTTACCTAAAAAAAATTTAGCTCCTTTTTTCATATTTTTAAATTTAGTTTTTGTTTTACAAGCCAAGCCCGATCAACATCAAATGATGGTTTTGCAGTTCTATTCAATATTATGTACTCGTATTCTCTTTTTTTTGCGCTGTGTCTTGCATGAAATTTGGAGTTTCTTTTTTTTAAGCTTAAAATTGAAATTGAGTATCTGTTTAAAAAAAAATTCACTGTTGTCAAAAACTTAAAAGAATTTTTAATTTCCTCATTGTGGTAAAAATTAGCACTTTGACCAAAAGCATTTACACCCGCATCTGTCCTGCCAGACCCAATAACTTTAATTTCCGTTTTCAAGGTTTTGGATAAAACCTTTTCAATAACGGATTGTATAGATTTGTTTTTTTTTTGAATTTGCCATCCTGCAAAATCATTTCCAAGATATTCAATAATAATTTGATAATTAAATTTCAAGTAAGTTTCTCTCCTTTTCTAACCAAGTAACCAGACAAAAATTCTTTAGTTTTTAAAATTTTCTTTCCTTCTTTTTGTACTGACAAAACCTGAATGGCTTTTTCTTTACAAGCGATAGTCAAATTATCGTCTAGAATTTCTCCAGTTTCACCGGTTTGATCAACTTCTAATGCCTCAAGAATTTTAATTCTCTTTTTTTTATGTTCGAACCACGCTCCTGGAAAAGGGCTGAGTCCATTAATTTTAGCAATTAATTTTTTTGCGGGTGTGTTCCAATCAATTTTTGACTCTTTTTTATTTATTTTCCTCGCATAAGTAGCTTTTGTCTCATCCTGATCAATCAACTTAAAATTATTTGTTTCTATCAGATTTAATGATTTTATAATCAACCTTGATCCCAAATTTGCTAGCTTAGCACTTAAAGAATCATAATTATCACTTTTTTTAATTTGAATTTTTTCTTGAAGTAAAAATGGCCCAGAGTCTAATTTTGGGATTATTTTCATTATAGAGATCCCTGTTTCCTCATCCATCTCCATTAATGATCGTTGAATAGGAGCCGCTCCTCTCCACTTTGGTAACAACGATGCGTGAATATTTATAAATTTAATGTTTTTAATTTTTAAATATTCCGGTGGTATGATTTTTCCATAAGCCACAACTACAATTATATCAGGATTTAGTTTTTGAATGAACATCATCTCCTCTTTATCAAGATTTTGTGGAGATCTAACTGCAATTTTTTTTTCTTTTGCAAAATAATGTATGGGTGAGATTTTTATTTTTTGTCCGCGATCACCTTTTTTTGGATTTTGAGTATAAACAGCAAGTATGTGATGCTGGGAATTCAAAATAGATTCTAAAATTGGTACAGCAAAACTAGGTGTTCCCATAAATATAATTTTCAAAGCCATCTGAGTTATAAAATAATTTTATTTTTTTCTTTATTATTTTTCTTTAATTTTTTAATTATCATGTCTCTTTTGAGTTTTGACAAATAATCAATAAATAAAATTCCATTTAAATGATCTACCTCGTGCTGAATACAAGTAGATAGAAGACCATCTGCTTTCAATTTTTTTTCTTTACCATTGTAGTCAACATAGTTCAGATGACACTCTGCAGGTCTTTCAACTTCTGCAAAATGACCGGGTAGTGACAGACAGCCTTCCTCATGAATTGAAGTTTTTTTTGATTTAAAAGTAAGCTCAGGGTTTACCAGAAAAAGTGGATTTTTTTTTTCTCCGTCTTTAGAGAGGTCTATTACAATCAAACGTTTTAAAATACCTACTTGAACTGCTGCCAGTCCAATGCCAGGGGCAGAGTACATTGTTTCCAGCATATCATCCATAAGCTTTCTAAGGTCATTATCAACTTTTTCTAAACTCTGACTTTTTTTTCTTAATATAGGATTAGGTTCTACTACTATATCTCTTTTTGACATTAGATTATTATATTAAAATTAAACTCTTAGTGGTAGTGCAGAATTTAAAACTTTATTTCTAATTCGAACTAATCCCATGTCATTAAGTAAGCTTGTGATAAAATAAATTGTTTCGGGATCAAGTTGGTGGGGTTCATCTTCTCCTATAATTTCAATTATTTTCAATGCTAGGAATGCGTTCTGTTTTTTTTCGATTAAATTTATCAAATTCGATGGAACTTCATATTTGGATGAAAGTTTATCATAATCAAAATTTGAGGGGATTTTAAAACCATCTTCTATCAAGGTATCGATAAGTGCTAGGTCTTTAGCGGAATAAAAATATTTTCTATTTTTTGATATTTTTTTGAAAATCTTATTTATATCTTTTTGAACTTTTTTGTTACTTTCATTTTCAAGATAAAATTTCATTATCTTTGATTGGTGCAAAATTTTATCATTATATTTTACTTTACCTACTTCAGACTCTTGGTTAGATAAAATTTTTATTTCAGCTAATTCTTTGTAATTTTCGGGCATATTTTCAAGTCCTATTTCAACTAATTGTTTGCCTAAAAATCCTGAGTAGACTGTTAACAGTTTGTTCTTTTTGAACAATTCCTCTAATAAAAATAAATATTCTAATTTTGAGCTTATATCTTCAGCTAAGAGATATTTTTGGTAAATTAGTGATCTAGCCTCTATATCATCAAGAGTTTGAAATAAATTTTTTGCATTTATGAGTGTATTCAAATCAAAAGGTATTTTTTTATATATTCCAAATATTATTTCTGTGTCTACCTGATTTAAACTTGCTGCTAATTCTAATTCGCTGATTTTTTTTTTATCCGTTATATCTTCTAGAGTAATTAAATTTGCTGCGTTAAGGTATTTCCAAATCTCCTTTGAGGTCCTCTGATTAGGCTCATAATTAAAATTTTTTATAGTTACACTTGAAAGATAAAAATTAAGTAAATTTTTATCGTTTACTTTATCTGAAGTTTGAGAGGAAATCCCAAGCAAAAAATTAATTTTGTCATCAAAAAATTTATCTGATTGTTTCTGTTCTCTTAGTAAGTCCAAAAGAAGTTGTGCTTGGGACTTTTTGTTATTAAAAACTAAACAGTAAATCTTAAACTTTTCTAAATAAGAATCTTTAATATTTGAGTCTATAAATTTTATTTTTTCACAGCCTTTTTTAATATTTGCTTGCGCGATACTGTCATCAACCAAAAATTGAACGACTTTACTTTTACCATAAAAATCATCATTCAATTTTAAAAATTCCTCAATTAGATCTTTTTTATTATTATCTATTAACCAATTAATTTTGAGTTGAATAAATTCTTTTTCTTCCATTCCTTCTGGAGGGTAAGAAAATGAAAGTAAAACATTTTCAAGCAATTCACTGGACGTTTTTGATAACTTAATTTTTTTTAATCTTTTGATACTTGCTCTCACGTCATCTGCATTAGTTGTAGACCACATGTTTAAATTAAAATTATAGTCTTCAGGGTCAAATACTCCAAAAACTCTATCTCTTTCACTGTCATTTAAATTTTCATCTATCTTGATCGTTTGATTAACATTTTTGTTTATATCAATCTTGAAATTTAATTTTTTATTCGAATTAGTATCTTTTTGATCTGTTGATTTGATTTCTTCTTTTTTACTTTTATTATTTTTCCAAATATCTATTTTTTCCTCGCTCTGAATGGGGCTAAAAAATAAAAAAATAATTAATAAGCTTAAAAACTTCTTAGAGCTTTTTAATATCATTTGTAATATCAATATTAAATTTATTGTTAGGGCTTGGAAATTTAACTTTTTCAATTAAAAAAATAGCAACTACTAATATCAAGACTGCTAGAGCAGTTTTTAATAAGATTTTAAAAATTGTACTTCCAACACTTGGTTGTCGATTGTATTTAAGTTGCATACTATTTGATTTTATTTAAACTGAAAAAATAAGACATATTTATGAAAAATCAAATTTAAAATCGGAATTAACTTGAAAAAAAACGTTGTTTTAACTGGTATGATGGGTGTTGGTAAATCAACTGTAGGTAAAAACCTTGCAGAAAGGTTAAATTATAAGTTTGTAGACATAGATAGATTAATTGAAAAAATTGAAGGTTGTTCAATAAAAATCATTTTTAAACAAAAGAGTGAGATATATTTTAGAAAGTTAGAGAAGCAAGTCACTTTGAGAGAATTAGAAAAAGAAAATATAGTTTTAGCTCTTGGAGGTGGAGCGTTTTTAGACAAATCTGTGAGACAGGAAATACAAAAAAAATCAATAAGTTTTTGGTTAGACACCAATTTGGATATTTTAATCAAAAGATTGAAAAAAACTAATAAAAGACCATTGCTATATCAAAAAAATTTGAGTCAAACTGTTAAAAAAATTTACTTAGATAGAAAGAAAACTTACAGTAAGGCAAACTTTAAGATAAAATGTGATAATATTAAGACTGAAAAAATTGTTTACGAAATAATTAGACATTATGAAAATTCGTGAGGTAAAATTTAAAAATTTAATTGATGATTACCCTATAATTATTGGCGCAAACGCTATAAACCTTTTACCAACAAAAATAAAATTAATTTGCCCCAAAGCTAGAAAAATTGCTTTAATTTTTGATAAAAACGTTCCAAAAAAATTTAAATCAGTTTTAAAAAAAAAATTAAGAAACTATGAACTTTTTTTCTTTAGTTTTACTGCAAATGAAAAATCTAAATCGCTTGTAACAGTAAATTATTATTTAGAAAAACTCCTAGATAATAATTTAAATAGAAATGATATTATTATAAGTGTTGGTGGAGGTATCACTGGAGATATTGTTGGCTTTGTCTCAAGTATTTACAAAAGGGGAATTAATTTTATAAACCTTCCAACTACTTTACTCGCCCAAGTTGATGCATCTATTGGCGGTAAAACTGGGGTAAACTCAAAATTAGGTAAAAACTTAATTGGCTCTTTTTATCAGCCTAAATTAGTAATTAGTGATACTAAGTTTCTTAATTCATTAACAAAAAGAGAAATAATTTGTGGTTTTGCTGAAATTTTAAAACATGCAATTATTAAAGACAAAAAATTTTTTGATTGGTTAAATATTAATAGTGAAAAGATTTTTGAAAAGAAAATTAATGAGATGAACTATGCGGTAAAAAGAAGTTGTGAGATTAAATTATATTACGTGAATAAAGATGTTAATGAAAAAGGGCTTAGAATGAAATTAAATTTTGGACATACTTTTGCTCATGCAATTGAAATAAAAAATAATTATTCCAAAAACATAACTCATGGTGAAGCTGTTTTATCTGGAATAATACTCGCTACAAAACTTTCACGTATAAAAAAAGTGTGTGATAAAAAAACACTCGATCAAATAATAGAGATTTATAAAAAAAATAGTCTTGAATACACATACGAAAAATACTCTAATTATAAAATTATTAATTCTTTAATACCTTATTTGGAAAATGATAAAAAAAATAATGATGATAAAATAAATTTTATATTATTAAAAAAAATAGGAAAAACAACCAAACCAAATATGCATAAAATTTCTACAAAAAATTTGAAAAAAATTTCAAAATCTATTTCTCTATGCTGATTTCAAGAGCGTGTATCTTAGTTTGAAGGTCTTCTTTAAGGACCTTCATGACAAGTTTTTGGGCGCTAAGTCTCGATAAAGAATTTAAATACATTGACTTAATCTTTAAGTGAATATGTAATTGTCCTGGAGAGAAAGTTTTATGCCCTAAATGTTTACTGGTATTGTCAATTATTTCTAAATGCTCAATATTTATATTTTTTTTTAGTTTTAAATTTATCTCATTAAAATAATTTTTCATTAAATAGATTTTACTATATAGATTTAATTAATGAAAATAATTTGTGATTGGCATAATTGTAAAAAAGTTGGAGCTTATAAAGCACCTATTGAAAGAGATAATAGTAGAAAATACAGATTGCTTTGCTTAGAACATATTAAGATCTTTAATAAAAACTGGAATTATTTTGAAAATATGAATGATCAAGAAATTGAATTTTTTATAAAATCGGATTTGACTTGGCATAAATCAACCAAGAACTTTGGTTCCTCGGAAAATTTTTTTAATATTCTTTGGAGTAATGCATTAGATGATAAATTGAATATATTTAAGACCTCTAGTTTCAGAGATTTTAAAAAAACAAAAATTTCTCAAACTGATCGTGATGCTTTACAAGTCATGGATTTGAATGGTGATGTAAAATGGGAGCAAATTCACGCTAAATTTAAAGAACTTGTAAAAAAATATCATCCTGATAAAAACCAGGGTAATAAGTTGCTTGAGAACAAGCTTAAAAAAATTACTCTGGCTTATAGTCAGCTAAAAAAAACTTTAGGAAAAAAATGACGGTTGAAACTTTATTACAAAAAACAGACATAAAATTATCTGTAAAGCAAACATTTGGTTTTGATAGCGATATGAAAGTTGCTGCTTTTTCAAAAAAGAATGAGTACGTTCCAAAGGTTGATCCAGATTATAAATTTGACAAAGATACGACATTAGCAATTTTAGCAGGATTTTCTTTTAACAAAAGAGTATTAATACAAGGTTATCATGGAACTGGAAAATCAACACACATAGAACAGGTAGCTGCAAGACTTAATTGGCCATGTATTAGAGTAAACTTAGATAGTCATATAAGCAGAATAGATTTAATTGGAAAAGACGCGATTGTATTAAAAGACGGTAAACAAATTACAGAATTTAAAGAAGGAATACTGCCATGGTCCATACAGAACCCTATCGCATTAGTATTTGATGAGTATGATGCAGGACGACCTGATGTAATGTTTGTAATACAACGAGTTTTAGAAAGTGAAGGTAATTTTACGTTGTTAGACAAAAACAAAATATTAGACCAGCATGACTTTTTTAGAATATTTGCTACCACAAACACCGTCGGATTAGGTGATACAACTGGACTTTATCATGGCACTCAACAAATTAACCAGGGCCAAATGGATAGATGGAATATTGTTTCAACTTTGAATTATCTTCCATTTGAAAAAGAGCTTGAAATAGTTTTAGCCAAAAACAAAAATTTTAATAACAAAGAGGGAAAAGAATTACTTTCTAACATGATCAAGGTTGCCGATCTTACTCGAAAAGGTTTTATAAATGGAGATATATCAACAGTTATGAGTCCAAGGACCGTTTTACACTGGGCAGAAAACACTGAAATATTTAAGGATAAAGGATACGCATTTAGAATAACATTTATAAATAAATGTGATGATTTAGAAAAGAAAATAATTTCAGAATATTATCAAAGATGCTTTGGAGAAGATCTTCCTGAGTCATCTATTAATATATCTATTTAAAGTGGAAAACAAAAAAGAAAAGCTAGAGGATTTTAAAGCTGCTATAAGTTCCACAGTTAGATCTTTAGCAAACTCACATAAAGTCGAAGTTACTTTTGGAAATCAATCGGTAAAAAATAGTAATAATTCAATAAAGTTACCTGATTTACATGAAATTAAAGATGAGATTAATTACGAGGAAATAAGAGCAATTGCAGACTCTAAATCTCTGAAACTAAGGTTTTCAAATAATGAAACTTTAAAAAAATACGAACCTGAGGGAAATATATCGAAAAAATTATATAAAATTTCAGAAAAAATTAGGTGCGAAAAAATTGGGACAAGTTACTTTAAAGGAGTCAAAAATAATATCGAAAAATTTTACCACAAAAGAGTTTCAAATTTAAATCTTAAGAATAGTGAAGAAAAAATAGTTGAAGCTTTTGAGAATTTTTTAAGAATTAAGTTTTTAGATTTTAAAAATATAAATTCTGTAGAAAAAAAATTTAAAACTTATAAAAATGATTTAAGTAATAAATTTCAGGATAAAATAAAAGATTTAAATAATTTAACATTCAATCAAGAAAAATTTAATTCTTTAGTATCAAAAATTATTTCAGACATGAGTTTAGATGAAAGTATTGATGAGGAAAAGAAAAGAGACGATAATAACGAAAATAATAAGGAGACAAAACCTCAAAATCAAGATCAACATGCTAGCGAGCAAGAGAAGGAAAATGAGGAAATGTCAATCGATGGCGGTTTGCCAGATATAGAAAATCAAACAAGAGACTCTGATAAAACAGAAGAGGAGTTTGAAATTGAGGATAGTTTAAGACCAGAATTAAGAAAAAAAGGCAAGCCTGGTTTAGCTGATTTAAAATACAAAATTTATACTGAGGAATTTGATGAAATAATTAAAGCTGAAGATCTTGAAAGTATAGATGAGCTATCGAGATTAAGAAAAAATTTAGATCAGCAATTATTACAATTAAAGAATTTTATTTCAAAATTAGCGAATAAATTACAAAGAAAATTGTTAGCTAAGCAAAATAGATCTTGGGACTTTGATTTAGAAGAAGGTCTATTAGATACATCAAAACTACCTAGAATAATTATGGATCCATTTAATTCTTTATCTTTTAAAAAGGAGAAAGATATTGAGTTTAAAGATACATTAGTGACAATATTAATAGACAACTCAGGTTCAATGAGAGGAAAGCCTATTTCTGTAGCAGCAATTTGTGCAGATATTCTATCAAGGACTTTAGAAAGATGTATGGTTAAAGTTGAAATTTTAGGTTTTACAACAAAACATTGGAAAGGTGGATCATCTAGAGAAAAATGGATGAAAAATGAAAAACCAAACTTACCTGGAAGACTTAACGACTTAAGACATATAATATATAAATCAGCAGACACACCATGGAGACAAGTTAAAAATAATATGGGATTGATGCTTAAAGAAGGTCTTTTAAAAGAAAATATAGATGGAGAAGCTCTCATATGGGCTTTTAATAAAATGAGTAGAAGAAAAGAAGATAGAAAAATTTTAATGGTGATTTCTGATGGAGCGCCGGTGGATGATTCTACTCTTTCAACTAATACTAGCGATTATTTAGAATCAAATTTAAAAAAGACGGTAAAATGGATCGAGAGTAAATCAAGCATAGAATTATTAGCTATCGGAATTGGTCATGATGTTACAAGATATTATAACAAAGCTGTAAAAATAACAGATGTTCAGGATCTTGGTGATGTTATGATAAACCAGTTGACGGATTTATTTGTTGAAAAAAATAAAAAAACTTTTCATTAAATTTTAAATTTAGAAACAGAATTTTCTGAATAATCTTTAATTTTGCTTAATAGAAGTCTAAAAGGAATCAGCATTGCTAAAGTAATAAGTAATTTCACTGCTAAGTCTCCTAGAGCCAAAGTGATCCAGGGAATACCAGTTCCATAAAAAGCTATTGAAAAAAATAAAAAGGTATCTGCTAGAGACCCTAAGGTAGATGAAAAAAGTGGAGCGATAAACCAAGTTCTTTTTCTCAATTGATCGAATATTTGTACATCTAGATTTTGTGCAATAAAAAAAGCTATACCTGAGCCAATTGCTATTCTAATTGAAATAATATCTGCAAAGTTTGTGGAAACGAATAATGTAAGAATAATTCCAATAAAAAAACCAATGTAAACCACCTTTCTTGCAACTAATTTACCGTAAGCTCGATTAGCTAAATCTGTTATCAAAAATGTTATCGGGTAACTAAAGGCTCCATATGTTAATACCTCGCTTAATCCTAAAAATTGAACAGGAAACTGAACAAGGTAATTAGAGATTACTACTACGACTCCCATTAAAATGGAAAGTTTATAAAATAAATTCATTTTATGATTTTGTTGAAATTGATGCTTTAATTTTTTTAACTTTTTTAGATAATTTAGCTGTTTTTGCTGATATCAAAAATTTATCCAGCCCACCTTTGAAATCGACTGTTCTTAAAGCTGCATTAGCTACGTTCAACTTTATATTTTTTTTTAAAATATCACTTCTGAAAGTTACTTTTTTAAGATTTGGCAAGAACCTGCGCTTGGTTTTGTTTTTGGCATGGCTCACGTTATGACCTTTTAAAGGTGATATCCCAGTTAATTCACATTTTTTAGACATATTATTCTTTGGTTTATATAATTCCAGAGATAACGCTGGTCAAGCATTAATTCCGACCGCTTCGTCAACATTTTTAAGTCTCTCTTTTTTCAAAATAGAAATTAATTCTTTTTTCATCTGTTTAACCACTCCAGGTCCCTTATAAACCATGCCTGTATACAACTGCACAGCATTTGCACCTGCACTTATTTTTTCAAAAGCTGCTTGGCCTGTGTCAACTCCACCAACACCAATAATTTGCAATCTTCCTCTAGTTTCCCTGAAAAATTTTTTTATTAAACTTGTTGAAAGATTTTTCAAAGGTTGACCGGATAACCCACCCTTTTCACTTTTTTTAAAGTCTGATAAATTTTCACGATTGCTATCCGTGGTGTTCGAAACTACGATCCCCTCGATCTTAAATCTTAAAATTAATTCTACTATTCTACTAATTTCTTGATCATTTATATCAGGGGAAAGTTTTATCATTAGAGGTTTAGATATATTATTTTTTTTTTTTATTTTATTAATCCCGGTAAGAAGTTTTTCAAGTTCTTTTTGATCATGAAAATCTCTTAATCCTTCTGTGTTTGGAGAAGATATATTAACGGTCAAATACCCTGCATAAGAGGAAAGTCTTGATAAGCATAGATAATAATCTTCTTCTTTATTTACAGTATCTTTATTTGGACCAATATTAATTCCTAGGAAACCACTTGGTAAATCATTAGCGATTCTTTTTGAAATTACTTCTGAACCATGATTGTTAAAGCCTAGTCGATTAATTAGAGCTTGATCCTTCTCTAATCTAAAAACTCTAGGCTTAGGATTGCCTAGTTGCCTTTTAGGGGTCACCGTTCCAACCTCTACAAAACCATAACCAAGTTTAAATAATGAATTATAAACTTCTGCACTTTTGTCAAATCCTGCTGCAAGACCTATAGGATTAGGCAATTTCTCATTCAATAGATTTGTTTCTAAAATATCTTCATCTTTTACATTAAAAATACTTTTAGGTAATACGTTAAATTTTAATGACTGAATTGCTAAATCATGGGCAACTTCTGGGTCTAATGAAAATATATATGGTTTAAAAATTGAAAACATTATTTTATTTTATCACTAATTAATTTAATTGTTTCATTAAGTCCAAAAAAACTTATAAAAAATCCCATTCTTGGTCCATTTTCTTCACCAAAAACGACTTGATATATCAATCTAAACCAGTCTCGGAGATTTTTATCATATCCATTTTCCTTACCGACAGTATAAACTTGTGTTTGAATATCCTCAGGGTTAGATGATTGATCAATTTGTTTAAGCTTTATGACTAAATTCTCCAAAGCTTTTTTTTCAACTTCATTGGGCTTTTTGAATTTCTTTTTTGGTTCAACTTTATCTTTAAAATAATTTATTGCATGTTTTGTTAGTTCGTCTAGTATTTTATGATCCTCAGGTTTTATCTCTTTATGAAATCTATTAATAAACTTCCAAAGAGTTTCTTTTTTATCTGCGTTGCTAGAACCAACAAGGTTTAAAAGCATTGAAAATGGCATTATTATTTTTTCTTGAGGTGGTTTTCCGTTGTGGACATGCCAAACAGGATTTAAAATTTTATCTTTTATTTCTTGGTTTGGAAACTTCTCAATATAAGACAAGTATTCATCAACGGTTTTCGGAACAACCTCAGAGTAAAGCTTTTTCGCTCTTTTAGGATTAGGATACATGTACAACGCCAAACTTTCTGGAGATGCATATCTTAACCACTGTTCTATTGAAATTCCATTTCCTTTTGACTTTGAAATTTTTTCACCTTTTTCATCTAAAAATAACTCATAAGCAAATCCATTTGGTGGTTTTTTTCCAAGCTCTCTACAAATTTTTGAGGATAGAATAGCACTTTCAGTCAAATCTTTACCATACATCTCGAAGTCAACGTCAAATGTAAACCACCGCATCGCCCAATCTACTTTCCATTGTAATTTGCAACTTCCATTTAAAATACTGGTCTCAATTTTTTCTCCATTATTATCAAAAATTACTTTTCCTGAACTCTGATCTTTTTCAACTAAAGGGATTTCAAGAACTAAACCAGTTTTAGGACAAACTGGTAAAAATGGCGAATAAGTTTTGCGCCTTTCCTCTCTTAAGGTGGGTAAAATAATATTCATTATTTCATCGTATTTTTCTAAAACTCGAATGAGAGAGTTATTAAAAATTCCTTTTTTATAATTTTCTGTAGAACTTTTGAAAATAAATTCAAAATTAAATTTTTTAAGAAAATTTTTAAGCATTTCATTGTTATGTTCACCGAAACTATTAAATTTTTTAAAAGGATCAGGTATTGAAGTAAGAGGTTTACCTAAATTTTTTTTTAAAATTTCCACATTGGGAATATTTTCTGGAATTTTTCTTAGCCCATCCATATCGTCAGAAAATGTTATCAGCTCATGATTGATTTTTTTAATGTGATTTAGAGCATTTATCATCATAGTTGTTCTCGCTACCTCACCAAAAGTGCCAATATGTGGTAAACCGCTTGGTCCATAACCAGTTTGAAATGTAATTTTATCTTTTTTCTTAATTATTTCTTTTCTATCGTTTAAGAGTTTTCTGACTTCAACAAAAGGCCAAGAGGAAGTAGATTGTATTATATTGTTATCAATCATAACTATGGTTTATTAAATTTTATCCGCAAAATACAGATATAATTACATCATATTAAGTTGAATTTTCGAACTATTTAAATAATCTGAAGTTTAATGGCAACAAACAAAACAGTCTTTTTTTTAATTGGTGTATTATTAATTGTCTTAGGTGCATCGATGCTAGCACCTTATGCTTTGCAAATACTTTTGGATGAGGGAAGTCATAGTTTTATTTCAGCGTCTTTTGTAACAATTTTTATAGGAGTGTTATTTATTTTAGCGAATCTTGAGAAGGAATTCAGGTTAAATTTAAGACAAACATTTCTTTTTTCCACATTAGCATGGGTAATGGTTGCAGTGTTCGGAAGTTTGCCTTTTATGCTTTCTGTAAAAACCTTTTCTTTTAGTGAAGCGTTTTTTGAGAGCATGTCAGGTATAACTACTACCGGTGCAACTATTATCTCAGACTTGGATAATAGCCCAAAAAGTATTCTTCTCTGGAGAGCAATTATGCAATGGTTAGGCGGTATCGGAATAGTGGTGATGGCAATAACAATTTTACCGTTATTGAAAGTCGGGGGTATGCAATTGTTTAAAATGGAGGGCCCTGATAGTACGGAAAAAATTCTTCCAAGGACTTTTGAAGTGGCAACTATAATTATCTCCACATATATTGCTTTAACTTTTCTTTGTGGTTTTTTTTATTGGATATTTGGTATGTCAATTTTTGATAGCATCAGTCACGCTATGACGACTATAGCAACTGGTGGATTTTCAACTCATAACGAGTCAATTGGTTTTTTTAAAAATTCAAATATTGAGATTGTAGCAAGTATTTTTATAATTTTAGGAAGTATTCCATTTATCTCTTATCTAAAATTTCTTCAAGGCAATAGAAAAATTTTTTTTCAAGATGTACAAATTAAAGGATTGATTTACCTGCTCATTATCTCAATAATTGTAATGTTCCTGTATTTACTTTTTATAAATTATGATAGTGGAGTGCTAGATAAAATTAGAATTTCATCATTTAATGTAATTTCAATTTTATCTGGAACTGGCTATGTTACAGATGATTTTGGGTTGTGGGGAAAGTTTTCTCTAATTTTTTTCTTATTTCTTATGTTTATTGGAGGTTGTGCGGGATCCACAGCGTGTGGAATAAAAATTTTTAGATTACAAATGCTATTAATCTTTTTAAGAAATCAAATTAAAAAAATAGTATCTCCAAATAGTGTTATAGTTACAAAATATAACAATCAAAAAATTTCAGATAATTTCTTTAATTCTGTCATTATCTTTATTTTTACTTTTTTATTTATTTTTCTTATTATCGCGATGCTTTTGTCAATAACTGGTTTAGATTTTATTACTTCGATATCTGGTGCCGCAAGTTCTATCTCAAATGTTGGGCCTGGTTTAGGTGATATGATTGGACCTAATGGTAATTATAAAGATATACCTGATGTTTCGAAATGGATTTTATCAGCCGGTATGTTATTAGGAAGATTAGAACTATTTGCTGTATTAGTTTTATTTTTTCCCTCTTTTTGGAGAAATTAATTTATGGACATTACGAAAAAACAATCTTTGTCAGAAGCTTTTAAAATTTATTTAGATAAAAGAATGTTAAAAATATTATTGCTCGGTGCAATTAGTGGTTTTCCATGGGTGATTATAGGAAGCAGTTTAAGTTTATGGTTAAAAGAAGATGGTTTAAGTAGGAGTACAATAGGTTGGGCAGGATTGATATTTGCTGTCTATGCTTTTAATTATTTATGGGCTCCTATAATCGATAGAGTTAAAATTCCTTGGTTAACAGAAAAAGTCGGCCATAGACGTGGTTGGATTATAACCATGCAAAGTATAATTTTGTTATGTTTAATTAGTTGGAGCTTTACGAGTCCTATTATAAACTTGACTTTGGTGATTAGCATTGGGCTTATAATTGCTATCGCCTCAGCTACACAAGACATAACTGTAGACGCATTGAGAATTGAGCAGATCGGTGAAAATGAAGGCAAGTCAATGCAAGCTGGTGCCGCCATGGCTGTAGTAGGATGGTGGACAGGATACAA
>Ga0066364_10000040_pt1 | contig 18598 bp, 8 predicted proteins | sample Knorr_S7_td_Surf_FD_70970 | JGI IMG/M metagenome (GOLD analysis project Ga0066364, IMG submission 70970) | Marine microbial communities from Southern Atlantic Ocean transect - Knorr_S7_td_SurfaceA_ad_6m_LV_A | ecosystem: Environmental > Aquatic > Marine > Oceanic | place: Southern Atlantic ocean...
AAAACAACACCATAGTCTTGAATAGTTAGTTCCTGGATTGTAAGTATAAATTCTACCTTTTTCCAAGTTCTGTTCTTCTTCAGGCGTTGCAAATGCGTCTGATTTAGTTGCTAATAACGACTTTAAACTTGCCATGTTACTTTTTCCTTTACAAAATTAGTTACTAATACGATTATAATTAGTACTGATTATACAGCACCAACTATCCAACCGTAAGTTGTACCAGTGTAGATCATAGTAACAATACCACCTGTGATATCGAAAGTAAGATCTTCTGCCGCACCTTGAATTTTTGAACCGTTTCTTGCTATTGTAATAGCATTCGTACCCGCACTTGATGTTGCATCAATAATTTGTATTGTATCACTGACTAACAAAGAAGCGTTGGCTGGTAAAGTAATAGTAAAAGTTGCTGACGAACTGTCTGCAAGTATTCTATCATTTACAACGGCATTATAGGTCGTGCTAATTTCTCTAGTAACTACCCCTGCTGTTCCAGTTGTTGATATGTATCTTCCCATTGTTTTGTTTCCTTTTTCAATGTTATTTATTCATTTTTGTTAATTTACTACGCTGTTGACGTTTCAATGCCCATAACAACAGCACTAACGTTAGCCGCACTGGTGTATACCACCAATATCTGACCTGCACTCATTACAACACCCGTTCTTTCCAAAACACCATGAGATAAAACCTCTGTTTCATACTCAATGTATTCTGAAGCATTTGGAGTTGCCGAGTCAGCCACAGCCATTTGCACTGTTATAGCCTGATTTCCTCTGTTACAGATAGATATCGTAGCGACAGTAAATGTATCAGCGGGCACAGTATATACAGATGTATTAGTAGCGGCAGTTAAGTTTGCAGTACCAAGTCTTCCTGAAGCCATATTTTCCTCCTTTAACTATGTATTAAGTAGTTCATTGCTACAGGTACACCACTAACTCCTTTATTGAAGTTAACAGTAGAATTAAAGTTAATACCTGTATCAGTTGTTGTTGAAATTGTCTGCCCAGTAACTACTACGAAACCTGCGACAATCAAGTTGACGTTCAAAGAACTTGCACCACCACCAATTTGTGAAGCGATATAAGTTCTTATTGCCCTCTGAGTTGGTACTATTGCATCGCTGTTTGCGGACATTGTACCATCAGTTGAGAATTCATTAATAGATGCACTTGTTCCACCTAATGCTAAATCTCCCAACTGTAACTCTTGTAATCCAGAAATATTAAATGCATCTGCATTCAATGTTGCAATACCAGTTGCCTGTTCTACTGAGAACAAATCACCAACTCTAAAGTTACCGTCTTGGTCAGTTGATGTAAAGAATACTCTTCCACCATTTGATTCTACAGTTTCTTTTGTTGGATCTGGATCTTGTGTTGGTATGCCTGGATAATTTGTTGTTGTCTGATTACCTGTTCCGATTTCTAGGAAATCATGACCTGTTAATCTAACTTGAGAATATCTAATTCTCATTTCAATTGATTGACCGTGTTCTGGTGCTTCAGAAACTTTTAAGTCTGGAGATATTTGTAACAATCCTGTGTAAGGTGCTTGAGTACCTAACTGTTGGTTCACAGCAACAAGTTTGAAGAACGTTCCTGGTAGGTGTCCAAACTCAATGTTTGATCCTGCTCTTGGAAGTTCACTTAAATTTTCAACCTGTATGTATTTTCCTGATTGATATTCATCTCTAAATCCACCAAATGTTGTTGCTTTACCGTTACTTGTTGAGTAAGCAGTGTAATTTGTTGAATCTATCGCTTGAGTTAATTGATAATCTCTGTAAATTTCAAATGTGTCAGTAGTTAAAACTTTTACATAGTAGTATACACCTGTGTTCAACTCAATCATTCCACCAACATCTGTAAACACAACTTTATCGTTGTTGTTAAAGTTGTGAGCCGCAGAAGTTGTTACCACCGCCGGACTTGCTTGAGTTACACCACTTACGGTTGCCTGTGTTCCTGTTTCTGTAATTGTTGCATCTGCTGTTTCAAATTCAAATCCTCTTACAGTATAAGTAGGTTGACCTAATACACCATCACCAACATATGCTTGAATTGGAGCGTCTGTTGTATTATTAGGATCAACAAGTGTAATAGTTGGAGCACTTGTATAAGAAGCACCACAATCTAAAATTCTTATTGATGAAACTTGTTCCGCTGTTACAATCGCTCTTGCTATTGCATTTCTTGGTGGAGTAGATCCATCATTTTGCGGAGCAGGAATAGATACTCTTGGCTCAATCACATAGATTGAAGTAGCATCTAAGTATGAACTTACAGACGAATCACCTAACAAATGATCCCAACCTGGAGTTCCATCTGAATATTTTCTAACAGTTGCAACTTTTGAAGCCGCGTTGTATGTGTCAATGTATCCAAACTGACCTGCACCCAAACCTTCTAATATCCATACAGCCATTCCAATGTATGCACTTGAAGGATTTGTGTCTGTTACTGCTATTGTAATAGAAGTCAAGTCACCTGTTTGTGCGGCATTGGTTGCTGTAACATAACCTTTACCACCTAAGTTTGATTCAGGAGTAGTAATTGTTTCTGTTAATCTAATTTTGTATATTCCACCTGTGTTGTACGTTGGAGTAACACCAGATAAACCATAACCAGTACCTATAATAGATATGTTTGCATTTGAGTATTCTCTACCTGCGTTGCTGAATTCTAATGCAAGTATTTGCTCACCATCTGTGAATACTCTTTCTACTAAAGCATCTGTTGATCTGTTATCAACTCTACCAGTTACAGGAACTTCTGTTGGATCAACACCTTCTGCAACGGAACCAAAATCTCCATAAGAGTTGTTACCGTTTGTAGCACGTATTTTTCCACCTGTTTCTGCAAGGTATCCAATGTGATTGTAGTAAGCAAACACAGATACAAGTTCTGATCTACCTAAGTTTGTTACCCATGCACCAATACCATCGGAAATAATTTGTGTAAAGTCGTTTGCAACGATAGAATCATTTCCACCTGCGTGTAAATCTCCATCAATTTTTAAACCTGTTGCTCCTACACCAAAGTTAGATACGTTTTGTACGTATGGTGATTTACCACCTAATCTAGATATAGTTTCTTCTTGTACAGAATTTGCAGTTGCACTTATAAATGTGTGCGGATATTGTTGTCCTACTTGACTTGCACCAACATTTATTGTAATTGACGTTGGAGTTACTGCTTCAACTAATAATTCTTTACCTGCCGCTGGGTCAGTTGTTCTTGGATAAGCAATTTGAGATACGTTACCATCCTGAGTACAACTAAATGTTAAACTTGCTGTTGTAAGTCTTACAGTATCACCTGGTTGTAATTCATGTGAACCAATTTCTAATACTGTTGTTCCTGTTGCAGGATCATAACTTGTTCCTGTTGTTGGAGTAAACATTTGAGTACCAGCAGTAGTTGTTGCAATCCATGCCTTGTAGTCCAATGGACCAAATCCTGGATCAAGTGAAACAAACGCACCTGCTGTTGGACGTTTTGTTCCGTAAGCATTTGCTGATCCTAATGAACCTGATAATCCTGTTAGTGTACAGTTTCTTAAACCTGTACCGTTTCTCATAAAGAACATATTTTTATCAGTAGATCCTTGAACACTGTTCACGTACCATTCACCTGATCTTAATGCTCTGTAATTACCTGTGTACTCTAGGTCATATATAATTGCGTCTACATACTCTTTTACATCTCTTTCACAAGCAGTTTGACTGAAAGTTACACCTGGATTCGCTCTTTTCACAAATTCTGCGGCTTCTTTAGCAATAAATTCCCTGTTTGCTAATATTCTTCCACGTGCATCTGTGTATCCTGCGTCATTTTCAGCAATGTTTGAACCTGCCATTGTTGGTTCTGAACCGTTTGCGTTAATTTTGAAGTCAATGTATTCTTTTATGTCTGTTGCAATAACAACTGAACGTGCACCTGCCGCCGCCGAACCTGCTGGAGCACTTGTATTTTGTGTAATTGTGTTTCCACTTGTTACTTCATTTGCATCAAAACTAAAATCTGCACCAAGTGTTGTGTTTCCACTGTTACCAATGATAACTGTACTTGCTGGAATTGTAATTCTGTCATCGGATGCATATCCTTGACCTGGATTGTTAACTGTGATTGAAGTTACAGTGAATGAAGCAACTGTAATATTAAATGTTGCACCTGCACCTGAACCTGTAGTTGTAGAAGAAACTCCTGTTCCTGTACCATCATTGAATGATAAACTTGCACCAGAATCATTGTCAACACTAATTACACCACCTGATGGCGTAACTGTTACTGAGTTGTTTAATACAACATCATTAATGATTGCAATCATTCTGTCAATACCTTGTAAACTGTATTGTGTGTCACTTGCTGAAGTTATAGAACCTGCTGGACTAATTGCTGTTGATCTTAATTCATCACCTACCAACGCAACTGATTCATCAATAATCATTGGACCAACTTCTTGGTATCTTCCAGTTTTTACATTTAACGTTGTGTTTGCAATTCTTAATGCTGGAACACCTGTTGAGTTGCCGGCAGTTATTGCATCTGATGAATATTTCATGTACGTTTCAATAGTCGTACCGCCATCTGCTTCCGCAACGTAACTTGAATCTGAATATTGTGGAGTTGTTGCTTGTTCTGTTGTGTATCCTGTGTTGTTTGCAATTACTTGCTGTGCAATGTAAATTGCTCTTACAATAGACGCGGCAGTTTCAGCCTCTTGTCCAGTAACATATGAAGCACCTGCTGGTGTAAAATATTGTAAAGCCGCTTTTCTTGATCTTTCATTGCCGCCATGTCTCATGTCCCACAATGTTGCATCAATCAATAATCCAATATCTCTTCTACATTTTGTTGCGTTGTATGTAAATGCATTTGTAAATGGTGATACGTTGTTTGCAACCTGATCATTTATCCAAGCAATAATTTCATCTTGTATAAACTGTTTGTTTCTTTCTAACAAGTATGTAGTGAAAGGAAATCTTGGACCTTTTTCAATGTTAAACAATCCATATCTAACACTCTTCCATGGTCTATCTAGTGTAACACCTGCATCTGGCGCCGAAATGTCTTCACCATTTGGTGCAACATAATAAACTTGATCTACTTGTCCAACATAACCCCATTCAGGTAAGTTACCTGCAGAATTAACAACTAAAGATTGACCTGCTCTTCCGATTGGCAATCTAGTTGGACCTGAAGGACCATAAATTAATAAATCACCTTGTGTTGATATTACATCATTCTCTGGACCGCCTGATAATAATTGCCAGTAAGATCCTGAATCAACACCTGCACCTGGAGCCGCATCAGGTTGGTTTATTGTGTTTGGTGCTTGATTGTTAGATGTGTGTGATTGAATACAGATATAAGAAGTGTCTGTATTAATTGTTCCTCTTACTATATCACCTTTGTCATAATAAACTGCATCTGACCATGAACCTTTCCAGTATAAACCTTCGTTAAGTTTATTCCAGTAAGTTACATTAGGTGGTCTATTTCCTGTTGAATCTTCAATATTTAAATAAGTGAAACCACCAACTCTTACAACGTCTCCAGTTTTGTAAGCCGTTGCATTATCATAATCACCTTTTAAACTAAATCCTGTTACAAATAAATCCCAGTCTGCTGGATATTGACTTGGCTGTTTGTTTAAGTTATTTGTTTTTGCAACATAAGAATATCCACCGTATGTACTGAAGTCACCTGGTTGATACTGTGTTGCTGAACTCCATGAATCTTCAAATTCTAAACCTGGAACAAAAATTGACCAATTTGCTTCGTCAGTTGCTAATGAAGTTGTTGATGTGTGATGTGTTGTACAAATCCAAATGTTACCACCATATTTTACAAGGTCATTAACTTTGTATCTTGTTGTTCCTGTCCAGTCACCTAAATATTCAATTCCTTTATGAACGTATTGCCATTTTGCTTGGTCGTTTTCTAAACCTAATGCCGTCGTTGCCGCAGAAGTGTGTCCAGTTATACAAATGTAAACTTGTCCACCGTATCTTATTGTGTCATTTGGTTTGTATCTTGTTGAAGTTTGCCATGCATTGTTCCATCCGAAACCTTTTGCAAACAATTCCCATTTTGCTAAATCTGTTTGATTACCTGCGCCATCATCACCTTCTAAACCGCCAGCCACTGTTGCTGATGAAGTATGTTGAGTTACACATAGGTAAACTGATTCACCGTATTTTACTAAATCATTAATTTTATATCTTGTTGATGTTCCCCAATTACCTAAATAATTGAAACCTTCTGAAAATAAATCCCATTTGGATTGATCTGCTTCTAATCCGTCTGCAACTAATTCTGCAGAAGTGTGTCCTGTGTTACAAAGATAAATGTAACCACCATATTTTACAACGTCATTTGGCTTGTAAGTGATGTTAACATTCCAATCACCTTTCCATTCTTGACCATCAGACATCAATGCCCAATAGTTAGCAGTCAAATCTGCTTGAAAGTCACTAGTTGCTGTGTGTCCTTTGATACCGATGTATGTTCTACCACCGTATCTTACAACATCGTCGATGAAATATTCATTACCGGTGAACCAAGCACCTTTCCAAACAAAACGTATTCTACCTAATTTAAACTCAGCCATTTGTTAATTTAACTCCGTATTAGTGTTATTTAGCATTTTATTAATTTCCATATCCATTGGAACTGTCGATAGAGGATACCGCATCTCCTTCATCCAAATTGGTACTTGCTGTACCTCCTGTGAAGTAAGAAAGTGCTAATAAACTACCACTTATTCCTTTGTTCATAAACACAGTTACAGGGAAAGTTATTGTTCCGTTCACTGGGTCTGCTTCGTTGTATAATTGGTTAGTTTCAATTCTAACTGAACCAGCTCTTACACGCGAAACGTTAAGATTTGAACCACCTCCAGATACCCTAGAGTTGATGTATGACACTATTGCTTTTTGTGTAGGCACAATATTGTCTGAATTTGCCGCCATTGTTGGATCTGTACTAAATTCTCTAACAACAACTTCAGTACCACCCAATACAACACCACCTAAACTTAACTCTGATAATCCTGATAGATTGAATAAGTCTGCGTTTAGTGTTACAATACCAGTTGCCTGCTCAACTTCAAATAATTCACCAACACGGAAGTTACCATCTTGGTCAGTTGAAGTGTAGAATACTCTACCACCACCACCTTCTTTAACTTCTCTATTCGGTTGTGCTTCATATCCTTCTGTAAATCCTTCATTAGTGTAAAGGTCTGGATAGTTGGTTGTTGTAAATCCACCTGTACCTATGTCTAGGAAATCATGACCTGTTAAACGTACCTGACTGTAAAGTTGTCTGATAGTAAACACAGTTTCATGATCAGGTGTTTCTTGTGCTTTCAAACTTGGTGAAATTCTAAATGTTGCAGTTAAGTTTGGTTCACTGCCTGCTAAATTTGTAATTTGTGTTACTCTGTAAACTTGATCTTGGATACCATCAATGAATAACAAATCACCTGGACCAGGTTCTCTTGATAGATCTTTAACTTGAACAACTTTTCCAGTTTGGTATTCATCTTTGAAACCATCACCGTCTATTGTTGCAGAAACGTTTAGGAATCCTGTACCTCTATTTGTAAATGTAGGTTGTGTTAATACTCCCGAAGCCATTCTTGGTTCAATCACTGCGTCTATAGTATTTTTATTATCAAATAAAGTTACAGTTGGAGCAGAAACATATCCACTTCCTGGTTCAAATATTTGTAGTCTAGAAAGTCTACCTGCATTTGTGATAACTCTTACTAATGGTCTTGCACCATAAGATATAACATTTAGATTAGATTGACTACCAATTTCAATTGGTACAAAGAAAGCACCACTGCTTCTACCTGCACAAATTCCTTGGAATGTTCCTCCTAATGGATTATCTAATTCTAACCAAACCATTGCGTCTTGACTGTATGCCATTTCACCTGTTGAAGTGATTGCAACATAAACACCTTGACTGTATGCAACATAGTATGGTCCTGCGTGAGGAGGTGTTGCACTTTCTTGCCATCTTGTTAATGCACTATCTTGAATAGATGCATTTGTTGCCGTTGTGACATAAAACTTGTTAGGTGATGTAGAATCATCTAATGGAGAATCTTGTACTGCCGCTACAAATTTTCCACCACCATAAATTAAATCAGTAACTCTATATTTGTTTGCACCAATGTTTGTGCTTTGTCTCCAAGTTGCACCATCATCAGCACTTTCCCATGTTTCACCTTCTTGGTTACAAAGTAAAAACATTCCATTTCCACCTGCCGCTTGAGTAAACACTGGTGTTGATCCATCGTAAACTACAACTTGGCTGTTTGTCCAGTTAGCACCGTCATCAGTTGATGTATAAACAACTCCTGTTTCAGAAGCAATTACAACATTTGTTCCATATGCCGCTACACCTCTGAATACATCAGTACCAACAGAGTTGGAAATGTCATTCCATGTTGCACCATCTTGTGAACGAATTACTTTACCATCACTTGATACTGCAAAGAACCAGTTATCACTTCTCGCTGTGTCTACATAATTTCCTGCAGGCGCACCATGTGTTGTCCAACTTGTTCCATTTGATGTTCTTCTTGCTGTACCGTTTCCAATAACCACTGTTACATTTGTTGATCCAACTCTACCATATTCTCCTACAAGGAAAGAACCACTACTGCCTACACTTGATAATGTATTTGAGTATGGTGGATTAGTAAATGTAATTCTTGGTTCTATTACGTATTTTGTGGATGCATCTAATAATTCTTCAATTGGGAAACCACCTAGTAAGTGTTGCCAACCTGGTAAATTATCCCATTCTCTTTTTACTGTTGCAACTTTTGTAACTTCGTTAAAAGTATCAATGTATGCATACTGTCCTCTTCCACGACCTTCTCTTAAATAAATTCTTTGTCCAATTAATTCTGATGCTGGTCTTCCTAATTGTGCCGCAAGTTCAATTTGTGATGAAGTACCACTTCTTGCTGTACCATCAATCTGAGTGTACTGAGCACCACCTGCCGGTGATGAATCGTCTGGACCTTTAATTCTTATTTCTTTTATTGCACCGTCTCTTGTATTTTCGTATTTGATACTTGCCGCGGCACCTTCACCTGAACCTTCAATTGTAATATTTGCTGTTGTGTAATTTTCACCACCATGTGTATAAGCAAAAGCATAAATTTCATTTTCATCATTGTAAACACTGTTTACTATTGCTTCACCTGTTCTATTATCAATTTTAGCCGTGATTGGAGTTTCCGTTGCGGCAACTCCTTCTGCAACTGAACCAAAGTCTCCGTATGAATTGTTACCGTTAGTTGCTCTAACTTTTCCACCGTTAGTTGCTAGATAACCAATGTGATTGTAATACGTAAACACAGATACAAGTTCTGATTTACCATCACCATTTACCCAAAAACCAATTCCGTTGTCTATAATTTGTGTGAAGTCATTTGCAACAACAGATTTGTTACCACCGTTGTGTAAATCGCCATCTATTTTTAAACCAATAGCACCAGTACCAAATGTAGATACGTTTTGTACATAACAAGATTTGTTAGTGATCCAAACAGTTGCGTCTGTGGCACCTGTTCCTGGATCAAGAGATACAAACGCACCTCCTGTTGGTCTTCTAGTACCATACTCGTTTACATCACCCAATGTTCCTGTTAAACCTTGTAAAGTCATGTTTCTGATTCCAGAACCATTGTTTACATAGAACATATTTGAAGTTTCAAAACCTGCCGCTGGTCTTACATTTGTACTTCTTAATTCATCTCCAACAAGTGCTGTATCTCTTGGCACTTTAATTGGAAGTTGTTCTTCATAGAAACCTGTTTTAATAAACACAGTTGCTGGTGTTCTTGTACTTGGAGATTCTTGAATATATTCACAAGCATATTTTATTGAGGCAAATGGAGCACTTGGTAGTAATCCATTGTCTGGAGTGTCTGCACCTGCAGGAGCCACATAGTATACATTTGCAGTTAATTCAAAGTCACCCCAACCTGGGAAACCATTTGCTGATACTTTTGAAATTTGTCCTGGAGTTCCTATACCAATTCTTAATCTTGTAGAATCATCGTTTTGTGTTTTCAAATCTCCTGGATATTCTAATACGTTTCCTGGAGCACCTTGTGCCAATAGCACCCAATAAGGACCAACATTTTCTGATTCTAAATCTAATGGTGGTTTAGCATCAGATGAATTAGCCATGTGCTTGTCGATACAAGCCCAAAGTGTTCCTGCTACTGTTACAACATCACCAGGGAAATATTCATTTGCACCCGCAGTAGTTGTTTCAATCCAAGGACCTCTCCAACGTTTACCAGTTACAAGTAACTGCCATGGGAAAGGATCATCTGATCCTGGATCGTATACTGATTCTGTGTCAGGACCTGTGTCTTCATTATCTCTTACAGCAATGTATAAGTTACCACCTGCAAGTACAATGTCTCCAGTTTTATATGGAACTGGTTCGTTGACTCCATTATTTTCAACTGTGCCTAACCATTCATTTCTGTAATTGTAACCAGGGAAAACAAGTTCCCAGTTTCCTGTACTATCTGTTACTGCTGGTTTACTAGCCACGTTAGATTGTAACGCAACATAAGAGTAACCACCGTAAAGTACAATGTCACCTTTTTGGTAGTATTGTGTGTCTACCCATTGTGTTTCAAATTCTAAACCTGGAACAAATAATGAAAATTTTGTTTCATCTAAATTTGGTCCAAATGCAAAGTGTGAAGTTGTTACTTTCCATAAACCCGGCGACCATTTAACAATTTCATTTTTCTTGTAGTGTGTGTATTGTGCAAAATTAGTTTTATATTCCACACCTTCTAAAGCAGTTTCCCATCTTGCCGCATCTGTTTCTAATCCAAATGTTACAGTTGCATCTGCCGTTCCTGCCACACTTATGCCAGTTATTGCTCCTGTTCCATCAACTGTTGTAATTGTAATTGTACAATCATTAGTTGAGTCTGCACCATTTAGGTTAGAACCTAATACTGTAAATGTTTCTGCTTGATAATATCCAGATCCAGCAGTTAGAATTTTACCATAATAGTTTCCACTATCTCTGTAAACTTCAAATGTTGCATTAGTTCCGCCTGTTGGATTGTTTGTAGTGTCTTGATTGTAAGTGTTTGTTGGGTTTGTGTACACAATGTTAGGTGTACTGATGTGTGAACCAATTGCTCTGTATAAGATACCACCATATCTTGCTATGTCATCAATGTAATAGTGTGTGCCTGGTTGCCATTCACCTCTAAAATTATCTGATTGCGAATAGAATTCCCATTTTTCTGCATCAAATTCTAGTCCAGCATCTGCGTTTTGTGATTGGTGTGATGTTAAACATTTGTAAACTGTACCACCATATATTACTGTATCGTCGACGTTGTAAAGTGTATCTGGTGTCCATACACTTGTCCAGTTTTCACCTCTTGCAAAGTAAACCCATTTAAGTTCATCGCCTAAAATTCCGTCATTTGCACTTGTATTTGATGTGTGTCCTTCTATACATTTGTAAATTACACCACCTAATTTTACAAGGTCACCAATTCTGTAAAATGTTGCCGCTTGCCACTCACCAGTCCAAGACTGACCATCCATCATCTGCACCCATCTTGGTGTAGAGTTGTTTAAATCATTGTAGAAATTAGCATCTGCTTGGTGTACTTCGATACAGACATATACTTTTGCTCCGTAACGAATCACATCGTCTTTTACGTAATTGGTTGTTGAACTCCAATCACCTCTATATCTAAAACGTATTCTATCTAGTTTAAATTCTGCCATAGACTTCTATTACCTGTATTTATTATTCCTCGTAAGTGTGCGATTCGTTCACTTTTAGAACTAATTCGCCCTGTTCGTTAATATAGTAGAACACATTTCTGCCATCCCACCTAAATTGTTCATATGCTAGATTTTCAAAAACTTTTTTATGTTCTGTGTCTTTACCATCAAAAAAGTCCTGTCCTCTACTAAAATCATTGTAATTTTGACTTGGAGCGCCTGGTTTGTTTACAATTACGCCGTCTTCTAACTCTAGTAAATCGGCTTTCACAAGATACAAAGTGCCTTGGTCAGTTCTTCTCAAGCCGTAAAAATAACGTGCATTACCAAGTGACTGTTGTAAATCTTCTATTCCTATTCCAAAAGTTTCAGACATTTAAACCTATAACTCCTTATGCTACAATATTAATTGTGTTACCCATGTTCTGGTGACTAGTACACTGATAATACAAAGTTGATGGAGCATTCATCGGTACAGTAAATGTTATAGCACCGCTGTTTGCACCATTGTTGGAAACACCAGACGAATATGCTGATCCGTTGAAACCTGTTCTTATTTCAAATGGATGACTTCCGCCTGAATTGTTTACAAAAATATATGTGTGTCCTCTTGACAAATATAATGTTGGATCATTTGTTGCTGACACAAAACCTGGACCACTGAACACATAGTCCGATGAAGCATTTGCTGTCATTGTCCATCTAATTACTGGACCATTCTGTGCTACCCAACCTGTGCCATTGTAATAAAGCACATCACCTTGTGAAGGACTTGCTACTGTTACATCAGTTAACGCACCAAGTGTTGTTGCACCACCACTTGCCGCATCGGCAAAAGTAAATCCGCCTGCACCATCAGTAGTTAAAACTTGATCTGCACTACCATCTACAATTCCTAAATCTTGTAGTTCTGTAGGAATAGTTGGTTTGTTAGACAAGTTATTGTAATTTAAGAAATATGTACTGTCCAAACCATCTAATGTATCTGCATCTGAAGAACCACCTCCTGATGTTGCGTCATTGGCTGGTACCCAATTATTTCCATTCCATTTTAAAACTTGTCCTGCTGTTGGTGGAGTTGTAACTGTGTCTACATCTGATAGAACGTTTACACTTCCTGGAGATGCAGTAAAAGTAATTGCGTTGCTTTGTCCGTTTACAGTTACAAAATAATTTGCATTGCCTGTGAAACTTGAAGGTGTGTCAGTCAAACCTAAGAAGTTTGTTGCACCTCCACCGCCGCCACCGCCGCCGGCTTGTACAGTTCCTGGTTTCCAAGTTGCATTACCGTTGTCCCAAACTAAAGCCTGTCCATCTTGTGGAGCCGCTGTTGCAACATCAACATCTGCTAATAAGCCAATAGACTTATTTGTGTCAAGTAGTTTAACCCAAGCACCTGCGTGAGCGTAGTAGGAAGCATTCTCACCATGCACATGAGCAAACATACCGTGATATGTTGACGCACTTGGCAAATCTGCCAATGCATTATATAAAAAAGTTACTTTGTTTGCACCTGTTACATTTAATAGATTATTTTCTATTAAAGTAATTTGTGTACCATTACCTAAAGTTTGATATAACTCCTGAAAGTTATTGTTTATTTTCGACGCACCTTGCCTTAACGTGTCACCTTGACCGTCATTAGGTAGAATACCGTCATTTATAAGTTGTCGTGCCATTTTTCCTACTACTCCTATCCTCTATCAAATGTTATGTCACTGTCGTCAAATGTGTATGCTTCTTTGTCAAAAGTAAATGGAGATACAACTGTATCCACTGATTCAGATACATCAGGATATGTTACCACACCTTCTCCTTTTTTACTGTTGACTCTCACACACAGTTCGCCGTCATCGTTTATAAAATAATCCAGATTTACATCGTCCCATCTGAATTGTTCGTATCTCAAATTTAAAAATACTTTTTCATGATTGAGATCACGTCCTTCAAAGAAATCATATCCTTGATCGAATTCAACAAAATCATTTGCCGCCGCTCCAGGATTATTCACTTGAATACTGTCATTACGAGCCAATTGGTCAACTCTACCAAGGTACAACATACCTTCGTCTGTACGGTATAAACCATAGAAGTATCTGTCTTTTATTCCTTCTTTCAAATATACGTTTACACTCTGACCAACACTCTGTGTCATCTTATGTTATCTCCACAAAACTTGCAACAACATCCAAAGAATCATTAATGTTTGCTGTGCAAAATAGTTGATTGTTTTCTGCAACAATTAATTTTTCACCTGCATTCAAAACTCTTAAACTTGAATTAGGTGCTATAAAACAGTCTTTAATTATGAACCCTTCAACTGATGTTGTGTCTTTCAAAGTTACACTTGCTCTTACAACTGAATCTGTCAAGTTTGCAAGACTTAATCCAACAAAAGTTGTGTTAGTTCCAGGATCTGCTGTGTATAATTCTACAGGAACAGTTCCTATATTTTTGATTATTGTGTTTTTAAATGCCGTTGCCATCTCAAATCTTATCCATATGTTAATGCAATTTTAATTGCAATTTCCGTTGCGTCAAGGATACTAACTGCTCCTGAACTTCCAGCAATTGATCCCCAACTAGTACCATCATACAACTCAACCCTTTGGTCATTTGTGTTGTACCTGATCATACCAGTAACACCAACACTTGGTCTATCTACGCTTGTTCCGGTTGGTAAAACAAATCCACCAGCCTGCGAAACGTCGATGTAACCGTCTCCTGTGGTCCTAAAAACCGTCGGACTGTCGGGTACACTATTAGTTATCGTATTTCCTTCAAAAACAAAGTCTTCTACTTTGATTGTTCCTAAACCATTAGCATTTAGGAGTAAATCTTGGTCAGTTCCTGTAGTTGATATTGAATTTCCTTGTAATAATAGATTGTCTACTACCAAACTTTGAACATCAAATCTTGTAGAATTAACATCAGCAACCAACTGTCCTGCGGCATAGAATCTTAAAGTATCGTCATCATCACCAGGATTCAATTCAGCAGTGATATAAGTGTCTTGGTCAATATCTGATACACCTGCTAAAGGTATCCAATTTCCATCGTATCCTTCAAAGAATCCAGTATCTGTGTTGTAACGCAACATACCAAGAGTTGGTGATCCCGGTCTTTCTGCTGTTGTTCCTGCTGGAACTTTTACTGCACCTGTACCATCTACTCTAAACACACCAGTTGATGGATTAATTGTTATATCGTTTGTATTTGAAATAGTGTTACCGTTGAAACTGAAGTTTTCAACATTTACGTTTCCAGTTCCATTTGTTCTTAATTCTAAATCGGCATTTGAATCAATTGTTTGGATAACATTGTTATCTATTTTGATACTGTCAGTTTGTAATTCTCTAGTGAATACTGTGTTCCATCTTTTTGTTGCAGTACCTAAGTCATACAAGTTGTCTACTGCTGGTTTAAGATCAGAACCTATACCTGCTGTTATATTGATTGAATCTGTTGTTTCATCTCCAATAGTAACATTACCACCAATTGTTATGTCACCTGTTACATCTAAGTTTCCAGTAATTGCAACATTATTTTGTAGATTCATTTGATCAGAATTAGAATCAAATGTTACATCACCTGTTAAACTTTCTATTTTATTTCCACTAATTTTTATGTTTCCTGTTTCAACACTAGAACCATTTATGACGGTAATATCAGAACCTGTGGTAAATGTAACGCCTTGATCAATATCAATGTTCAATGTAGATGTTGTAAAGTCTACTTGTCCTGTTTCTTGGTTGACATAAAACTGATCTCCAACTCTAAAATCACCTTTGTGGTCAACTGAAGTAAAAAATATACTTGCGTCATTTTGTTTTACAACTTCATTTGCTTGTACCACAGTGTTTGCATCATTAGAAACTTCTTTTCCATTTCCTATGTAAGCAAGGTTATGGGAGATTAGATACATTCTTACACCAAGTCCATCACCCCATACTCCATAATTTCCATAGATTGAAGCAGATGCAATAGCACGTACTTCTGCACCAAAGTCTGCATAATCTACTAAAGTGAATCTTTCAGCAGTTGCGCCACCACTAAATCTAATATCTTGAGGAAGTGTTAATGTCTCTGTAAATGTTGTAGCACCATTGTCTCCATTAAATCTTAAAAGTAAAGAAGTTTCATTTGTTCTAGTTAATTCTGCTGTTGGTGGTGTAAAGTTTACACTATAAAGTGAAGTGCCTTTAATAATTCTAAAATCATCAAGGTAACCGTTAAAACCATTATTGTTTGAATAATTATTTCCTATTGTTAAAGGTTTTGCACTTGCTAAATTTGTATTCATGTATAAATTTGTATTATCAACAATGCCATCTTCTGCGTCAATTAATAATAAAGTATCAGTTGTATTAACTAAATTTCCAGGAGTAAATGCTGTCGTGTATTTTGCTGTTGAACTTACTCTTACTGCATCCATGTAACCAGAAAATTCATTTGTGCCAATAGCATCGTATCTTGCACCTATTCTACAAGGAGTAGTTGCCCCTAGATTGTTTGCAAAAGTAAATGTTGAACCTAGCACACCGTCTAAAAATAATCTTCCAACACCCGCTTGTCTTGTTAAAGCAACGTGATGCCAAGTTGACAATGTTATACCTGTAAGTTCTGCAATAGAAGAACCATTGACATATAATATTAATTTGTTGTTTGTTGGTGTAATGTACATCCAAATTTTGTCTTCTATAGAAGCAGTTCTAAAGTCATACACAGTCTGTTGTGCAGTTGAGTTTGTTTGTATCCATGCTTCAGCAGTAAAGTCTCCAGTAGCGAAACCAAAATCTGCTGTGTTGGCAACATCTATACAATCATCAGCACCATCAAACTGAACTGATTTGTCGCCATATTTCTTAACACTGCTGTTTGTAGTAACGCCATCATTAGAAGTTAAAACTTTTGGATTTCTAGTTTGTCCTGAATTAACTCCGTCTATGAAAATTTTCGTATAACTGTTTTTTCTTGAAAGTGCAAAGTGTGTCCAAGTGTCATCATTAAATCCGTTTGTGCCTGTTAAAACATAAGAACCATTCAATAATATTCTTGGAGTACTGTTGCTTACAGAAACTTGAATTCCGTTATCGCTACTTGTATTTGCACGTGTGTCAAACAACACAGTTGTTTGTGCTTGATTTGACCTTACCCATGTTTCAATTGTAAAGTCATCTGTTCCAAAACCAAAGTCTACACTGTTTGCTGTATTTGTTCCATCAGCAGTTCCGCCTAGTTGTAAACTGCTTTGTCCAAACTTTTTAATGCTTGTATTCAATTGTGCATTACCGTTTGTGACCATTGTTTTTCCGCCTGATTCAGGTGGCAATTCAAATCCTGTTACTTTTCCGTTAATAGTAATTCTATTGCCATCCACTGAATCAATTGTTGCAGAACTTATTACTTGTCCACTGTTATTGTAGTAGAATATTGTTTCACCAGCAGTGATTGATCCGCTGATTCCATCGACTCTTAAATTTGTTTGTCCTTGTCCAGCAAGTCCTGACACACCGTCATAAGCATAAATTGATCTGTTAGCAAAGTATGTGAATGAGTTTAACCATTCAACTCTAACACCATTTGTCAATGTCATTGCATCAACTCCAGGTGTAATCATTGTAACATTTTGGAACAATGCACCTGCTTCTCTACTCCAAGCAGTTGCCATTGAACCATCTAAAAATGCACCTTTACCTGCATCACCTGAACCAAACCCTCTAGGATCAGTTGCACTTGTTACCGTACCTTGTGTTAATACAGTTACGTTTCTAATGTATGGTGATCTTGATGTTACTGCGTATCCGCTACTGTCTCCATTTGAATTAAATCTGAATGCGTGTCCTGTGTTGGAAGCAGAATCAAAGTTAAAGCCTGTGATTGTTAAATCTTCAATTGTTACTTCACCATTTAAAATAAATCCATCATTTGTTTTTGTTGCAGTTGTTGGCTGTATAGTTACTGCTCTTAACCCATCACCTCTTACTGATACTCCCACAGGAACAACCATAGGAAATACTTCTGTATAGGTGCCTGGATATATGTGAATATGATCGCCTGATACCGCGACAGATAATGCTTTTGTTAAACTTGCATATGGATCATTTTGGTGTGTACCTGTCTGCAAGTCATCACCATTTGTTGCAACATAATAAGTTTTACCTGGACGAGCAGTTAAGTCTAGACCATTTACAGTGATATTACCTGTCAATGTTAGGTTATCAACAGTTAAGTTATTGGCAAATACTTCGTCCCATCTTTTATTTGCTAAACCTAAAGTGTATGTATTTGATGCATCAGGCACTAAATTAGATGCCACATCAGCATTAATTGTTATTGTGTCAGTGTCTTGATCACCAATTTGTATGTTTCCGTCTGCTCTAATATTACCTGTTGCATGAATATTACCTTCAACTCTTGTGTCTCCGCGTACTTCTACAGTACCAGTACCACTAGGAATAATTTCAAAGTTCTGATTTGTGTCTGTGGCTGTAATTGTGTTGCCATCAATAATTAAGTCATCTACTAATAGTCTGTTGTTGTATACAGCACTGTCTGGTGTTGCTAGATTTAATTGATTTCCTGTGGTCGTGATAGAGTTCGCACTAATTGACACATTGTTAATTTGTGTGCTATTTGAAACTTGTAAATCTGTTGTTCTGATTGTTCCGTTAACGTCTAAAGGATGTTGAGGAGAATTGGTTTTAACACCAATTTTCAGATTATTAACATCAATGTATAATAAGTTCGTCTCAAATGCAAGGTCTCGTCTGTCCG
>Ga0066364_10000041_pt1 | contig 18555 bp, 15 predicted proteins | sample Knorr_S7_td_Surf_FD_70970 | JGI IMG/M metagenome (GOLD analysis project Ga0066364, IMG submission 70970) | Marine microbial communities from Southern Atlantic Ocean transect - Knorr_S7_td_SurfaceA_ad_6m_LV_A | ecosystem: Environmental > Aquatic > Marine > Oceanic | place: Southern Atlantic...
AATAAACCAAAAAATTTATATATTTGGTATCGCTATGAACGCTGAAGAAAAAAAAGAAGTTATCAACGAGGCAAATAAAATTTACGATGTAAAAGAGATCTTTCCGTCAATTTATTTAGCAACAGAACTTAGTAGAAACAAGCTTTAGCTGTTAGAATAGTCTATTACATCAGAAGAATAAGCTGCAATAGAGGCAAGATTCAATATTTCAGATGTACTAGCTCTCAAAGGTGCTACTTCAATTGGAGACCCTAAGCCAATTAAAAGAGGCCCGATCAATTTTCCACCTCCAAAAACCTTCATTAGTTTTGTTGAAATAGCCGCACTGTGTAGAGCAGGCATGATCAATATATTCGCGTTACCTACAATTTTAGAAAAGGGATAAATTTCTTTATAGATAGGATTGAGAGCAACATCAGGCTGCATTTCGCCATCGAAGTCAAAATCCACATTTTCCTTCCTTAATAATTCAATTGCAGTCCTAACATGTTTAGTGTTTTTTGAGATGGGTTTACCAAAAGTAGAGTGAGATAAAAAAGCAACTTTTGGATCGAAGCCAAATAACCTAGCTACTCGAACACAGGATTTGGAAACTTTCACTAATCTTTCAGGAGATGGAAAGTCTTGTACATTTGTATCAGCAACTAAAACTGTTTTTCCCTTTAAGGTGATCATAGTCATACCAAAAATTTCTTCTCCAGGTCTTGGATCCGTAACTTTTTTTAATTTTTCAATTGAAGCAGCATAATGTCTAATATTTCCTGTGACCATTGCATCTGCATCATTGCACGCGATCATGGACGCTCCCCATGCTATACGATCATTACGCACCAAACGATCAACATCTCTTTCTAACTGTCCTTCTCGCTGAAGTTTTTTGTATAAGTGTTTGACATATTTACCTCTTTTTTCTTTATCGGTAGAATTAACTATCTGAATTCTATAATTTTCATCCAATCCAATATTTCTCAACTGTTCTTTAATTCTTTTTTCAGCTCCAATTAAAATTGGTGTACCTAACTTATTTCTGCCAAATTCAATCGCCGCTTTGAGCATATTTTCATCTTCTCCTTCAGCAAATATTACTCTTTTAGGATTCTTTCTTACTTTTGCGTTAATTCCTTGCATTAAAGACATTGTAGGGTCCAATCTGTTTGTTAATTGATCTTTATAGAGCTCTATATCAGTAATATTTTTTCTAGCTACACCACTTTTCATTGCAGCTTGAGCAACAGCAGAAGGAATAACACTTATCAATCTTGGATCAAATGTAGAAGGTATAATATAATCTTTTCCATATCTTGGTCTATCACCTCCATAAGCAGAAACTACTTCATCTGGAACATTTTCCCTAGCAAGGAGAGCTATAGCATTTGCAGCAGCTACTTTCATTTCTTCGTTGATTTCTTTTGCTCTCACGTCAAGCGCTCCTCTGAAAATATAGGGAAATCCTATTAAATTGTTTACTTGATTAGGATAGTCTGATCTTCCAGTAGCAATAATCGCGTCCGACCTGACCTCTTTAATGAGTTCTGGTTTGATTTCTGGATCAGGATTAGCACATGCAAAAATGATTGGGTTTTTAGCCATCGATTTTATCATCTCCTTTGATACCACATCTTTAGCAGACAGACCTAAAAACACATCAGCATCTTTAATTGCTTCATCTAAAGTTCTTAATTTAGTGTCAATTGCAAAAGCCGATTTAAATTGATCGATATTTTCACGACCTTTATAAATAACCCCTTTACTATCGCACATAGTAATATTCTCGTTTTTTACACCAGAACTTTTAAATAAATTTGCACAAGCTTGCGCAGAGGCACCTGCGCCATTGACAACAATTTTTACTTTGTCAATTTTCTTTTTAGAAATATCCAAAGCATTAATCAATGCTGCAGTTGTTATAATAGCGGTACCGTGTTGATCATCATGAAAAATAGGAATATCCAAAAGCTCTTTTAATTTTTGCTCGATTAAAAAGCAATCTGGAGCTGCAATGTCTTCAAGGTTAATTCCTCCAAATGTTCCTCCGATATTTTTTATTGTTTCAATAATTGAGTTAGCATCATTACTGTTAATTTCTATATCTATAGAATCTATATCCGCAAATCTTTTAAAGAGGACAGATTTTCCTTCCATAACAGGCTTTGAAGCTAAAGAACCTAAATTACCTAAACCTAATATTGCTGACCCGTTACTAATAACGGCAACTAAATTTCCTTTACTCGTGTAGTCGTAAGCTAGATCAGGATTTTTGGCTATTTCTTTGACTGGTGCTGCAACTCCTGGTGAATAAGCAAGAGAGAGATCTCTTTTTGTCGTTAAAGGTTTACTCGAACTAATCTCAATTTTGCCTGACTTTCCTTTTATATGAAAATCAAGTGCTTCTTTATCTGAATAATGATCAATTTCTGTTTTCTTTGGCATTTATTATTATGAGTATGTAATATAAAGAAATTTAATTCACTATAAATTTATGGCTTAATTTAGATCAAATATGAACTTACTTTCTTCAGCTTCAATATTCAGTTTTTTTACGCTAATCAGTAGAATTTTGGGTTACTTAAGAGATATATTGATTGCTATTTTTCTAGGAGCTTCCATATTTGCAGATGCTTTTTTTGTAGCTTTTAGACTACCAAACACTTTTAGACGGCTATTTGCTGAAGGCACTTTCAACGCAGCATTTATACCAAGTTATATTTCAGCAAAATTAAAAAATAAAGATACAGGAAAATTGTTCGCGGATGATGTTCTTAATCTTCTTTTATTAATTTTGATATTTATAGTCACAATTGCTGAAATATTCACACCATATTTTGTTTATTTAATAGCCCCGGGTTTTATAGACAATGAAGTAAAGTTTAGTCTTGCGGTTGAGCTCACAAGAATTACTTTCCCTTTTTTATTATTTGTTAGTCTTTCATCTTTTTTTTCTGGAATTTTAAATTCTTATAATAAGTTTGCTGCAGCTGCAGCTGCACCAATAATTTTAAATATTATCTTAATAATAAGTATATTAATTTCTTATTACTTTAACTTAAATATCGCAAAGCAACTTTCCTATGGAGTTACAATAGCAGGAATTATTCAACTAATATTTCTAATTTTTTTCACATTTAAATTTTATAAACCAAATATTAGATTCTTTTTTAAAATTACAAGCAAAGTTAAATTTTTTTTTAAAAAATTGTTACCAAGTGTTTTTTCATCTGGTGTTACACAAATAAATATTTTGGTGGGAACAATTATTGCTTCTTTTCAGCCAGGAGCAGTTTCGTATTTATATTACGCAGACAGAGTTTATCAAATTAATCTTGCTATCGCCGGAATAGCAGTAGGAACTGTTTCCTTACCAGTTTTGTCAAAAGCTTTTAAATCCAAAAATTATTCAAAAGTTACAAATATTCAAAATAAATCAATACAATTATCTTTACTACTTTCAATTCCAGCAAGTCTTGGCTTAATAATTGCATCTGATGAAATAGTAAATGGATTATTTGGATATGGTTCTTTTTCATCAAAAGACGTTGAAATGACTGCATACGCATTAATGTTTTTTGGCTATGGTGTAATTGCATTTGCATTAGTAAAAATATTTTCTAACTTTTTTTTTGCTAGAGATAATACAAAAACACCATTTTATATTTCTTCTTTCATTGTTTTTATGAATGTCTCTGTAAGTTTAATTTTTTTCGAACAAATAGGTTTTCTAATCATTCCTATAGCTACATCTATATCCACTTGGGCAGGTGTTTTTATTTTTTTATATTTTCTTAAAAAGAAAAATTATCTATTTTTAAAAAGAGAACTATATTACAATTTTTACAAGATAATTTTTTCATCAGCCATCATGTGTTTTTCCCTAAAGTTTGCTTTAGAAAAGTATTCAAGTTATCTTGATTATTCATATAGTTACAAGTCAATTTATTTAATAATGATTGTAGGTTTCGCAGGGATTGTATATTTGTTATCATGTTACTTATTAGGAATATTACAAATAAAAAAATATAGAGCAAAATAAATGAGCAAAAAAAAATTAGTATTTTCTGGTGTCCAGCCAACTGGAAATTTGCATTTAGGAAATTATCTTGGAGCTCTTAAAAATTTTGTCTCGTTACAAAAAGAAATGGATTGTATTTACTGTGTCGTGGATTTACATGCTATCACTACTTTTCAAAATCCTAATGAGTTAAAAAAAAATGTTTTGGAAACTGTCGCAAGTTTTATAGCAACTGGCTTAGATCCTGATAAAAGTATTATTTTTAATCAATCTTCAGTATCAGGACACGCTGAATTAGCTTGGATCTTAAATTGTGTTTCAAGGATCGGTTGGTTAAATCGAATGACACAATTTAAAGATAAAGCTGGATCAGATAAAGAAAAAGCAAGTGTAGGTTTATATATTTATCCAAACTTGATGGCTGCAGATATTCTTCTTTATAAAGCCACGCACGTTCCAGTAGGGGCGGACCAAAAACAACACTTAGAGCTCTCAAGAGATATTGCACATAAATTTAATAACGATTTTAATTGCAAAGATTTTTTTCCATTACCAGAGCCATTAATTCCAAAAAAAGTTTCCAGAGTAATGAGTTTAAGAGATGGTACGAAAAAAATGAGTAAGTCCGAGGAATCAGATTATTCTAGAATAAATTTAAAAGATAGCGCTGATGAAATTATGAAGAAAATTAAAAAAGCCAAATCAGACTCTGATCAGATACCAGATAATCTTAAAAGCTTAGAGAAAAAACCAGAGGCATTAAATTTAATTAATATTTATTCGGAAGTTTCAAAAAAAGATTTAGAAAAAGTTTTAAAAGAAATGTCAGGAAAAGAATATTCTTATTTAAAAACAAATTTAACTGATCTTTTGATAAGTGTTATTACCCCAATAGGAAAAGAAATTAAGAAACTTTTAGGTGACAAGGCTCATCTCGAACAAATTTTAGAAAAAGGCAAGGAAAAAGCTAATAATATAGCTGAGGAAAACATTAAAAATATACGTGAAAAAGTTGGATTGATATAATATAAATTTCTTATGATACAAACAGAACCTACACCAAATCCTAACTCAATAAAATTTCTATCAGAGAAAGTAATTTCTGCGATAGGGACTGAGGAATTTCAAAGAAATAAATCTAAAGATTTGTCTAATCCTTTTATAAAAGAACTTCTTTCATTTAAAGGAGTGGAATTAGTTCTCTTATCCAAAAATTTTTTATCTGTCAAAAAATCTGATAATGCCTCTTGGAGTGATTTAAAACCTATGGTTATTTCTCATCTAAATCATTATTTTGAAAATAATAGTGAACCAATTCTTAATGAAAAGAAATCCGGAATTCCGGCTAATGAGACCGATGATACCGTTAAAAAGATAATAGATGTTCTTAATAATAAAATTAGGCCTGCAGTTGCTAGAGATGGTGGGGACATAAAGTTCAAATCATTCGAAAAAGGTGTGGTCAAAGTTGAACTTCAAGGAAGTTGCTCTGGTTGCCCAAGCTCATTGATGACTCTTAAGCAAGGTGTTCAAAATCTCTTAAAACATTACGTAAAAGAAGTTAATTCTGTAGAGGCGATATAAAATATGAAAAAAAAATTAAGCTATAGAGATAAACTTTTAGAATTAGCTTATATTTATAATGTAAAAGAGATTCAAGATTATACAAAGAATAGAAAAAACCTAACAACAGGTCAAATCGAATTAATTTTAAAGAAAAATAAAATTATTATTCCAAAAGACTTTAAATCAAATTTTTTTAAAGATAATTTTATAAAACCAGTTTCAAGATTTAAATCTAATATTATCAATTATAAAGAGGAAAAGATAAAAGATAAAAATAGACTTTTTAGAAAAGTAGAAAATTATAAATATGATACCTCTAGAAAGTTGAACCATGGTGTAAGCAACTTATGGAAAAGTTTGGGTAACGCAGGAATTCATTTTTTAAATATCTTACCTAAACTTGGGTCTACAGTTGCAACTTTTTTTGGGAGTCTCTTTACCGACGTCTTTAATTCCATTTATAATCAGCAAATTGATAAAAAAAGTGCAAGAAATGTAATCATAGGTTTTTTTGTAGTTGCTGGTATCACTACAGCCATTGTTGCAGGTTTTAATACTTATAAAAATTACGACGCTTTACAAATCGAAAAAGAAGTAAAGAAACCAGAGGTTAAAGTAAAAAAAGAAGTAAAAAAACCAGAGGTTAAAGTAAAAAAAGAAGTAAAAAAACCAGAGGTTAAAGTAAAAAAAGAAGTAAAAAAACCCGAATTAAAAGTTAAAAGAAATAATGTTGCAGAAGTGATTTTGCCGGATCTAAATTTAAGAACTGAGACTGTAATTCAGCTTTTTAAAGATGTAGACTACGACTTAAGAACAGTAAGAAATGAAAAATTGGTAAAACCGATTTATTTTACACAATTCCCCAGAGATTTAGAAAACTTACAAAGTGTTCAATTAAAAAAGGAAACTTTTATTAAAATTGTTTTACCCCTTATTGTAGCAGAAAATGAAAAAATTCTCGATGATAGGGAGAAATTAAAAAATTTAAAAAATAAAAAATTTACATCTGAAACAGAAAAACAATGGTTGAGACAAAAGCTTCTCGAGTATAAAGTTAAAAAAAGTGATCTAAATGAATTAATGTTTAGGATGGATATGATACCCGTATCTATCGCATTAGCGCAAGCTGCTAAAGAAAGTGGTTGGGGAACATCTCGATTTGCACTGGAAGGAAATGCTATTTTTGGTCAGTGGACTTGGGATGGGCAAGGTATTGCCCCACTTAAAAGAGATGGAGACAAAAATCATAAAATTTTAAAATTTCCTATATTAAGAGCTTCAGTCAAGGCTTACAAAAATAATTTAAACACACACAAGAGCTATTTCAAATTTAGAGAAAAAAGAAAAGTATTAAGAGATAAAAACAAAAATATATCTGGTTTAGCATTAACAGATACTCTCAAAAATTATGCTCAAACAGGTTCTGAATACACGAAAATATTAAATCAAATAATTACGCAGAATAGACTATCTGACTTCGAACTAGTTAAACTTGTTAACTCTGTAAAACAAGTAGAATTAAACTCTTAATATTTATTTTTCACTTATCACGTACTGGACGCCTAACCATCTCCAAAATCCATTTTTTTCTCTTAAAGAGCAATTTATTCTTCCGCGCTCACCAACAAATTTTTCTGAGATATCAATTTTCAAAATGTAGTTTTCTTCAAAGGAAATATTAGAACTTCTCCATTTATTTCCTTCATTTGAAAAGCAAGTAATTTGCTTATAATTTTTTAGACTTTCATCCAATTTAATTTTTACAAATGGCGGATTATTTGATTGTAAAAGATACATATCTTGCGGTGTTACACTTCTGTATTTTAGGGGCAGTGTTTTCATTAATGTGTTAAATCTTTTTAATTCTCCATACTTTTCATTAATAGGAAATCTTGGAAGCTCAAATAAATCTTTAGTTTCATCTATTACTCCTGAATGTTGACCAAAAGCATATTTAAATCCTAACTCTTTAATTATTTTTTTAAATTCTAAGCTATACTCTCCAAAAGGATATGAAAAAAATTCAGAATTTTTACCTAATTTGTCTCTAAATATTCCTATGGATATTAAAATATCTTTTTTTATAAAATCACTATCTTCCTCTACAAGATACTCGTGGGAATGACTATGATTTCCTATCTCAACGTTTTGAGAATTATGCAACTCTAAAATTTGATCCCAGTTCATATAATTATAAGCACCAACTTCTCTTGTATTAACAAATAAAATAAACGGAATATTCCTTTTTTTTAAAACAGGCCAAGCATTTTCATAAAAAGATAGTAGGCCATCATCGATAGTAAGTAAAACTTTTCTTTTTTTTTTATTTTCCGTTAAACTGGTTAAGAAATTTTTTGGATGAATAAATTCAATACCTAAATTTTCAATAATTTTTAGTTGCTCTTTAAAAACATCTAATTGAATATTAGTAGATGGATATTTAGCTTCATCGAATCTATGGTACATTATAGAAATAAGTCCATAATCATCAAAATTTTCATCAATATTCGCAAAAACCTTTAAATGAATGGATCCAAAAGTTATAATAATTGTAATGATAATCAGTAATTTTTTAATTATAAGCTGCATAGGTAAAGATGATAAATTAGGATTAAGAATAAATAAAGATTTTTTTATCAAGCAATTTGCATTCAAAAAGAATTATAATGAAAAGCTAGTTTATGAAATATGGAATTTTTTAAAAAGTCATGATCTAACGATTGATGAAAAATTGAGCGTTATAGTCAATCAGGGCCCAGGTAGCTTTTCAGCTGTACGAATTTCTCTAGCAATTGCCAAAGGTCTCCAAATTTCAAAAAAAGTTAAATTGTACGGGTACAAAAACACTGATTTAAAGCTATTTAATCAAGAAAATGTTGAAAAGTTATTTCAGGAAAAATTAATTGAAAAAAATTTGATTAAGCCCATCTATTTAAGTTAAATTAACGTATGAGTATTATAGAGGAAAAATGTAAACAGAAAGGCGTTAGACTTACCGATCAAAGAAAAATTATCGCTAAAGTTCTATCAGAGTCGAAAGAGGTTTATGGATCTAAGGATCATCCTGACGTGGATGAACTTCACAAAAGAGTTACATCGATTGATGATAAAATTAGTATTGCTACTGTTTACAGAACAGTAAAATTATTTGAAGAGGCAGGTATATTAGTAAAACATGATTTTAAAGCTGGAAAAGCTAGATACGAGATTAATGACGATCACAATCATCTTATAGATATTAATAGTGGTAAAATTGTAGAATTTGTAGATAAAGACATTGAGGAACTACAAAAAAAAATTGCTAAAAAACTCGGATACAACCTTGTGGATCATAAGCTTGAACTGTACGGTTCTAAAATAAAAAAATAAATTGGAAAAAAAAATATTCATAAAAACTTTCGGGTGTCAAATGAATGAATACGATAGTAATCGTATTTACGATCTTGTAAAAAAAATTAATTATAAAAAGACAGAAAATTTAGAGGATGCAGATTGCTATGTGCTTAATACTTGTCACATAAGAGAAAAAGCTACAGATAAGGTATATCATGATGTTGGTAGAATAAAAAAGCAGTTTAAGAATCGAAAAAAACCAATAGTAGTCATTACCGGATGTGTTGCTCAGGCAGAGGGTGAGATTTTATTAAAAGATGAAAAATATATTGATGCTGTAATAGGTCCGCAATCTTTTCAAAATTTTAATAAAATCTTGCTTAAAATTGAGAATGAAAAAAAAAGGATCAATTTTACAAATTTTGAGGTTATAGAAAAATTCGATACATTAAACTCAATTAAAACCTCATCTAGCAAAATTTCATCGTTTTTAACAATTCAGGAAGGGTGTGATAAATTTTGTAAATTTTGTGTCGTTCCATATACAAGAGGAGCTGAATTTTCTAGAACTATTGATGAAATTGTAAATGAGTGCAATGAATTAGTTTCAAATGGAGCAAAAGAAATATCTTTACTTGGTCAAAATGTTAATGCTTACAAACATAAAGGAAAAAATCTCTCAGACTTGATTAACGAAATATCAAAAATTAAAAATCTTCTTAGAATTAGATATACGACCTCACATCCAATAGATTTTTCAAATGATTTAATTAAAATGCATGAAACAAAAGAAAAATTGATGCCACTCATCCATTTACCAGTTCAAAGTGGATCAAATAAAATATTAAATTTAATGAATAGAAAACATAGTGTCGAACAATATCTAAATCTCATTAGTAAGTTAAAACAGATTAATCCTTTAATAAAGTTTTCTAGTGACTTTATTATTGGTTATCCAGGCGAGACAGACATTGATTTTGAAGATACTTTAAAATTACTAAAAGAAGTAAACTTTATTAATACTTATTCATTTATTTATAGTCCTAGACCAGGAACACCAGCTGCAAAAATGAATAAAACTGATATGAGTATATCTAGACAAAGGCTGGAGAGATTTCAAAAAATAGCTGATGAAATAAAATTAAAATATAGACTAAATCTTGTAAAACAAAAATCATCTGTTTTATTTGAAAACAGAGTGGGTTCAAAAAATGAATTTTTTGGAAGAGATGAATTTTCAAACTCTGTAATTGTAAAGTCCGATGAAGATATAAATGGGAAAATTAAAGATGTTATAATAAAAAGTGTTAATCGAAATACTTTGTTTGGTGAAATAAATCAAAAGATTGATAGAAGTAATTTTGCTGCATAACCATGTCTGAAATAACTACATTAAGCCAGAAGTTAATAATAAAAAAAATTGATAACGAAACAGTCAATCTACAAATTACAGAAAATGAGATGCTAATAACAATTGTAGGACAGTTTGATCAGAACTTAAAAGATTTATCAAAATTGACTTCTACAAACGTATTTTTTAGGGGAAATTCAATTACGTGTAAAGGAAAAGAAAGTAATATAAAAGTTTTTTGTGAAGCAATAAAATTTTTAGTAAACAAATATCTTTTAACTAACATTATTGAAAAAGAGGATATAATGCTATCTGTGAAAAAAAATATTGAATTAGAGGAGTCTAATGTTAAGTCTTTTAAACAATTAATTAAAACTCCCAGAAAGTCTGTGATCGCAAGATCAGAAAAACAATCTGATTATATCTCAGCTTTAAAAGAAAACGATATTGTAATGTCACTAGGTCCAGCTGGTACTGGTAAAAGTTTTTTGGCTGTTTCAGTGGGAGTTACTATGTTACTTGAAAAAAAAATTGAAAGAGTAATTTTATCAAGGCCAGCTGTTGAGGCAGGAGAAAAACTAGGTTTTCTACCAGGAGACATGAAGGAGAAAGTAGATCCATATTTAAGACCCTTGTACGATGCTTTATATGAATTATTTGGAGCAGACAAAATAGATAAAAAAATAGATTCTGGCGAAATTGAAATCGCACCTCTTGCATTTATGCGTGGAAGAACTTTAAAAAATTGTTTTGCTATACTAGACGAAGCTCAAAATGCAACTGAGACACAAATTAAAATGTTTTTAACGCGGATCGGTGAAAATTCAAAATTAGTTGTTAATGGGGACCCATCTCAGATAGATTTAATTAATAAAACTGAGTCAGGCCTAATTAAATCAAAGAATATTCTTAAGCACTTGAAAGAAATAAAAATTATTGAATTCGATCATAAAGATGTAGTAAGACATCCACTAGTCTCAAAAATTATTAGGGCTTATCAAAAAAAAAGCACTGATGATAAAGATTAATACAATTTCTAATAATAAAAGATGGAGTCTTTACATAAGGAACCCTGACAATTTTATCCAAAAAAAAATAAATAATTTGAATAAAAAATTTAATAAATTTAAAAAAATTGAATTATTTTGTACATTATATCTTTCAGATGATAATGAAATTAAAAACTTAAACAAAAAATTTAGAAAAAAAGATAAAACTACAGATGTACTATCATTTCCTTTCTATGACAAAAAGGAATTAAAATTAAAATTAAGAACTGAAAAAGAAATCTACTTAGGTGATATTATCATAAACTTAAATAAGATTGGGAACAAAAAAGATAAAACGAGTTTCAAATTAGAGTTTAACAAAACCTGGATACACGGATTACTTCACCTTTTTGGTTACGATCACATTAAAAATAAAGATTTTAAAAATATGTCGAAAATGGAAAAAAAATTTCTCTCATATTTAGATTAATGATTGAGAAACTTTTAGAAAAACGTTTTATTACTTTATTTTTAATTCCTTTATTTATCGGGTCATTATCAGTTTTATCTTTTCAACCATTCAATTATATATTAATAAATTTTTTTGTATTACCTTTCTGTTTCTATTTAATTATCTTTATAAAAAAAAAATCAAAAAGCATTTATCGAAAAAAACCTTTCAAAAAAAATCTATTTTTATTTGGTACATCTTTTGGTTTTGGTTTTTATTTCAGTGGAATACATTGGATAACGAATTCCTTAACTTTCGATGAAAGTTTTACATACTTAATTCCATTTGCGCTTATTTTAATTCCATTATTTTTAAGCTTATTTTTTTCATTTGCATTTTTGATACTTGGTCCGTTTATTAACCTAAATTTTGGGTCAATTTTTCTATTTTCTGGAGTCTTATCATTTTCTGATTACTTAAGAGCTAAACTACTAACTGGCTTTCCATGGAACATTTGGGCTTATAGTTTCTCTTGGAATTTAGAAATTATTCAAATTTTGAATAAATTAGGTCTCTTTGCTTTCAATATTATTTCTATAACTTTTTTTATGACTCCCATTATTCTTTTTCTCAAAATAAATAAAAATAAAAAGTTTGTTTACTTAATTTTAGCCATAATAACAGCTTTTAGCTTTTATATTTATGGTAATTATTTGTTAAATGAAAATAAAAAAACTATTCCATTAAATAATAACAAAATACATGTAAAAGTAATTTCACCAAATTTTAAATTAGAATATAATTTAAATAAAAAAGAAATCAAAAAAAGATTAGTAAAACTCGTTAGGTACAGCGACCCAGTTAAAGATTTAAAAACAATTTTTGTTTGGCCTGAGGGAGTTTTTAGCGGTTATAGTTTTAAAGAAATTTTAATATTTAAAGAACATTTCACTAAAAGCTTTAATAAAAATCATTATGTTATATTTGGCATCAATAGATATGATGAAGAAAAAAAAGGATTTTATAATAGTTTAATTGTTGTAAATAATGATTTGAAGATAATAGGAGAATACAGGAAACAAAAGCTGGTCCCATTTGGAGAATTTTTGCCTTTAGAAAAATTATTTAATTATATTGGCTTAAAAAAAATTACGGAGGGACATGGTTCATTTTTAAAAGCTAATCCTCAAAAAAATTTAAGAATTGAAAATCTGAATATTTTACCACTTATTTGTTATGAGATTATTTTCACTGAACTTATTCAAAAATCTCACCAGGGCACAAATTTAATAATAAATATTTCAGAAGACGGTTGGTTTGGAGACTCTATCGGACCCTATCAACATTTCGCAAAATCAATTTTTCGAGCTATAGAGCAAGATACATTTCTTGTTAGATCAACAAATAAAGGAATTAGTGCTATTATAAATAATAAAGGTAAAGTATTAAAAAAACTCGAGCCTAATGAAGCTGGAAACATAGAGCTTGAGGTACCATTAATAAAAAGTAAATATAGAAATAAAAATGATTTGATATTCTTTGCTCTTTTAATTACATATATTTTTATTTTTAACTTATATAAGAAAGATGATGAAAGATAATAATTATTTATTCACTAGTGAGTCGGTATCTGAAGGTCATCCAGATAAAGTTTGTGATAGAATATCTGATATGGTGGTTGACTCTTATTTATCAAAAGATCCCTTTTCTAGGGTTGCATGTGAGACTTTGACAACTACCAATAAAGTCGTTTTAGCAGGAGAAACCCGAGGTCCAAACATTAAGAAAGAAGATTTAATAGATAAGGTGAGATCTTGCATTAAAGATATCGGATATGATCAAGACGGTTTCAGTTGGAAAACTGCAAGTATAGACACTTATCTTCACGAACAATCCTCAGATATTGCAATGGGTGTAGACTCAAAAGATAATAAAGATGAAGGCGCAGGGGATCAAGGCATAATGTTCGGATATGCTTGCACTGAAACAGAAGAATTAATGCCAGCACCGATTCATTTCTCTCATAAAATTTTAAGATTAATGGCAGTGGATAGAAAAAACGGATCATTGAAAGGAATTGAACCGGATTCTAAAAGTCAAGTCACAATGTTATATGAAAAAAATAAACCTGTAAAAGTAACTTCTGTTGTTATCTCAACACAACATTCTAAAGAATTAAATCAAGAAAAAGTAAGAGAATTAATTATTCCTTATATAAAAAAATCTATTCCTGAACAATATCTAGATAGTTTAGACCCAAAAGAAATTTATATCAATCCTACTGGTCAGTTTATAATCGGAGGACCAGACGGGGATACTGGATTAACTGGAAGAAAAATTATAGTTGACACTTATGGCGGTGCAGCTCCGCATGGAGGCGGAGCTTTTTCAGGAAAAGATCCGACTAAAGTTGATAGATCCGCAGCATACGTCTCAAGATATTTAGCAAAAAATATTGTATCCGCAGGTGTTTCAGAAAAATGTTTGATCCAACTAGCTTATGCTATTGGAGTATCCAAACCACTATCGATATTTATTAGACTTGGTGATGGAGACGAGAATAAAGTGGAAGATGTGAAAAGAATAATAAATCAAAATTTTGATTTATCCCCTAGAGGCGTAAGAGAGTTGTTAAGTTTAAATAATCCTATTTACGAAATTACCTCAGCCTATGGACACTTTGGTAGAAAACCCACTAATAAAGGTGAATTTTCTTGGGAAAAAACTGACAAAGTTGATTTATTTAAATTGTAATCTTGAAAAAACCATAAATTTCTCATAAATATAAACTAAATTATTGAATTTTCAGAATGGGCTTTTGCCCATTTTTTTTTAGGAGCAAACAATATGTTAAATAGAGGGTTAGATAAACTTGAATTGTTAAGAATTGTAGAGGCAGTAGCTAATGAAAAATCTATAGATAAAGAATTAGTTATTGGTTCAATGGAAAGTGCTATCCAGAAAGCAGCTTTAACCAAATTTGGAAATGATAATAATATAGAAGTCAAAATTGACAGGGAAAGCGGAGATATAAAAATTCAAAAAGTTTTAGAAGTTGTAGAAAAAGTCGAAGATCCCGCAAGAGAAATAACAATAAGTGATATTAAAAAGATAAATAAAAACTATGATAATGTTAAAGTTGGTGAAAAAATTTATGAAGAGCTACCTCAAATTGATTTTGGTAGAATTGCCGCTCAAAGTGCTAAGCAAGTTATTAGCAGTAGAGTAAGAGAAGCAGAAAAAAACAGACAATATGAGGATTTTATAGATAAACAAGGGCAAATTTTAAGTGGAATAATTAAAAGATTGGAATATGGAAATGTAATAGTTGATTTAGGAAAAGCTGAGGGCGTAATAAAAAAAGATGAACTGATACCAAGAGAAATCTTAAAAACAGGAGATCGAGTGAAAGCATATTGTTATGAAGTAAAAAAAGAAATTAAAGGTCATCAAATCTTCTTGTCAAGAGCTCATCCTCAATTCCTAGCGAGGCTATTTTTTCAAGAAGTGCCTGAGATATATGAAGGTACAATAGAGATAAAATCAGTAGCTCGTGATCCTGGAAGCAGAGCAAAGATTTGCGTACATTCTCAAGACTCTTCCATTGATCCTGTTGGTGCTTGTGTTGGAATGAGAGGCAGCAGAGTTCAAACTATAGTTAATGAACTTCATGGAGAAAAAATTGACATTATAAAGTGGACAGAAGATTTACCAACTTTAATTTCAGAGTCACTATCTCCAGCAGAAATTCAAAAAGTTTTAATAGATCAAGAAAATAAAAGAATCGATATAATTCTTTCTGAAGAAAATTTAAGCAAAGCTATTGGAAGACGAGGTCAAAATGTTAGATTAGCATCTAAACTTACAAATTTTGAAATTGATATATTAACTGACAAAGAAGACTCTGAAAGAAGACAAGCAGAGTTTAAAGATAGAACAGAAACCCTTATCAAAAATTTGGAAGTAGATGAAACGCTTGGACAACTTCTAGTCTCTGAGGGATTTACCTCCATAGAGGAAATTGCAAACTCAAGTTCCGAGAATATTTCTAAAATCGACGCGATAGATGATGAAACTGCGAAAGAATTAATAAATAGATCAAAAGAAAATTTAATTAAAGAAAAAGAGGCAGTTTCTATAAAACTCAAAGAATTAGGAGTGGAAGAGCAACTAATTAATTTGAAAGGAATGACCCAAGGAATGTTGGTTATACTCGGACAAAAAAATATAAAAAAATTAAGTGATTTTGCCGACTTGTCTTCAGATGAGTTAATCGGTGGATTCGACGAGATTAAAGGGAAAAAAATCAGAATCGATGGTTATTTAGAGGAGTTTTCTCTTTCAAGAAAAGAAGCAGACGAACTTATTATGAATGCTAGGGAGATAGCTTACAAATAATGTTATGGATAAAAATAAAAAAAAAACACTTACAATATCATCAAGTCTTAAAAAAAAAATAGACACGAGTTCAATTTCTACTGCTGGTAAAAAATCTTTTTCAGTAGACAATAAAAAAAAAGCCTTCAGAAGCAATAAGACGTTTAATAAAGGAATAAGTTCTCAGCTCAATGATACAAATCAAGAAATAAAAAAGAAGAATTTTGCACGAAAATTTGTTGAACAACAGGCAACCAAAGATTTTATAAAAAAAGATAATAAACCTGCTGGAAAAAGTAAACTTAAGTTAAAAGGACCTATAGATAAAAGAGATTTTAAATTAACTGTATCAAGGGCCCTCAACGTTGAAGAAATTGAAATTAAACAAAGAAGCCTAGCCTCAGTAAAAAGAGCGAGACTTAAAGAGAAGAAAAATAAACCTGAAAATGAAGATAAAAAAGAGTTTAAAAAAGTAATAAGAGAGGTAAAAATTCCAGAGCAAATTACCATACAAGAGCTTTCTAATAGAATGGCAGAAAAATCTAGTGAGATTATTAAATTTTTATTTAATATGAAAGTTGTAGCTACAATAAACCACAACATTGATAAAGATACGGCAGAGTATATTGTAAAAGAGTTTGGACATAAGGCAATTTTAGAAGACAAATCATTAATCGAAACTGGAAAAGTTAAAGAAAAATTTAGTGGAGATGTTAAATCTAGACCACCTGTAGTTACGATTATGGGACACGTAGATCATGGAAAGACATCTCTTTTAGACTCGCTCCGTGACACCAATGTGGTTTCTGGTGAGCATGGAGGTATAACACAACATATTGGCGCGTACCAAGTTCAGAACAAAGATAAAAAAATCATTACTTTTATTGATACACCTGGACATGCAGCTTTTACAGAAATGCGGGCTAGAGGTTCTAAAATCACTGATATTGTGATTTTAGTTGTTGCAGCAGACGACGGAATAAAACCTCAAACAATCGAAGCAATTAAACATGCTAAAGCGGCTAAAGTACCTATTATTGTTGCGATAAACAAATGTGATTTACCAAATAAAAATATTAGCAAAATTAAAAACGAATTGATGCAACATGAATTGATAGCAGAAGATTTGAGTGGAGACACATTATTTGTAGAAGTTTCAGCATTAAAAAAAACTAATCTAGAAAAGTTAAAGGAATGTATACTGCTTCAAGCTGATATTCTTGACTTGAAAGCGTCTTACAGCGATAAAGCTAGGGGTGTGGTAATAGAATCTAAAATAGACAAAGGCAAAGGACCAGTTTCAACTATTTTAATCAGTAATGGTAAACTTAAAAAAGGAAATTTTTTTGTTTGTGGTGATACATGGGGAAAAATAAGAGCAATGATAAATTATGAGGGAAAAAACATTGAAGAAGCTTTACCATCCATGCCAGTCGAAATTTTAGGTATGAACAATTCCGCCTATGCAGGAGCTGAATTTTTCGTGACTGAAAGTGAAGATGAAGCCAAGAAAATGACAGAATTAAGAAAAAATAATAGTAATAATAATGCTACGCTTTCAAAAGACAAGAGAACACTTTTTGAAGATAAGAAAGAAAAAGAGGAATTGAACATTATAATTAAATCTGATGTTCAAGGATCAAGTGAGGCGCTTAAAATGGCTGTAGATAAAATTGAACATAATGAGGTAAAAGCAAATATAATTTTGTCGGATATTGGAATGATAAATGAGACAGATGTGTCTCTAGCAAAAGCTTCAAAAGCTATTCTGATAGGTTTTAACGTAAAACCGAATCGTGAGGCTAAAAAATTGGCTGAAAATCAAAAAATAGATATTAAGTTTTTTAATATTATTTATGAAGCGCTTGATTATGTTGAAAAATCTTTATCAGGCTTGTTGGAACCGGACATTAAAGAAACCATCTTAGGTAGTGCTGAAATAAAACAAATCTTTAAAGTTTCAAATGCAGGTAAGATCGCTGGTTCAAAAGTGATTACGGGTGAAATTAAAAGTAAATCAAAAGCAAGAATAATAAGAGATGGCGTTGTAGTTTTCAATGGAGAGATACTCTCAATTTTTAGAGAGAAAAATCAAGTTAAAGAAGTGGGGACAGGTTTAGAATGTGGAATAAGCATTAAAGATTTTATAGATTTTAAAGAAAAGGATGTAATCGAGTCTTATCTCTCAGAAAAAATTCAAAGAACAATTTAACATGAGTAATTATAATTCACAGAAAACCTTCAGCCAGAGACAATTAAGGGTTGGAGAGTTAGTTAAACAGAATTTAGGAGAATTATTTATAAGAAATGAAGCTAAATTAGCCTCTATTAATTCAAAACTAATAACGGTCACAGAGGTAAGGATGACACCTGACTTAAAAACTGCAAGAGTATATGTAATTCCATTAGGCGGAATAGATAGCAAGGAAACGGTAAAAATCTTGACGGAGAACTCACATCTTGTTAGAAAAGCTCTGTCTAA
>Ga0066364_10000042_pt1 | contig 18498 bp, 25 predicted proteins | sample Knorr_S7_td_Surf_FD_70970 | JGI IMG/M metagenome (GOLD analysis project Ga0066364, IMG submission 70970) | Marine microbial communities from Southern Atlantic Ocean transect - Knorr_S7_td_SurfaceA_ad_6m_LV_A | ecosystem: Environmental > Aquatic > Marine > Oceanic | place: Southern Atlantic...
AAAGATTAGGGCGAGTAAATAATGCTTTGGTTCTTATTTTTTCTTGCATTGTTTATTTGGGCCTTTGGTATTAAAGGTACAATCCAGATAACTCTAATTACACTGGTATCTTTTTTTGGTTTACTGACTTTACTGGTTGCGGTTGGTTAGACGATCATCTAAATGATCATTAATTTTCTTAACTAGTTTGCTACTTGCATTGGTAAAGATAAAAGGAAAAAATGCATGTACCAAAGTCATAAATGCTAACCAAATAAATTTTACACTATACGATAATGAATGACGCATGTGAGTGAAGTAGTTCTCATTGACACTATGTGGATGGTCGGTAAATGGATTGTTCATTACTACTCCTCGTAATTGAACTTAGATTCGTATTCTCTACAACGTTTAGATTCGTTTAACATGCCTTTGACAATAGCAATTGCTTCGTCTGGGTTAGACATTGATGAAGAGATTGAAAAAATAATTCCTTGAGTAGTGTTTGCTTGATTTAATCTTTTTTGTTCGTGTAATCCTTGTAGAGGAAAACCATATTCTTCGTGAAGTTTGTTTATTACTACTTCTAATTTATCGCCGAATATAACTTGCTGTGAAGCAATGTTTTGTATAAGGCCACGTTGCTGTTCTAACCATGCAGTAGGAAATTTTAAATTTGCACCAACACCATAGTTGATAACAATAAACATTCCAAGATTCGAATGGATGGCTTGACATACAGAATATGTTCTGAAGTCCTCAGCCATGCTTTGGTAGTTAGCATCTTCCTCGAACGTGTTTTGTGTTGCATTAGCATTTGTTGTAAATAATACACAAATAGCAAATATTATAAGAAGTAAACGTGCCATACTAATATTTAACCTCGGTTGATAGGTTATAACATGGTGCTTTATTTTAAGTACAATTATAACTAAATATAAGCGAATAAGACAATGAGTGATACATTAATTCTAAATGCAGACGGGTCCCCGTTAAGTTTATTGCCCATTAGTGCGGTCAACTGGCACCTCTCAATAAAATTAATTTGGCTAGATAAGTTTAAAGTTTTAGAATATTATGATGATTGGATTATCCACAGCCCTTCTACAGAAATGCACGTTCCGAGTGTATTGATAGCAAAGCAATATTTAAACTTGTCCAGGCATCCAAGATTCTCAAGAAACAATGTTTACCTAAGAGATCTGTTCACATGTCAATATTGTGGGTGTGAATACAATGATCAAAACTGGAAAGATCTCACACTTGACCATGTTGTTCCAAGATCTGCAGGAGGTCACGCACATTGGGAAAACATTGTAACGTCATGTACCACCTGTAATGTTGAAAAAGGCAGTAGAGATATTAGGCCAAAACAAATGCCGTACAAGCCAGACTACTGGGAATTGGCCAACAAACGATCACAATATCCATTAAAGATTCCACATCACAGTTGGAAATCCTATTTGAAATGGGATGATAATCTTATTAAAGTCGCTTAAAAAAGAGGTTGACGATAAATATTAAAGTATACTATAATAAAAAGACTTAATTAAGGAGAAAATATTATGGCTGAAGAACAAGCACAAAAACAAGCTACTCAAGAAGCACCAAGTCAAGCTAAAGCGGCAGAGGTACCACAATTGTCGATAGCTGACCTACAGGCTTTGATGAACATCATCGACGTAGCAAGTTCAAGAGGTGCATTTAGAGCCAACGAACTTTCAAATGTAGGCGGTATTGCAGATAAACTTACAAAGTTTTTACAGCATGTCGCTGACCAACAAAAAGCTCAACAAGAAGAAAAAGCGAAAGCTGAAGGTGGAGCAATTGATGAAGGTACAATTGGAGATGCACAACCGACTCAGGCGGCACCTGAACAAAAATAAAATAAAAGTTAATAATTGCAATTAGGAGAATAATAATGATAAAACATACAGGTAGAGTGGATTCAACCAACAGACGTGTTGTAGTTGTATTTCCATCGATACCAGAAGATCAAGACAACTGTCTTGTGGTAGATATCAACTCGCTAGAGCAACGTTATCATGACGGGCTTATGCAGGCGGTTGAATCACCGGAAGCTCAAGCATCAAATAAATTATTTGAAGTGCTTGGTAGAAAGTTGTTTTGGGATGGTAAGAATATTTTAACAACTTTGCATGAAAAAGGATTCTTAAGAAGAGTGCCAGTAGATACGATAACATTGTTACCGTCACCTACAGAAACACTTCCTTTGAAAGAATTCAATGCATACCAAAAAATGGTAGAAGAAACTAAAGAAGAACCAGCAATTCCTCAAACACCGGATTCATCAACTAAAGCAGGTGAAATTCAACAACCTGCTGATGAGAATGATCAGGATGGTATTGCAAGGAACTTACTGATTCAAGCAGAAATGTTAGAAGCAGATGCGTTAAGAAAACGTCACGAAGCAGAGTCAGTGGCTCCAGGTATCCAGAAGAAACTAGGAAAAGAACTAGTTTATGCTGAACCAAAGAGACCAAGAGGTAGACCTAAAAAGGAAACTACCGCAGAAACAACTGCGTAAGTTTATTAAAACCTGCCTATGATAAATACTATTATAAGGCAGGTTTTTTAATGACACAACAAAATCCAAACAGAAAATTTATTCCGTCAAACAGTGATCAAAATCACAATGAGTTTGATAGAATTATGCATGAAATACATCCAAAGAAAATACCAGCACATTTTGTTGATAAAATTAAATTGTTCCACAAAGATGGAAAAACTAGTTTAATGACCAAAGATGATATCTATAATACTATTCCAGTTAGAGGACAAGTTGATTGGGAAAAGGTCGCTGAAACTTATCATGATATAGTCAACATGGAAATTTATATAGATATGACTTCACTAGAGCACACGGTTCACGAAAATGTTCATCGTATGTTTAATAATGCTTTCAAAAAGAAGAATTAATTGACTTCCTAATTAATTATTGTTATAATTATTACAAATGAAATTATATGATTTAAAAAATAACTTCAATCAATCAGTCTATGAAAAATTAGAACGTCTTGTTCATTGGATAGAACAAGAGGAAACACATCGTAATAAGGACAATTATAAAAACATTCACGAGCATATAAATGATTATCTTACGTTTGATGTGTTGGTTGATGAGCATGATATCGTTGGGTTCAGTACAACACACAATGATGGAAGATATCCTTCTGAATCGGCCAGAGTGGCAACAAGAACATATTACCATCCTATGTTTAGAAATATTGCTAATCATCTAAAAAGACCAAGTTATGCAGAGTTATATTTTATTCCTTATCAAGTTGAATATTGTAAGAACAACAATATAACATTACCATTCTTTAGTATAGAATATTACAGAAGAAGACCTGCAATACAACGTATCATTGAAAATTTAAATAAACTTTATGATCAAAATTGGCAAGTGTTGCCAGACATGTATAACACTTGTAGACAATACAACGAAAAAGGAACGTTTGTTGGTGACAGTCAAGGAATCAATTGTTGGCAGAATGTTGCTGTATGTAAACTTGATGATAATGAATTGAACTTGCCATCGATGACTGTTGATGAATGGTTAAAAAGATTTAATTAAATTAAAGAAATGTTCTTGTACTTGTTTTGATGCTTCGGCATTATATTCGACAGTGACACCCTTTTCCCAACTATCTTCGAACTTAATCATATTAGACATATTGTATCTGTAAGGAATAGGAAAGTCACAGTTTCTAAATGTTACAGTGTCTGGTAGTTTTCTTCCTATTGGATTTGCTCTTGGTCTAGTAAAGCCGTGATGACAATTCTTGTATGTGTGCAGGTGTGTTCCTGTTCGTTCACTAAATAGTTTTTGCTTATCATAAGAACACCAATCATCTAAATCTCCACAGTATAAATGCAAACTATCTTTGTTCCTTACTTTGTCAAATTCTGGCAAGTACGGCCAAATGCATGGATTAACAGAACCAAATAGTTTGATCTCATTTATCATGGTTGAAAGCAATATACTTGCAGTACCACCTGCTGAAAATCCAACAACAGCAAGTTTATCGAAATCAATAAACTTAAATAATGATTCATTGGTGTACATATGGTCAATTACATTTACAACGTCATTGGCCATGTCATGAAATGTAGGATTAAATTCTGGTTCATGCCACCACCAATCTCTTACACCTTTTTTAGTGAAGTGATCAATAACAACGGCATTGCAATTATTTTTTAATGCTAGATCATGCCATTGCCATTCACAGGAACCTATACCTCCACTACCGTGTACAATAATTACTGTAGGCAGTTTTGAAACCCTATCAGGTGTGCTAACAATAGCAGAACAGCGATCTATTTCAATGGCATTTGTTTTTTGTTGCATATTAGTATTTAACCTTCATCATTAGCACACTGGCATAAATAAGTGTGTACTATTTAAATATAGTATAACTTATATAAGTGAAAAAAGCAATATCTATATATGGAGAAATAAAATGGCACACATCGAATATAGAAAATTAAAAGGCAATACGCCAGGTGCTACATATACAAGCACAGATAACTTCTTTGAATCACATTCAAGAGAAGATTTTGATGCATTTATGGCAACACACAGTGATAAAATCACTGGAACGCCAGAATACAAAATGGTAGCAGATGGTTCGTCAGTAATGATGAAAGTTACTTTCAACGATGAAGCGGCACACACAGCATTAGTTGATGCTGAAGCTTCAGCAGGCAAAGACTATCCATTCTCATTTAACTGGGAAAGAATTACTGAAGAAGACTACAATGCAGGTTAATTTTGCATTTTGATTGCAATCAAAAAGCAGGTCGTAAGGCCTGCTTTTTATGTCTATAAATAATAAAAATAAACGGAGTTAAAAATGTCAAGAATATGGTTTACCGGAGTTCCTGGATCTCAATGGTCAGGAGTATATGCTCAAGTTCAAAAAAGATTAGCTTTTATAGATAATTCAGATAGAGAAACGTTGCCAATGTATACAACACCATCTGGTCATGTAAGTCATTCTGGTGCTTACTTTGATCCTGGTATGCAATTTGGAACAGATTGGGATAAATTCCAACAACTATCTAGAGAGCAAATATTAGAAGAAATTGAAAAACCATGGTCTGGAAAAGGCATCAAGATAATCAAGTTTCATGAGCTAGGAGTATATGAAAATTTAAATCATGTGTTGACTAACTTTCCTGAAGACAGTATAATGATAGTATACAAGGAAGATAAAGCATCACTAGATTGGTGGTTGAGATGTGGCGGGTTTGATATTACATATCCAGACTATGCTTGGTACAAAGATGAAAGCAACATGTTAGAAAGAATTAAAATACAAAATCAAGGCATACTTAAATTTGCAAAAGAAAAAAATGTAAAACTTGAGGAACTTTCTAATAATTGGTTATTGAATAATTTTCCAACAGCATCGGAACAGCTCATTGAAAAATACAGTGATATGCTAAAAGAGTTTCCTGAAGTTACTGTTGGATTATACAAACCATAATGATTGATGATTCTAAATTTATATACATTAGTTTTGTAAGTGACACACTAGGGCACGTATTGACTAGATGTTTATCGTTTTCAAAAGACGTTTATTGGATAGGAGCAGATGATATATCTGGACCAAGTGTTGTGCATCAAGGAGAAAAGCACAGCCCTGCACATTTTGAAAACTACTTACCAAGACCTCATTACAACGTAAAAAAATACGATGGAGTTGAATTAGATTTAAAAGATGATTCAACACATGAAAGATTTAAAGAAATATTTGAACATTCATACAAGCAAAAAGAATGGTATAAAGACTTTATAGATAGTGGAAAGTATTTGGTATTACCCTGTCATGCAGATCCAGATATAATAGAGAAAATTTTTCCTAACTGCCAAATAGTAAGAATACAATTTGATGAGTCTAATTATGACATGATGTTTAACTCTGCTAAAAAGTTCACATTTAATCTAATAAATGAAGTAGATGATGAAGAAAAATTTAAAAAAATATACTACAATGATAAGATAAAAATGTTGACAAATAGGAATAATTTATGTAAAATAAACTTACAAATGTCCAATTTGTATCCTGAACTTAATGAACAGGAATACAAAAGGATTTGTAATGAGCTGGGAATAACAGGAAATTATAAACAAGCAAGTCAATTTGTTTTGGAGAGGTTTAAATGAATATAAGAATTTTAAATGAGCTAGAGAGAGTATTACAAATATCTCCTCAGGTATTGAAAAATGAAATGAAGTTGAGACAACTGATACAAGCAACCTTTAATGTTAGGGTAGATGATGTCAGTTTTAATTCAATAGGAGATTTAGTTGATAGGATTGACTTTGCAGTATTATCAAAATATTTTGGTGAAGTATGGCAACCAAAAACAAAACAATTTAAATACAGTGGATTGAAACTAATTGATGAAATCAATTCTTTGAATCCAACATCTGTTTTAGATTTAGGTTGTGGATACAATGAGTTCAAAGGAAAGATACCAAATTTGGTTGGTGTTGATCCATACAACACAAAAGCAGACATACAGGAAACTATATTAGAATACAATCCAGGTAAACAATTTGATGTCATTATTGTTCTAGGTTCGATTAATTTTGGATCAACAGATAAAGTTTTTGCTGAATTAGAACACGCAGTAGAATTGTGTGCACCAGGCGGAACAATGTTCTTTAGGGTCAATCCTGGTATGCTTCATGAAGCACCTGAATCAGATTGGATAGTTTTCTATCCATGGAACGCCAATTTTATACAAAACTGTGCAGATCATTTTGATGTAGATATTTTGGATCTACGTAATGATTCGAACAATAGAATGTATTTTGTATGGCGTAAGAAACAAAATTGATAAATAATAACAATAAAAAGTTTTTGACATATTTGTTGATAACGCCTGTCGTTCAGAGTTCATTAACAATCCAATAAGATAAGAAAAGGAGGATTGTATGATGAATGAAATCTTAGCATTATTTGGAGGAACACTATACGGACTATTAGTTGGTCTAATACCTAGTGCAGGAGCGACCACAGGACTAGTTGCCATGTTTGGTTTCATTAGTTACTTTGGTTTTGATCCTTATCTTGGTGTAATCTTTTGTATGGCAGTTGTTGCCGCCAGTACAACAGGTGATACATACGCCGGAATATTGTTAGGAATACCTGGAGCAAATTCTGCCGCGGCAACTATGGTCGATGGATATCCTTTAGCAAAACAAGGTAAGGCAACATACGCCTTAACTGCCGCAATCACAACATCAACAGTGAATGGTTTACTTTGGGGAACACTGACATTCGCATTGTTGCCTTGGTATGTTCAACTCATCATGTATTTTGGTATACCTGAACTTTGGGCATTTATAGTAATGGCACTTGCCTGTGTAGGATTTGTAAGTAACAAGTTTTGGTTTAGAAGTTTGGTCGCAATATCAGTAGGTCTGTTGTTAGGACTAGTAGGAACAGATCCTTTAACAAATTTTGATAGGTATACACTTGGTTGGGAATATTTAGGTGATGGGATACAATTGATGCCATTTGTTGCTGGTCTCTTTGCTGTACCAGAAATATTAGATGGCTGGACAAAAGGTCAACAGATAGCAACAATGAAAGAAAAGACTCATGCCAGACAAACTTGGGAAGGTATGAAGATAGTATGGAAGATGAGATGGGACGCATTGAGAGGTGGGGCCATTGGAGCATTTATAGGATTTCTTCCTGGTATTGGAGGTGCTATGGCAGATTGGATGGCCTACGGGTCAACAGTTGCAACGCATCCAAAAGAAAAATTTGGTAACGGAAATATTAGAGGAGTCGTAGGACCAGAAGGTGCAAACAATTCACAAAAAGCAACATCAATGATTCCAACTGTATTGTTTGGAATACCTGGAGCAAGTTTTGCCGCAGTACTAATGGGCTTGTTTATGTATCTTGGATTTGAATTAGGTGCTCAAGAAATTGCATACGACATGAAGTTTTTTGACAGTCTAACATTTGGCTTCATGTGGGCAACTGTGTTAGTTGGTATTATCTGTATTGCATTTAATAGATACATTGCAAAAATTTGTTATGTGCCTTACATATATTACTTTCCATTGATTGTAGCATTTATAATTTGGGCATGTGTGCAGTACACAGGTGGCTGGGAAGATTATGCTATATTGGCATTGTGTTCTGTGTTAGGTGTTGTTTGTAAAAAATATAAGTTTAGTAGACCAGGTATGCTAATGGCTTTTATACTTGCTACTAAATTTGAATCATTAACATTGAACCTGATACACATATACAGTATTGAACAATTATTACAAAGACCTATTTTCTTAACTTTGTGCGTAGCAATACTTTGTTTGTTTGTGTACGGGGTTTCAAGAAAGAATAAATTGGAGTACGCATAATGAGTAGAAATATCGAAGACTGGGGAGATAGTCGATGGGAATTTACTAAAAATCAAAGTCAATGGCATTTTGATCCTAGCATAGAAGCAATTGACTATCAACCTATTTGTACGTTTGCAGGTGATTGGACTAAAGAAGTTGAGGATTGTTTGAAAGAAGTAAAACCAAACACATGGGCAAACAGAAACATAGAATCTAAAGAAGATGTGTACACAGCATCAATAGAACAAAATGATTTAAAAAATGCAGGAGCAGATCCTGATTCACAGATTTTTAGTAGAGCAAACGCAAAAGACATCCCAGTCTTTAAAAGTATTGCTAACTATTTTGGTATGAAAGAAACAGCAATAAAATTTCATAACCAAACAACAGGTCAGATGTTGCATTGGCACATCGATAACTTTGCTGGTCGCAAAGAAAGAGGTAACACATTCACAGAAATTGAGGCTGATAAAAATCCAGAATTGATGAGAAGATTTGCCATCATGTTAGACGATTGGAAACATGGACAGGTATTTCAATTAGGGAACAGTAATTGGCACCAATGGAAACGTGGTGAATGTATCACATGGGAGTGGAGAGATATTCCACACGCCACTTGTAATATGGGATGGGATAATAGACCTATGCTACAAGTAACTGGTTGGACAACAGATACTACACATGAAGTTGTCAAGTCAGGAAGTTTTAAAAATATAGTAAACATAGAGGAGAAATAAAATGAAAAAATTAATAGCGAGTATTATTCTTACACTTGGTATTAGTGGTTCGGCTTTTGCTGAAACATTTACATTTGTTGTTCCACAGAAACCTGGATCAGGTACAACAATTTGGACAGAGATTGTTCTTAAAGAATTACAAAGATTCTTACCAGAGGACACTCTTAAACTTAGAAACTTTCCAGGTGCTAGAGATATTCCAGCGGTCAATGCCTTTCAAAATGAATTAAGATTTGATGATACAATTGTTATGGTATCACATGGCGGTAATGGTGTGTCATTCTTACAAGAAGACGTAGACTATAACTATGCTGACTGGGATTCAATTGGAATGATGAACCTTAACATCATCGTTGGTAAAAGACTTGACGCTGACATGGAAAATATTATCTTTGCATCAAAATCAGGTCGTGTGCCAGATGCAATGGGCATGGCAATGTTGTTATGTGGCCCAGACAAAACAATCGACGAGTACACAGCTTGTTTCAAAAATCATGTTAACTGGGTACCAGGCTTTGGTAACGGTGGTGCTAGACGTTTAGCATTTAAACGTGGTGAGTTAACTGTTGACAGAGAAAACCCTGCGGCATATAAAAAACACATTGCACCAAATACAGATGCTGAACTTTGGTTCCATCATGGTATCTTACAAGCAGACGGAAGTCATGCTGATGATCCAAACTATCCTGGTTTTCAAATGGAAATCCTATTTGAAAAGAAATGGGGTGTAGCACCATCAGGACCAATGTATGATGCGTATAAACTTGTAAAATCATTCCGTGATTCTTTACAAAAAGCATTTTGGGTAAACAAAGGCAATCCTAATGCAGAAAAATTACAAAATGCATTAATGCAGATGTCTAAGGATCCACAGGCAATCAAAGCAATATCAAAAAAAGTTGGTAACTATGGTTGGATTATTGGTGAAGCAGGAAATGACCAAAGAGATACTTTAATGTCATTCATTACAGAAGACTCATTGAAGGACTTAATTAAGTTTTCAAATGATGCATTAAATATCCCAGCGGTATACAAAGAGAAACTTGTAAAATAATGCCAAACATCTTATTGCTTACAGGTCCACAAGGTAGCGGGAATCATCTCTTTTCAAAGGCGTTGTCAATGCATGATGACGTCTCTGGATGGGATGACCTACTACGAGAATATTGGATAAACCACGATGCGGCTCCATTCAAGGACATATGGTCCAAGCCTAACACTATAAAAGATTATGATTGGACAACCAATGATAATTGGCTTCTCAGTGTCAGCGGACCATACGTGGATATCATTGATGGAAAGAGGCATACAGTTTATCCTAACTACAAGGAAGTAATAGTAGAGTTGAGCAAAGTAGGTAATGTGCAAGTTGGTATTATTGGTAGAGATCAAAATATCATGGCACAGGGACAGTTGAGAAAAAGGGGAGTTGAGAGTTATCACAACTTCCTCAACAAAGTAGATGATTTAACAAGTCATCCTCATGTGTTCTTGAGTGTAGAACTGCTTTATCTATTTAGACATCAATACTTGAAATCGTTAGATGCTTTACTTAATATTCCTGTAAATGCAAGTGATGAAAGGCTACATTACATATTGAACAAGGATCCAAATGCCAAGTACGTTCATTATGTGGAACACAGTTGGCTTGATAAACGCAAAAGAGATGGTTTATTAAATGACGACAGCATACCACATGATGAAGCAAAGGCAAAGTAAATGATCGAGTTAGCACTCGCTAACGCAACTTATGTTATCTATAGACTAGCGGTTTCCGGACCGCTAGTTAAGTTTTTAAATTACAAACTTAATTATTATGTTGCTGTGTTTGTAATGGCACAGTTAAGTTTTATATACGACAATATCATTTTCTATAATTACTTTAATGCATCAGGATTTGAATGGTTAGATCTGTTTGTAGCAGATTTCTTATATACTGCAAGGGTTATTGTTGCTTGGTGGATAATAAAGCAAATATGGAATAAAATAGGAAACTATTGGATAGCAGTTTTCCTAGGAGCAGAATTGACTTTTATCGTAGATTACTTTATAATAGGTAGTGTATATAGTTAAATATAGGTGTAAGATGAAAACAGAAAATTTAGTGTATGTAAGTTATCTAACGGATACGGGTGGCCACATGATGGCGAGGACTATTTCATGTTCACCGGAGATGCATTGGCCGTTTGGAACAGAATGGTACAACACGATACACAAAAAAGAAACAGAACTATTTCCACTAGAACTGGTATCTAAATCAGTAGATGATTTAAATTATGGACCACCAACAAGGGCAAAAAATATCATTGATTGGTTAGAATCAGGAAGGGTAAAAGACTTTCCAGTTTCGATAATGGATTACAAAACTGATCAAGTTTTAAGAACAAGTAATGTGACCAAAAGGTTTTATGGTAAAACATGTAAACTTGGTGATCGAAATTACTTAGATGATTTTAAATATATTTTTGAAAGAAGATTAACTGAATTAAACTTACACGACAAACGATTTGTTTTGCCATCACACACGTTCCCAGATAGAATAGCACAGGCTTTGCCGGGATGTAAAATTGTTTATGTTGATTTTGATCCAAACGAAATACATTCTTGTATTAGAAGTGCAGTAAACTTTTCTCATGCCAAAGACTTGTTGGCTGATGACATGTATAATCCATATAAAAAATATTCAAAACAACAATTGTTTGATATGGGGTTCACACAAGATGACATATATGAAGATTATCAAATGATGTGTGAGTTTAGAGATGAATTTGAAAATCATTCAAGGCTCACTAGATTAGATTTTTATGCATGGAAGCATGGTGGTGACAACTTTGATATCGGCAGTGATTATAACAGAATACAAACTGCGATAGATTATTACTTGTTGCCGATGTTTACTAAGAAGCAAAAAACTAGAATGAAACTTAAAGAATGGTTGTTAAACAATTATGCAGAAAATACATTCGTTATTAAACTAGAGGACTTTATTAGAGGAATATCTAAAGAAAAATATTTAGAAGTTTGTGAGTTTCTAAAAATTACTCCACAATACGATCTAGTAAATACATTAGCAAAGAAGAGAGAAGAACACAATAGAGTATACTCTAGCAACTATGAAATTGAAGGAAAGAGGTTGAACTTTCATGAGTGAGATAACAAAGACTGAATTTAGCATTGATTACGATAAACTTTTAAATGATTATAACAAAGTGATGTCTAATTACAAATTCAATGAGCATAATCAAATATGCTTTGTCAATACACAAGATAGTGATAATGATGTGTATCAAGGAACTGGTGATATTAGATTGTCCCACAGCAACTCTTATGGCTTGGAAGAAAAAGACTTTACTAAATTTAATACTGACTTCAATGGTACTGTGTTTGAAGAAATATATAAGACGTTCCCATATAAAATTGGTAGAATGAGACTAATGAAAATGGGGCCTAAAAAGTGCTATTGGTTACACAATGACCCTGGATTAATTAGATATCATTTTGCTGTGGTAACTAATCCTGGTGCTTTTATATTATATGAAAAAGGAAATCATTATCATATACCTGCAGATGGTTGTGCCTATGAAATGAATGCTAACACTAATCATACAGCATTAAACTCTGGTAGAGAAGATAGAATACATTTGGTGTTAAACAAACTATGACAGAAGAATTTACAAACTTTAAGAACTTCCAACGATCAAATGTAAGGCACTGGTTTGATTTTCCTAGTGAACATAAGAATGAAACTTTAAATTTTTACGCAAGTGATAACGAAGAAACATTTGATAAAAATGCTAGTATGGATTGGAAAGTGCAAGGAGGAGAAACTCCCACAAGCCACATAACACAAGACAGAACTTTTACTAAAGATCAAATAAATTACAAGTTTAACAGTGAAGGATTTAGAGGCCCAGAAATAAAACCAAGTGATGCAGAGTATAAGGTATTACACTACGGTGGAAGTTTTTCTTTTGGTTCTGGATTAAATGAAGATGAAATCTATATACATCACTTAGATCAACTGCTGAAGCAAAAGTATTCATCAACACATTATTGGAATATATCTCCTGCAAACACAATGTTCGAAATAGTAAGACTGATAGAAGATCACATAATAAAACTTGAACCAAATGCTGTTGTTATATCAGCACCAAGATTTATACAATCAAGTGATTTTATGACAAAAGCAATAAAGGAAACTTCCACAGACAAAGAAATACCGAAAGTATTCTTAGACGTTAAGATGCAAACAAAAAGGCACTTTAGAGATATAATGTTTAGATACTTAAATTTGATATGTTCTCAGTATAATGTTAAAATTATAATGCAGATGCATCAATATAAAATGTGGGTTGGCTTTGAACCGAAAATTGATCTACATGAAAATTTAATTAACATGAAAATTGAGAATAATGATTTTATTGATCTTGCAAGAGATTGTAGACATCCTGGCACTAGATCACATAAGAAAATTGCACAAGAAATATTTAAACTTTTATAATTAAATCTTTATGACCATTTTCCATTAGGTCTCTAGTTTTATCAGAAATAAATCCAGTAAGTTGTAATGTAATTCTATCTGAGTATCCCATGTTTGATGTAGCATGTGGCATATTAGTCCAATCATAAACTACACATTCACCTGCATGATATTGATGATAGTAACTGTTTCCGAACTGCCATACATGACCATAATCCCAATCATTTAATGCAATTAGAAATCTTCTTAGTTTAAGAGGATCTTTATCAGCACCAGCATTTAACCAAATGTCTCTCCACTTACTTCTTGAATAACGCATTTGTTGATCAATATGGAATGGAGTCGACTGTCCTAGTTTTTGTATGTGTATTCTACCTTGGTGGCAGTCTAATCCTAAGGCTTCAACGATGTTAACAAAAGTTTCGAATCCTGGACGGTACCAACAATTACCTTGCTTATATGAGTTGTCTGATTTCTTTTCAAAACCAATTGCACTGGCAAACTTGTAATTAAACATAGCAGAGTGATCATTTCTACCAGATGCTCTTTGTATATCTAAAAGTTCTCCGTCATGTAAATCTTTATCTTGTCTACCTGCACCACGTGGGCGATAGTGTAATAATGTTTCTTCATTGGATCTTTTTTTGCCGTTCTCGACATCTAGTGACCAATCACCTTGGAATTTACAAATAACTTTGAATTCACTGTCTTCTGGTTTTTTGAAAGGATCAAAATGCCACTTACTCATCTTTTTGTTGTGTTCCCATCTAGATGGAACACCATCTACTGAAAATACATTTATGTCTGACTTTTCGTGTCTTTCTTTTTGTTCTTCACTGTACATTTCGTCTGAGTACATCGAGTCTTTAATATTTTTAGTAGTATCTTTTTTAGGTATGCTTTTTGGAATTATATCTTCTACCTTCTCACCTGATTTATGATATTCTTTATCTTCCATTTATTTGTCCTCGTAATAATCAAATTGATCATGATACAAACCTAGTGTAGCCCATATGGCATCTGGATATAGATTTGTATACTTGTTACCTCTTTTTTTGTAGTTTTCCCACAAAGTTTTTTTAACGTCGAACTTGCTGTAGTATTTCCAAAAGTCTGTATCTGTTCTATTGCTCAACATATAGTGATGAAGTATGTAATCAGAGTTTTCTTTCCATACTCTCCTCATACTTCTATTGTACACTTCTGGTTTACTGTTTCTTTTAATGCAATTAACTAAAAGTGTAATACTGTATTGTGTCATAAACAATGCATTTGATTCTAATGGATCTATGAATCCGTTAGCAAGACCAATAGCAACAACATCATCTTTCCATGGATTAGTTAATATGTTTGGTCTCCATTTAAGCATTCTTGGCTCTTTACCCATGAATGGTGTTCGATGTGCGTTGTATTCTTTAAATTTTACTAAAGCATCTTCTTCTGATATGTGTTCGTTTGAAAATACATAACCAGTACCAATTCTATTTGTTAGGTCAATGATGAATTGCCATCCATGATCTCTTGCTACAGATTTTGTGTAATATTCTACTTCTTCATTATGTTCAAATGGACATACCCAAGCACGATTAACTAAATGATGATCATACACAGTTTCGCTTTTATCTTTAACAAAGCGTCTTGAAAATCCTGTGCAGTCAACATATAAATCATAACCTTCTGGTAATGAATCCAATGTTTCAATCTTGTGTATAACTCTTTTACAGTTCTCTTTTACAATCTTTCCAGCCTGTTCTGCGTCTAAATGATATGCTACTGATCTCCAACCTTCTTTATGATATAAGTCATCATTGATTTGATGTTTGGTTTTATTACCAGCTTTATATTCTTTGTACCAATCTGAAAAAACATCTTTATCATTAAACCAAAAAGTAAAAGCAAATGGGTCTCCATCTGGCTTATCCCAATTACTTTTAATATTTCCGTATTTGTGTATTGCATGACATTGAGGCATCCACTTAGATTCTTCCATGCCCATGTCATCAAAGAATGTTTTTATCTGCGGCAAAGTAGATTCACCCACACCAACGATTGGAATTTGATCACTTTCAATTAATGTGATCTCATCGTTTGGTAAAAACTTCTCCATATAACCAGCACACCACCAACCAGTTGTTCCGCCTCCTATGATACAAATTTTCATTAGTGTTCCTTACAATTTGGTAACATCTTTGTTACAGTTTTAAAATTTTCTTCAGTGAGGTGTACACTCATCAATATATGATATATATCATCTACCATTGCAAACGAACCATGTGGTTTTCTTGTGTTTAAAATATATGCTTTCCCGGCCTTAAAGTTTGCTAGTTTATCATTGTACATGAATGCCCACTCGTGTAATTCAGTTTTATTTAGTGGAATAAAAATTCTCATTTGTGGATTATCTCTGTATGCATCTCTGTGCAGTCTAAAAAAACTTCCTGCGTTCATATGTACGGCACGACATCTTGCAAGGTTCTGCCATTTCTTAAAAAAATCATATAGGCCTTCACATTTGATCAAATTCTCATTTGCCTCTTGATCTTCACTGTGCTTGTTTTTATCGTTTAATCCAAGACCTGATACCGGACCAGTTAGGTTAATTCCTTTTTTACCGTTTGGTCCTTGTTCCCAATTATCTAGTTCAGATAACTGTTTAATGATAGTGTTCGTATCAAATTCCCAATCAAGCTCGACTATGTCGCCATAGCTACTCAACAGGGTCAATATCTTTGTTTGTGTATCGTTCATCTTTTGGTAATTCTCTTAACTTGTCCATTTTCTTAATGTGTTCAATTCGCATAATTTCATGGTACATCCTAATCACGGCCTTTGGTGCGTCTGCTTTCCAGACAGACGGAATAAGTCCATGCACAACACTTTTAAAAGCAATAACAATTAACCTTGAAGAGTTAACAATTGAATGCCATAAGTGGTACCAGTAACTCCAACCAGTTTCTACTTTTAAGTGATGTATTGCATCTTTAATTTGCTTGATCATTTTGTTGTTTCCTGTTATGCTTACTTAATATTTATCAAATATCAGATAAATAATATAAACTGCATACTTAATATAGTATATTATAATGATTGATCAAATGCAACAGAAAACTTATTGTCCTTATGCCTTCAAAGGTTTGGCCATTGAACAACATGGTGATATTAAGCCCTGCTGTCGATATGATACAACCAATGACCAAAAAATACCAAACACATCCTCTTTAGAGCAACCTGTACAAGCATTGAACAGTGTACTTTTTAAAGACGTAAGACAAAAAATGAGGCAAGGACAGGAAGTTCCTGGTTGTTGGAAGTGTACAAAAGAGGAACGATCAATTGGCAAGAGCATGAGAACAAATGCTATTACCCAGTTTAATGATTATGGAAATTTGCCACAGGATATACAATTAGAATTTTTAGAACTAATGGTGGGTAGGCAATGCAATCTAAAGTGCAGAACTTGTTCTCCTTATCTATCAACAAGCTGGGATGAAGATCTAAAAAAATCTGATGGTGTGAAAACTTTATTTTTTGGAGAATCACATGAACAATTTGATGATATGACCAAGAGACCAATTACAAATGAAAGTATATTGTCTTTCAGCCATGAAACATGTAAAAAATTAAAAGACATAAAAATTACAGGAGGAGAACCCTTCCTTCAAGATGACTTAATCATTTTCTTAGATAGATTAGTTGAATGGGATCTTGCTAAACATATAAGACTAGAAATATTTACAAATTGTAGTTTTTATCCTAAACCTAAATATAGATCGATGTTTAAAAGTTTCAAAGAAGTAAAAATAAAATTAAGTTTAGATGCAATAGGAACAAAATCAGATTACATAAGGAAAAAAAGTATATGGGATAAAACAGTAAAGGTTGCAGAATTTTGGAAACAATATGCACAAGAAAATAATAACGTTGAAATAGGTATATCTCATACTGTTAGTATTTTTAATATTTTATACTATGATGAATACATTGATTGGATTATTGATATGTTTTCTGATACATTTACAATTGATGTTAATCCAATTCACTATCCTACATATTTGACAGCATATAATTTTCCAAATGATGTAAAACAAAAGATACAAACTGAATTGCATAAACAACAAGAAAGTCTAAAAAACAAGTTTGATAGTCGATTGTATCGCAAGTATATTGGAAAATATATGTTAAAATTAATAGATTATTTAGAAATAGATAGTAATAAAAACGAGCCCACCTTTGCCGGAAGGGACATAATAAATCAATTTAAAGCAACGACTGAATCATTAGATGAAGTTAGAAATGACAACAGTTGGCAACTTGTTTTTCCAAAACTATCGGAGATAATAAATGACTAAAAAAGTTGCAATAACAGGAAAAGGTGTGTTATAATAAAGCTATGAGTGAAGATTTAAAATGGAGTGAATATGATTTTACAAAAATACCGTATGGTGATCTCGTACGTGTTGGACAACGTACTATGCTATATCGCGATCTATTCACTGTTTCTTGGCTCCTTGGTCGCTTCTGCAACTACCGTTGTAGTTACTGTTGGCCGTATGCTAGGAGTGACAGAAAAGATCATAGGCCTACTGATCTTTGTCTTGCCACCATTGATGAAATCAAAAGACAAGCAAGAGATAGAGGATTTAATAGTTTCCACTTCAGTCTTTCTGGAGGTGAGCCTACATTTCATCCTGGCTATCTTGATATTCTTCAGCATTTGGCTGATGACACGAAAAATACTAATTATACTTCTGTACACATGACAAGTAATTGCAGTAGAAATATGAAATGGTTTGAAAAATATGTTAAAGCAGTCGCACCGTTCCATAGAGCCAGTATCACGGCTTCATACCACAGGGAACACGTTAACTCACAAGAGAAAAGAGAACAGTTCGCAGACAAGTTATGCT
>Ga0066364_10000052_pt1 | contig 17491 bp, 18 predicted proteins | sample Knorr_S7_td_Surf_FD_70970 | JGI IMG/M metagenome (GOLD analysis project Ga0066364, IMG submission 70970) | Marine microbial communities from Southern Atlantic Ocean transect - Knorr_S7_td_SurfaceA_ad_6m_LV_A | ecosystem: Environmental > Aquatic > Marine > Oceanic | place: Southern Atlantic...
TGAGGAGTGTGAAGGAATAGGTCATAATTTAAATGTTGATCCAAATCTCGTAGTTTCAGATCCTAAAAAAACGTTACAAGATGGTGTAATCGAGCCCTGGGCAAAATCAACTTCGCTATATTATGCACAAACACTTGCATCCATTGCTAAGCATTACAAGATTTCAATGTCAGATTCTTGGAAAAAAATTCCCAAAAAGATCCAGGATATAATCTTATATGGATCTGATGAAGAAGAAATTAAATTTTTTTACGACGATGGATACGAGTCATACACGACAAAAAAAACATTTGAGGGCGTAATTAATAATTTAGAAAGAAGATATCTTGAGACAGATAGTGAATGGAAAAGAGAAGAAATATCTCAATATCAAAGTGAGACGGATTGTGAAAAGTGCAATGGTATGAGATTAAAAGATGAAGCTCTATGTGTAAAAATTAATAAATTAAATATCAGTGAGGTAACAGAAAAATCTATTGATGTGGCTCAAAAATGGTTTGCAGATTTAGAAAATGTTTTAAATGAAAAAGAAAAAAAAATAGCTCAGCATATTTTGAAAGAAATAAATGAAAGATTAAACTTTCTATTGAATGTAGGTTTAAATTATCTAACATTATCTAGGGAGTCAGGCACATTATCGGGTGGAGAAGCTCAACGAATAAGACTAGCATCTCAAATTGGATCTGGTTTGACCGGTGTTCTTTATGTTTTAGACGAACCTTCAATAGGTTTACATCAAAGAGACAACAAAAAGTTAATTACAGCTTTAAAGAAATTACGAGATTTAGGTAATACTGTTATAGTTGTAGAGCATGATATTGAGACAATGGAAAGCTCTGATCATATTATTGATATAGGTCCAGAGGCAGGGTTAAAGGGAGGTCAAATAATTGCTGAAGGAGCTGTTAAAAAAATAATAGAGAATGAAAAAAGTATTACTGGGAATTATTTATCCGGAAAAAAATTTATTCCTATTCCAAAGAAAAGGCGATCTGCAAAAAATGGAAGATTTATTGAGATTAGTGGTGCAAGTGGTAATAATTTAAAAAAGGTAAATCTAAAAATTCCTGTTGGAACATTTACTTGTGTCACTGGAGTTTCAGGAAGTGGGAAGTCCACTTTAATACTTCATACTCTATATAATGCATTTAATTTGATGCTAAATAAAAATAAGAGTCGAAAAGTACCAAAAGCTTTTACAGGTTTTAAAGGCACTGAATTGATTGACAAAATTATTGATATTGATCAATCACCTATTGGAAGAACCCCAAGATCAAACCCGGCTACATATACTGGTGCATTTGGTCCAATCAGAGAATGGTTCGCTAGTTTACCAGAATCAAAAGCTAGAGGATATAAAGTTGGAAGATATTCTTTTAATGTTAAAGGTGGCCGATGTGAAACCTGTGAGGGTGATGGTGTGTTAACTTATGAAATGCATTTTTTACCTGATGTTTTTATACCCTGTGATACATGTAAAGGTGCAAGGTATAATAGAGAAACCTTAGAAATTAGATTTAAAAACAAGAACATTGCTGATGTTCTAGATATGACAGTTGATGAAGGATGTGAATTTTTTGAAAATATTCAAAGTATAAAGTCAAAATTAATAACTCTTAAACACGTTGGACTTGGATATATGAAAATTGGTCAACAAGCTACCACACTATCAGGTGGTGAAGCACAACGAATAAAACTAGCAAAAGAATTATCAAAAAGACCGACTGGCAGAACTTTGTATATTTTAGATGAGCCAACTACTGGGCTACACTCACATGATATAAAAAAATTATTAGAAATATTGCAAGCCTTTGCTAATACTGGGAATACAGTGGTTGTAATTGAGCATAATCTAGACGTAATAAAAACAGCAGATCATATAATAGATATGGGTCCAGAGGGGGGAATCAATGGAGGAAAAATTATTGCTGAAGGAACTCCTGAAAAAGTTTCAAACGTAAAAGATAGTTATACTGGTAAATTTATTAGGGAAATTATAGGAAATGGCTCAATGAAAAAGACTGCTTAAAAATATAATTTATGGTATAAAAAATTAATGACAAATATCTTACAATCATTATCAAAAACTGTTCACCTATCATTAGGTATTGCATTTTTATTACTTTTAGGCTTGCATTTTTTTGGCGATGGATTTGTTTTTGATAGATATTTTTTTAGTTGGTTATTTAGGTATTTGCATGTTCTTACAGGGATAATGTGGATAGGTTTGCTTTGGTATTTTAATTTTGTTCAGATTCCATCAATGCCTAATATTCCAGATGAACAAAAACCTGCGATTGGAAAGGTAATAGCACCGAAAGCATTATTTTGGTTTAGATGGGCAGCATTAGGTACGATAATAACAGGATTAATAGTCTCCTATTTACAAGGATATGCTCATCAAGCGATGACACTAGGAATTGGAAGTGATAATCCTAAAACTACAGCCATTGGTGTTGGCATGTGGCTAGGAATAATAATGGCTTACAATGTATGGTTTGTAATCTGGCCTAATCAAAAGAAGGCTTTAGGAATAGTTGAATCAACACCTGAGGAAAAAACTAAGTCGGCTAGAACAGCTATGCTTTTTTCTAGAGCAAATACTCTTCTTTCTTTTCCAATGTTGTTATCGATGGTAGCAGCTCAAAATCTATATTAATTAGGGTTCAATTCTTTGCTCATCTTTTTCCAAGGTTTTAGAACTAACTTTAAAAAATTTCAAAATTGGAGAAGCAACAAATATTGATGAGTAGGTACCAATTATTACTCCTAAAATCATTGCAAAAGAAAATCCCCTTAATATTTCTCCACCAAGTATATAAATTGATAATAAGGCTAAAAGTGTTGTAACTGAAGTTATAATTGTTCTTGCTAGTGTTTCATTAATTGATAAATTTGAAACATCGCTTATACTTATTTTGCTATATTTAAGTAAATTTTCTCTAATTCGGTCATAAATTACAACTGTATCATTCATTGAATAACCAACAATTGTAAGCACAGCAGCAATAATAGATAAATTAATTTCTAGAGATAATAAAGAAAAGAGACCTAGCGTAATTACTACATCATGTAATAATGCAATAATCGAACCTACGCTAAACTGCCATTCAAACCTAACCCATATATAAAAAAGCATGGCGGCTAAAGCTAAAGATATTGCAATAATAGAGGACTCTAATAATTCTGCACTTACTTTTGGACCAACATTCTCTACTCTCCTAAAATCGATTTCTGAATTTAAATTGTTTTTTAATGTTTTTTTTATACTTGGAATTAGATCACTATTTTTTATATTTTTTTGTTCTACCTTAATCAAATAATCACCATCTCTACCAAATTTCTTAACGTTTATATCTCCTAAATTCATCGAATTTAAAGAATTTCTTATTGAAGATGCTTTTGTAGATGTGTCAGTTCTCAATTCTATGAGAGTTCCTCCCTTAAAGTCAATTCCATAATTAAGACCTTTAAAAAGGATAAATAGTATACTTATTATAAATACAGTAATTGAAATGATATTTGCTTTTTTAAAACTTGATACAAAATTAATATTTCCAATCATTAAATTTTTACTTCTTTATTTTTATTTTTTAAAACTATAATTGAAGTTAGATGTCTTGCCAAAAAGTATGCTGTAAATAGAGTTGTAATAATCCCAATTCCTAATGTTATTGCAAAACCCTTTACTGGTCCTGAGCCAAATACAAATAAAATAATTGCAGCTATGAGTGTTGTTATATTTGCGTCTAAAACAGTTATTTTTGCTTTAGAATAACCTGAGTCGAATGCATGAATAATTGATTTTTCAGTTTTTAATTCTTCTTTAATTCTTTCAAAAATTAAAACATTTGCATCTACGGCCATACCAACTGTTAAAATTATCCCAGCTATACCTGGTAATGTTAAGGTTGCTTCTAAAATTGTTAGAACACCAATCAACATCAAAAGATTGGCGACTAAGGCTACATTAGCAACTAGTCCGAAAATCTTATATTTATAAAACATAAATATAATTACTAGTAAAAAACCTACGATAAGTGAAGTTAATCCTGATTTTATAGAGTCCTCACCTAGGTCCGGTCCAACAGTTCTCTCCTCAACAATATCAAGAGGAGTTGGTAATGCGCCTGAGCGTAGTAATAATGCAAGATCTGTAGCTTCTTGAAATGTAAAGTTTCCTGAAATCACTCCGCTACCAGATGTAATTGGTTCATTAATATTTGGGGCACTAATTATCTTGCCATCAAGAATTATTGCTAATCTTTTTCCTACATTATCAGTAGTTGCTCTTCCAAATTTTTGAGCGCCAAGTCTATCCAAAGTAAAAGATACTGTCGGCTCATTTTCTTGATTTTGAATACTTGGTTGAGCGTCAATTAAGTTTTCTCCACTCATTACTATTCTTTTACTTATTTTTAACATTTCACCAGTTTCAGAAGCTAACTCGTCAACTCCAAACTCAGTATTATTATTAACCAGTCTAAAGTTTAATTGAGCAGTTTTACCCAAGAGTTTCTTAATTCGATCAGGATCTTTTAAGCCAGGTAACTCGACTAAAATTCTTTTTTCTCCTCTTTGTAAGATTGTTGGCTCTTTCGTCCCAACATCATCGATTCTTCGCCTAACAATTTCAATAGACTGTTTTAATGCAGAATTATTAATAGTTAAAAGTCCAAACTTAGAAAAGGAGACTTCAATTTCATTGATATTTGATTTTTTGTAATCTAGTTCAAAAGATCTATAATTATCAATAAAAGGATTTACAATATTATTTTTTTTAGAGAAGAAAACTAATTCAAAAGTATCAATATTGTCTATTTGAAAATTTAATGTTTTTTTATTTATCTTAAAATTAGAATAATTTAAATTATTGTCCTTAAGTAATTTTTTTAAAGGTATTACCTTAGATTGAATTTTTTCTTCAATTAAAGTATCAGAGTTTATTTCAAGTAGTAAATAAGAGCCGCCCTGTAAATCTAATCCTAGATTTACTTTTTTATCAATTGGAAGTTTTTCAACTTTTTGAAAATTTAATATTGAAAAAACAGATATAATAAAAAAAATTAAATAAATAGATATGACATTTATTTTAGAAAAGTTTAGCACAAAAAAGAATTATTTTTTTACTTCTTCTTTTTTTAATAAACTTGTAATCGTTGATCTAATAATTTGAACTTTTGTGCTTTCTCCAATTATTACCTCTATACGATCATCTTCCATTATACGGTCAACAACACCTATTATTCCACCTGATGTTATTACTTCATCACCCCTCTTTAAAGACTCTACCATTGTTTTGTGATCTTTAACCCTTTTTTGCTGAGGTCTTATTAAGAAAAAGTAAAATATTACAAAAATAAGAATTAATGGTATAAATTGTGCAATTCCTTGTCCACTCATTAAAAAACAATTATAATAAATGTATTAGTTTAACAAGTTAAATTTTATCAAATTTTATCTAAATTATTCATATACTTTTTTAAGGCTTCTGGAATTGTAATTGATCCATCTTCATTTTGATTGTTCTCTAACAAAGCTATTATTAATCTTCCAACTGCTAATCCGGAGCCATTTAACGTTCCTACATATTCTTTGCCATTTTGAGATTTGTATTTAGCACCCATTCTTCTTGCTTGAAAAGAGCCACAAGATGAACAACTCGAAATTTCTCTATATCTGTTCTCAGAAGGCATCCAGACTTCAATATCAAAAGTTTTTTCTGCACTAAAACCCATATCTCCTGAGGATAATAAAACTACTTGAAAAGGTATTTCCAATTTTTCTAATACTTTTTTTGCACAATTTAACATTCTATTAAGTTCTATGATACAATTTTTAGGCTCAACAATACTTACTAGCTCAACTTTATAAAATTGATGCTGTCTGATCATTCCTTTTGTATCCTTTCCATAACTACCTGCTTCTTTTCTGAAGCAAGGTGTGGATGCTACAAATCTTTTAGGCAAATCCTCTCTATTTATTAAGGATTCTCTTACTAAATTGGTTAAAACTACCTCGGCTGTAGGTATTAGATATTTTCTCTGATCTGAATTATCAAATTTAATTTCAAATTGATCCTCTTCAAATTTTGGCAGCTGACCGGTACCGAACATAACTTCTTCATTGACAATTAGAGGAGGAGAGATTTCGGTATAATTAAATTCTAAAGTATGCAAATCAAGCATAAAATTTATTAGGGCTCTCTCTAAAAGAGCAACTGTGTTAGTGAGAGTTACAAATCTTGAACCAGATAATTTTACTGACGTAGTAAAATCAATGTTATCTTTTATTGAGCCGATTTCTGTGTGAGATTTTGGTTTAAAAGAAAATTTTTTAACTGTTCCAAATTGTTCAACTAATATATTTGACTTATCATCTTTGCCTATTGGCACATCGTCTAAGGCTAAGTTGGGTAAAATATATAACAGATTATTTAATTTCTCTTGGGCTTTTAATTGCTCTCTCGAAACTTTAATTATATCTTGAGAAATTAATTTAGATTTTTCAAAATTAGACTTATCTGCAGATCTAGATAAACTTTTTTTTTCCTGTTCTAATTTTTCTTTCTTAGTTATTAGTTTTCTATTGTCTTCATCTAAGCTTTTAAATAAATCTATACTTAAATCAAAATTTCTATCTGATAACTTCTTTTTAAATTTTATTAAGTCTTTTCTTAAATCTTTAATGTTATGCATTTTCTATATTTTCATTTTTTTTTTCAGTGAATCGAACTGTAAATATAGATAATTCATAGAGTAATAACAAAGGGATTGCTAGACCAACTTGTGTAATAGGGTCTGGAGGTGTTAGAATTGCAGCTAATGCAAAGATAATTACAACTACATATCTACGCCTTTTCTTTAAATATTCGGAGTTTACAATTCCTATTCTTGCTAATAAATTTAATAATATTGGTAATTGAAAACTTATTCCAAAAGCAAAAATTAATCTCATAATAAGAGACAAATACTCATTAACTTTTGCCTCTAATTGTATTGGCAAACTTGTGCTGGATCCGAACGACTCGAATGATAAGAAAAACTTAATTGCTAATGGCATTACTAAATAATAAACAAGAAGACCTCCAATAAAAAAAAGTATCGGCGTTGAAATTAAATATGGTAATAAAGCCTTTTTTTCATTTTTATATAGACCAGGAGCAATAAATTTATAGATTTGTATTAATAAAAATGGACTACCTGTAAAGATTGCTGCAAAAAAAGCAACTTTTATGTAAGTAATAAAAGTTTCATGTAAAGCTGTAAATATTAAACGTCTAGAAATTTGATCATCTTTTACAGCATTAGCATAAGGTTCTACTAAAAAATTATAAATGTGTTCAGCAAAAATATATGAAACTATGAATGCTGCAAAAATAAATATCAATGAATTTAATAGTCTTGATCGCAGTTCTACAAAATGACTTGTAAAAGAATTACTATCAGCCATTTTTATCTATATCTTTTTTAATTTTGTTATTCTTTTGAACTTTTTCCTCTAAATCTATGTCTTCGGTAACTGCTGATACTTCTTTTTGAAAATTACTTAAAGTGTTTTTAATTCTCCCTATGAAAGAACCAATTTTTTTAAGAGCAATGGGAAATTCTTTGGGTCCTAAAATTAATATTGAAATGATTATAATTGATACAATCTCTAACCATCCAATTTGAGGCATTTTTGTTATTTATTTTCAGTGTCAGAGCTGTCAGACTTAGAATTGTCGTCTTGATTTGTTGTCGAATTATCATCAGACAACCCTTTTTTAAAACTCTTGATTCCTTTAGCAACATCGCCCATTAAACTTGATATCTTCCCTCTACCAAAGAGCAAAACAACAAGCACTACAACAATAGCAATTTGCCAAAAACTAATTCCCATAATTTTAAATATATACAATAAAAAGACTTAAATAAATATACTTATTTTTCTTCATCAGGAGCTTTTTTAATAGCTTCATCAATATCTTCATAAATGTTCTGCTTTTCAGATATAGACTGTTCTTTAAAGAATTTTCCAGTACCAAAAATAGATTTATCGATAGTAGAAGTATCGATTAAGCCTGCAGATCCAAGCTCCTCAATAGTGGGTAAATCAGATAATTTTTGAATATTAAAATGATTTAAAAAATTTTCAGTGGTAGCGTATTGAATAGGTTTACCAGGCACTTCCTTTCTTCCCGATGGTCTAACCCAGTCTAGCTCTAATAATGTTTCTAAAGTGTTAGACGCAAATGATACACCTCTAATTTCCTCTATTTCAGATCTTGTAACGGGTTGGTGATATACAATAATAGATAATGTTTCTATTGTAGCTTTTGACAATTTTTTTTGAGTAGATTTTTGCAGTGCCATTAGTTTTGATAAATCACTTGCGGTTCTGAAAGACCATTTACCTTTAATACAAACTAAATTTATTCCTCTTTTTTTATATATTTCTTGAAGATTCTCTAGAACTTTATTTAAATTAATTGAAGTTTGCAGTCTTTTCTCAATAGTTTCAACATCAAGTGGTTCTGAAGCAGCGAATAGAATTGCTTCAACTTGTCTTTCAAGTTTTGTGGGAGAAGTTGGAAAATCAATAATGTTAGCTTTTTTTTTATTTTTCATTTTATGATTTTTTAATTAGTAATTTATCAAAACTTTGTTTTTGGAATACAGATACAACGCCCTCTTTTGTTAACTCAAGACTTGCTGCAAAAATACCAGCAATTCCAGTTCTATTCATTTTATTATCTATATAAAATTTTGGAATGAGCTCAACTATATGTTTCCAATCAGTAATTTTATCAAGATTATTTTTTATTTGTTTTATGCCCTCTTCTGTTGTGAAAACAGGTAATTTTGGAATACTTATATTTTGAAAAGTTTTCTGCATTTGAATAAATGAATATGTTTTAAGTAATTCATATAATGATACGTCATAAACTGGTGTATTTATTGATCTTATCCCACCTTTCATGCCTCTAGTAAAAATATGAACTCCTAACCTTTTTTTTTTAAGCATTTGATCCGACAAGATTCTTATTAATTCTAATTTTTTTAATTGGAGTTTTAATTTTTCAGCTACTTCTAAGGCTTTAAAATCATCCTCTTCATCGTCAGGTAATAAAAGTTTTGATTTCAAATAAGCTAACCATGTAGCCATTAATAAAAACTCTGATGCAGTTTCTAAATTTAACTCTTTTTGATTTTTAATAAATTCTAAAAATTGATCAGCTAATTTTGTTATAGATATATTTACTAAATCAACTTTTTGTTTTTTTGCTAAATCAAGAAGAACTTCTAATGGCCCACTATAATTGGGTATATCAACTGATAAATTAGTTAAATTATTTGATTCCATAAGTAATTTTACCTTAAAAATTTATAAAATTCCGAAGTTTTTTTAGATGTAAAATCATCAATGTAGGGTATGGATTTTAACAATTTCTTATTTTCCGCACTTTTTCCTGCACAATATAAAACAAGATTACAACCTGCTTCTAATGATTTAAATGCATTTTTAACCAAATCATACTTTAATGCCTTCATAGATATATCATCAGAAATTATTATGCCATTAAATTTAATTTTTTTTCTAATTATGTTTTTAATAATTTTTTTTGAAAATGTAGCAACATTTATTTTATCTAGTTTTTTATATAAAATATGAGCTGTCATCGCTAATTTAGCTTTTGAAGATTTGAAAGGATAAAAGTCAATATTATTTAATTTTTTTAAATTCATCTCTACTTTTGGAGTTACTAAATGACTATCCTTTGTTGAAACTCCGTGACCAGGAATATGTTTTATTACGGCAGCAATTTTATTATTATGTAAATAATTAACAGTTAATTTTCCCAGATTTTTAACAATTTTTTTATCTTTTGAAAAACTTCGTTTTCCAATCACTTTATTAGTTGAATTTCTTAAAACATCTAAAACTGGTATTGTATTAATATTAATCCCTAGCTCTAACAAGATTTTGCTTAATGAATCGATATATTCTTTATATATTTTTACACAAAAATTTCTATCCGCTTTGAATAAATATCCAAAATAAGTAGAATTAAAATTATGATTAATTATACTCTTTAATCTTGACACTGTTTTACCCTCTTCATCGATCATGATGGGAAAGTGTTTATTTTTTGATAGTATTTTAATTTGATTTGTGAGCTGTTTTATTTGAATAAAAGATTTTAAATTTCTTTTAAATAAAATGATGCCCCAGGGATTTTCTTCTCTTAAAATTTTTTTTTCAAATTTTGATAATTTTGTGCCTTTAATACTTATAATTATCGCTTTTTTTTTCATTTTATTTTTAATAAATTCCAAAAATTTCGGTTTTTTTCTTGATTAATATCTTCTTCAATTGAATTATTAAATTCTATTACATTATCAGTATCATTTGACAAAATTGGTAGATTGTTTATTTTGCTTTTAAGAATTTGATCTATATTTGAACGATTAAAATTTTTAGTATCTAAATTTTTATTAGAAGAATAATACTTAAAGATTGATAATATAAATATCCCAATTAATAATAGCATAAATATATTAATGGATTTATTCATTACATTTTTTCAGGTAGTGAAACCCCAAGAATTTTCATTCCATTTTTTATAACTATTGCAATAAGTAAAATATATATTAAAGAATCCTTTTTTCTAATCCTTCCATTTTGCAAAAGTCTAAATTTGCTATTTTCATTTCCTTTGCTCCAATAAGAATGAAATAATGTTGATAAATCATATAAATAAAAAGGAATTTTATGAGGTTCTAATTTATAAGATGCAGACTCAATTATTTTTGGCCACTCAAATATTTTTCTCAATATTTTATCCTCATATTTATTTGGTTGAAAAATTTGGGTGTCAATTAAAACTAAATCATTTAAATTAATTTTAAGTGTTCTTATAATTGAATTAATTCTGGCGTATGCGTATTGTACGTAAAAAACTGGATTATCTTTTGTTTTTTCTTTTACCTTTTCAAAATCAAAATCTAGCTCAACATCATTACTTCTATTTAACATCATAAATCTTATTGAGTCTTTATTAACTTCATTCAATAGATCGTTTGCAGAGATAAAATCACCTGCTCTTTTTGACATTTTAAAGGGCTGCCCGTTTTTATAAAGTTTAACTAGCTGACAAACTTTACAATTCAGTTTTACTTTTTTATTAGATAAAGCTGAAACGGCGCCAGTAATTCTTTTAATGTATCCTGTATGATCGGCACCAAGGATGTTTATTAAATTGTCATATTTCTTTGATATTTTGTCGTAATGATATGCAACATCATTTGCAAAGTAGGTCCAAGATCCATCATTCTTTTGCAATGCTCTATCTGTGTCATCCCCAAACTCTGTTGATTTAAATAAAAGTCTTTTAATTTTTTTCCAATCTTTAGGTATTTCACCTTTTGGTGGGTTAAGGTAACCTTCCTCTACAAAATTTTTACTTTGAAGATCTTTTATAGCTTTACCTACCAAGTTTTGTTTAACCAGATCTGATTCTGAGGAGAAATTATCATGCTGTATGCCAAGTTTTTTTAAATCATTTTTAATTGAAGTCATTGACTCTTGTAGAGAAATTTTTTTTAATTCCTCGAAACAATTATCGAGATTTTCAATATTAATATTTTTATTATTTTTAAGAATATTTTTAGCAATTTCCTTTATATACTCTCCTGGATATAAATTTTTTTTTAAAATAAATTTATCTTTAAATTTAACTTCTCTCATTCTAAAATAAACCGACTCTACGAAATTGTGGATTTGATTTCCGTAATCATTTATATAATATTCTTTTACTACCTTGTTCCCGTTAAAAGATAATAAGTTAGATAAAACATCGCCGAAAACAGCTCCTCTACAATGCCCTACATGCATTGGACCTGTTGGATTAGCTGAAACAAATTCTATATTATAAGTTTTATTTGATTGCTTTGATCCATATTTTTCTTTATTTTTTAATATATTATTTATATTTACAACATAACCATTTTTAGAAAGTTTAATATTTAAAAATCCAGGCCCCGCTATATCTACCTCTTCAAAGTCACTTATTTTTGATAATAATAAATTTTTAATTTCCTTGGCTAAGTTGATCGGATTTAGATTATTTGTTTTGGCCAAAACCAGTGAGGCATTAGATGATAAATCATAACCTAAATGATCTGGGGGAACTTCTAAATTTATATTATCTAGATTTTCTAAAACTGATAGCTTTAAATTTTTTTTATTATCTATAATAATTTTACTTATTTTTAATAAATAGTTTTCAAATATATTCATTTAATCTTATTGTGTAGATTTATTGCATATCTATCGGTCATACCAGCTATAAAATCACAAATTGATCTAGCAATATTATTTTTATCATACTTACTCACATTAATATATTTATTGGGATTTTTTTTTATAGATGTAAACAATTGTTTGATAATTTTTTTTCCATATTTTGTGTTAGATTTTACATTCTTATGATAATACATTTTTTTTCTTAAAAAATATTTTATCTTTTTATCAAATTTTTGCATGTTATTTGAAAAAGTTACAAGAGGGTATTTGGATTTTAAAACATCATTCAAATTTCTAACTTTGTTTTTTTTAATATTTTTTTGAGTTGTTATAATTAGGTCTTTTACCATCTCATTAATTATTTCTCTTACTATTTGTCTTATAACCAATTCTATCGAATATTTATTTATTTTTTTTTGGTGCTTTAAAACAATTTTGTTAAGTATTGGGATATGCTCTAAATCTTTTAAATAAAATAAATTTGATTTTAAGCCATCTTCTAGATCATGACTATTGTATGCTATATCGTCTGAAATTGAAGCTATTTGTGCCTCTAATGATGGGCTCAAAGAAAAATTAATTTTATTTTTAAAATAATTTATTTCTAAAATATTTTTATATTTTTTTAAATCATTAATTGGACCATTGTGTTTGATTAATCCATCTAATGTTTCTAAAGTAAGATTAAGGCCTTTAAATTTATAATATCTATTTTCTAAAAATAGAATAGTTCTTAATGTTTGAATGTTATGGTCAAATCCTCCAAATTTTTTCATACAATCATTTAGTGCTTCCTCTCCTGCATGACCGAATGGTGTATGACCGAGATCATGCGCCAAGCTAAGAGTTTCACATAAATCCTCATTCAAATTAAAAAATTTCGATAAAGTTCTGGCTATTTGGGCTACTTCAAGAGAGTGTGTAATTCTAGTTCTAAAATGATCCCCTGTAGTATTTACAAAAACTTGAGTTTTGTGCTTGAGTCTCCTAAAAGCAGTTGAATGAATTATTCTGTCTCTGTCTCTTTGAAAGTCTGATCTTAAGTAAGTTTTTTTTTCTTTGAAAAACCTACCCTTTGACTTTAATGGCACTGCTAATTTAGATAAAGTTTGGATTGAATTTTTTTGCATGCTTACTATATAGATAATATACTAAATAATTATGGAAAAAAAATTAGAATTTACTGATAGTGCAAAAACTCAGATAGAAAAAATCACTAAAAGTGACGAAAAGAAATATTTCAGAATAGCTGTTCAAGGCGGCGGTTGCTCAGGATTTAAATATAATTTTAGCTTTGACGATAAAGTTGAAAAAGATGATATTTTATTCGATAAAGCTATAATTGATAAACATTCACTTGATATAATTGCGGGATCGATAGTAGATTTTAAGAAAGAGATGATTGGTGAATCTTTTTCTATAAAAAACCCTAAAGCATCCGCATCATGTGGATGTGGTCTCTCTTTTTCAGTTTAATGAAAATAATTTCATGGAACGTGAATTCAGTAAGAGCAAGAATTACTAATATTAGAGATTATATAAAGCAATCAAGTCCTGATATTTTATTTCTACAAGAGATTAAAACACAAGATGAAAGTTTTCCGTATGATGAATTTAAAAAAATTGGATATAAGTCTCATGTTTTCGGACAAAAAAGTTACAATGGTGTTGCAATTATTTCCAAAATTGAAATTAAAAATGTTAAAAAGGATTTAATTAAAGATGATTTAAATCAATCAAGAATTATTTCAGGAGAAATTTTATTAAAAAAAAAGAAAATTAATTTAATAAATATTTATGTACCAAATGGAAATCCTATTGATACAGATAAATATGATTATAAGAAAAAGTGGCTTAAAAAATTTATAACAACAATAAAAAAAGAGCTTCATAAAAATTCAAATATATTAATTGCTGGAGATTTTAATATAATTCCAGAAGAATTAGACGTTTATGATTTCAAAAGATACGAAAACGATGCTCTTGGAAAACTAGAAATAAGAAAAAAGTTTCGAGAGTTACTAAATCTAGGATTTAAAGATGTCTATCGCGACAAAAATAAAAATAAGCAAGAATATACTTTTTGGGATTATTTTGCTGGTTCATGGCAAAAAAATTATGGAATGAGAATAGATCACTTTTTATTGTCAAATAATCTATTAGACAATATTATTTCAATTAATATTAATAAAGATCCCAGATCAAAAATAAAACCTTCTGATCATACCCCGATAGAACTGAAAATTAATTAATTCTTCCATATATATCTTCATATCTTACAATATCTGTTTCTTTTAAAATTGAGCCGAGCTGGGCTTCCATTATTTTTATTGTTTTTTTATTTGGATTTTGAATTCTATGAATAGCACCCTTAGGAATAAAGATAGTTTCGTAAGGCTTTTTCGAAAATGATCTTTTATTTAAAGTAATTTTAGGAATACCTTGAGTCACGACCCAATGTTCTGATCTATGAAAGTGTTTCTGTAAACTTAAAACACCTTTTGGTTTAACATTTAGTTCTTTAATTAAGAAGTTGTTTCCATTATATAAATTCGTATAACAACCCCAAGGTCTTTTAAAAATATTTTTTTTCTTTAAGTACTTACTTTTATTTTTTTTAAACATTAAAAGTATTTCTTTCCAACTTCCAAGATCTGACCATTGAATATTTAATTTTATAGCATTAATTTTTTTCGTTTTTTCTAAAATTGCATAGTCAAAAGATTTAGAAGGATTTTTGATAAAAGCTTTTTTGTTAAGATAATAAATACTATTTTTTCGTTTACTTCTACTTATCGCTAATAAAGAGTTTTTATAAATTTTTTTTTGATATCTAATGAAATTGTTAATTAATGAATCTTTTCTCAAAAAAAACATACCAGAGTTCCAATACCCACCTTTTTTAATAATTGTTTTAGCTTTAGATAAATTTGGTTTTTCAATAAATCTTGAAACTTGATTTAAGTTATTTATTTTTTTTGTAATAAAATAACCGTATTGATCAGAAATAGAGTTCGGTTTAATACCAAAAATAAAAATGTTTTTATCATTAAGAAATTTTTTATGTTTCTTAATTTCGTGATTAAATTTTTCTTTTTTTTCAATTAAATGATCTGAAGATAAAAAGACTAATGGTTGTTTATCTGGAATTTCTTTTATAAGTGCAGATGTTAAAATTGCAGGAGCTGTATTTTTCTTGGCTGGCTCAAGAACTATCCTATATTTAGTAATTCCTTTATTTTTTAAGTTTTTTTTAATATCTTTTAAATATTTTAAGTTAGTGCTTATAATTGGATAATCAAAGAGTGGACTTTTAATCCGCTCAAGTGTTTTTTCAAACAATGTCCATCCGCCAAAATCTATGAATTGTTTAGCTTTGTGGTTTTTACTGTCAGACCAAAGTCTAGTTCCAGAACCACCACACAAAATAACTGGTCTAATTTTCATTAAATTTTGGAATAATCTTTTACTTCTTTTTTCTTACCAGGGTGTGTTGGTGCTCCTAAATAAGCTGGTCCTACAGTTTGAGCATATTTCCACAAAGTTCCTGAACCAAATTGAGATTTTTTTGCTTTCCATTTTTTTCTTCTAGCGGTCATCTGTGCTTTGGTCAGTCTAACATTTATAGTTCCTTTTTTTGCATCAATATCTATTTTGTCTCCATTTTTAAGTAAAGCTATAGGTCCACCTAAAGCAGCTTCTGGTCCAACATGACCAACACAAAAACCCCTAGTTGCCCCTGAAAATCTTCCATCGGTTATTAAAGCAACTTTTTCACCTTTCCCTTGACCATAAATTGCACCTGTTGTAGATAACATTTCACGCATGCCTGGTCCACCTCTAGGTCCTTCGTATCTTATTATAATTACATCACCGTCTTTATACTTTTTTGTTTGAACAGCTTTCATTGCATCTTCTTCGTTGTCAAAACATCTTGCTGTCCCTGAAAATTGTAATTTCTTTAAACCTGCTATTTTTACAATAGCGCCTTCGGGAGCCAAATTTCCTTTCAATCCAACAACACCACCATCTGGTGATAAAGGTTTGTTATATTCTCTTAAAACTTTTTGATTCTTGTTAAATTTAATATCTTTTAAATTTTCTTTCATTGTTTTACCTGTAACAGTTAGACAATCCCCGTGGATATACCCACCATCAAACAAGGTCTTAAGAAGCATTGGAACGCCACCTGCTTCCCACATGTCTTTTGCTACATATTTTCCTCCAGGCTTTAAATCAGCAAGATAAGGAGTTTTTTTAAATATTTTTGCAACGTCCATTAAATCAAATTTTACTCCGATCTCATTAGCTAGTGCAGGCAAATGAAGGGCTGCATTAGTAGAGCCTCCAGTTGCAGCCACTATTGTTGCTGCGTTTTCTAGAGATTTTTTAGTAACAATTTCTCTTGGTTTAATTTTTTTTTCTAATAAATTCATTACCGCTCGACCACTTTCATAGGCATATTTATCTCTTTCCTCATAAGGGGCCGGCGTCCCAGCTGAATAAGGTAAAGCCAATCCTATCGCTTCCGATACACACGCCATTGTGTTAGCTGTAAATTGACCTCCACAAGCACCAGCACTTGGACAAGCTACTAATTCTAATTCTCTTAATTCTTCAGAAGACATTTTACCTGAGGAATGTTTACCTACTGCTTCGAATACATCTACAACTGTAACATCTTTACCTTTAAATTTTCCTGGCAAAATTGATCCACCATAAATAAATACACTGGGTACATTCAATCTCAACATAGACATCATCAAACCTGGAAGAGATTTATCACATCCAGCGATACCAACTAATGCATCATAACAATGTCCTCTAACTGTCAGTTCAGCTGAGTCAGCTATGACTTCTCTTGAAATTAAAGATGATTTCATTCCTTCATGACCCATGGCAATACCATCTGTTACGGTTATAGTGCAAAATTCTCTAGGTGTTCCACCGGATTGTTTTACTCCTTTTTTTACAGACTGTGCCTGTCGCATTAAGGCTGTATTGCAGGGTGCAGCTTCGTTCCAAGTGGATACTACTCCTACAAATGGCTTTGCTACATCCTGTTCGGTTTCTCCCATTGCATAGTAAAAAGATCTATGCGGAGCTCTATCTGGGCCTAAAGAAGTATGACGACTGGGTAGTTTTTTTTTATCAATTTTAGACATTTAATTAATACTAGATACAATACTTCTTAATTTTCCAT
>Ga0066364_10000053_pt1 | contig 17426 bp, 18 predicted proteins | sample Knorr_S7_td_Surf_FD_70970 | JGI IMG/M metagenome (GOLD analysis project Ga0066364, IMG submission 70970) | Marine microbial communities from Southern Atlantic Ocean transect - Knorr_S7_td_SurfaceA_ad_6m_LV_A | ecosystem: Environmental > Aquatic > Marine > Oceanic | place: Southern Atlantic...
TGACATAGACTTTTGACAAATTACTATATGATGTGATGTAATTTCCGTGCTGAATTAAAACAGTGGGATTACTGCCTTTAAAAGTTAATATAGACATAACATAACCATCAAAAATTGCTCTAACTGTTTCATTTTGTGGAGTTGCTAATGTTACACCATTACTTTTTATTATTGTTGTTCTCACAACAGGGTGTTTTTGTTTACCAAAAGATTGAACCAACAGCCCTTTTTCAACTGGCCAAGGTAAATTACCTTTATTTGAGAGAAAGTTTTCCGAAATTAATTTTGCCTCAGGAGTCAAACTAAACTCATCCATATTATTAATTCTGCTTTTTTTATTTGACTCATTAATTGCTATTCTAATTAATCTTTGTATTTCATTTTCCAACGACTCTGCTATCTTTTGTTTTTTTGTTATTTCGTTTTTAAAGGATCTTTCTTTTCTGTTTAAAACGGTAATTAATTTTTTTTGGGATTTTACATCTGATTCAAATCTATCTTTAATTAATTTATTTTCATCTATAATCTTATCAATTGAAATCTTCTGCTTATTCAACTCAGAATTTAAATCTTCAATATTTTTTGATTTGATTTTAATTTGTTCTGCCTGTTTTTTTCGGTATTCAGCAAATTGATTTATGTAATTAGATCTTTTATAAGCTTGTATAAAGTTTTTTGATGAAAAAATAAACATTAACCTATTTATCTCAGACTTACTTTTATACGACTTTAGAATAAGCTTTGCATATTCATCTTTTAATTTATTTACTTCACTTTCTAATTTCTTAATTTCGTTTTTGTTGGCTTTTATAGATTTTTCCAAATCATTTACCTGATTATTACTAACATTAATTAGTTTTTTCTTGATATTAATTTTAATATTAAGATCCTCTAATTCCTCTAGAGTTGATTTTTTTCTCTTCTGATTTGAGAACAATAAATTGTTAATTTTTGAAATTTCATTTTCTAATTGTTTTTTTTGTATTTCCAATTTTTCCCTACTAGGTGTTTGAGAAAATGAATAGAAATATAAACCAAAAAAAAGTGTTATTAGCAAATAATTAGACTTAAAATTAAAATAAATCATTTAGAATTAATTTTTTATATCCTTCAGGTATCTTAAAGGGTATGTTGAGTTTTTTGGGTAAATCTATTTTTTCAAAGTCTAATTCAATTTTCGAAATTTCATTACCATCTTCAAAAATGATATTTATAATTTTAGGATAAAATTTATAATTGATTTTTTGATGCCTTAGATATTTAATTGTTATTTTTTTACTTGAGTTTTCTACATCAATTACTATCTGATTCATTAAAAAAGTTTTAGGATCAAACGAATAAAAATAATTATATTTTTTGTCAGGACTCAAATAAGATATTTTATAAAATTTTTCATTATCAACTCTATCAAATTTAAATTTATCGAAATCACTTAATGGACTTCCAAGGAATAAATTTTTAATAGTTTCAAACTGGATATTAAAACCTAAATAAGTATTTAAATTTTCAAGATCTTCTTCGAAAAAATTCTTCTGGAATTTTTCAAAAAATTTAATCTTTTTATCAGTAATTAGAAGTTTTGCTATTGGAACCAACATATTAGCACTAATCCAAAAAGCTTCCTTATCTATTATCCTTAGATTTAAATTAACTTGATAATTTGATATCTTATTTTGAAAATTTACTCTAATATTTGATCTGAAGTTTTTAAATTTTGGTTTTAACTCATTTATTTTAGTTATTAAATTTTTATTATTTAAATTTTTGACAGGTGAACCATCAGGCAAAACCTTGACTGATTTACAAGAAAAGTTAATTAGCATTGAAAAAATTATCAATACAAGTATTAATATTTTTTTTTGAAGACTAATTTTTCCCAGTACTTCCAAAACCTTTTTCATCTCTTACTGAATTTTCAAGTTTTTCGGTCAATGACCATTTGATTGTTTCATGTTTTGATACTACTATTTGTGCTATTCTATCTCCAGGCTGTATCGAATATGATTTTTTAGATAAATTTATTAGAATTACTTTAATCTCACCCCTAAAATCTGAATCTATAGTCCCAGGTGAGTTTAAAACACTAATTCCATGCTTAGCTGCTAAACCACTTCTAGGTCTTATTTGAGCTTCAAAGCCTTTTGGTAAAGATATTTTTAAACCAGTATTAACAACTTTTGTTTCAAGTGAATCTATATTAATTTTAGAATTAGTAAAGGCTCTTAAATCCATACCAGCAGAATTATCCGTTTGATATTTTGGCAATTCGTATGGAGATAAATTAATGACTTTAATTTTTAACATTTTTAATAAATTAATTAAAAATACAAAAAGTAAATATTAAAGGTTAAAAAAGTAAATAAACTACTAATTTTTAAGAGCCTCTGCACCTGATACAATTTCTAAAATCTCATTTGTAATTGATGCTTGTCTTGCTTTATTATATGTTAGTTTAAGTTGATCTCTTAAATCTTTTGCATTATCAGTTGCCTTGTGCATTGCAGTCATTCTTGCTCCATGTTCGCTAGCAAAAGATTCTTTTATGGCTTTAAAAAGTTTAATTCTAATTGAGCTTGGCAACAATGTTTCTAGTATTGAGTTATAAGAAGGTTCAATAATATAGTTATTGTTAGTTTTCCCATTTTCCAAATTCTTGTTTGGATAAATTGGTAGTAGAGTTTCGAATTTAACAATCTGAGTTGCCGCATTTTTAAATTGATTGTATGTAATAAAAACTTTTTCGTATTTATTATTTAAAAAATCATTAATTATATCATTTGCAATTTTAGAGGTGTTTTCAAAAGTTAAATTATCAAACAAAGAACTTTCATCTTTACTGATTTCAAATTTTTTTGATAAACCTTCTTTACCAACTTTTCCTATAGAAATTATGTCAATTTTTTTGTCTGAAAACTCAGCTGCTTTCTTTATGGTAGATTTAACTATATTTGAATTAAAAGCACCACATAAACCTCTATTTGAAGTTATAGTAATAATAAGAATTTTAGCTTCATTTTTATTTGAAAAGAAAGGGTGAGATAATGTTTCATCAGAAAAAACAACTAACTTATCAATTAAATCTGATATTTTTTTAGAATATGGTCTCATTGAAACTATACTATCTTGTGCTTTTTTTAATTTTGCTGCAGAAACCATTTTCATAGCATTGGTTATTTGCATTGTTGATGAAACTGAACTTATTCTATTTCTTATTTCTTTTAAATTAGCCATATTTTAAATGAGTTCCTTAATTATCTTTTTTGAGATAGTAGTTAATACTTCAATTATTTTTTCATCAAAAACTCCTGATTTTATTTTTTCAAGTATTTTTTTGTGGTTCAAATTTAATTCTTCAAGATATTTTTTTTCAAAATCATTTACTTGTTCAACTGATATTTCCTTTAATAAATTATTTGATCCAGCATATATCATTGCGACTTGATCCTCTACTTTGAAAGGATCATTTTGTGCCTGCTTTAAAATCTCAACATTCCTTCTACCTTTTTCTATAACTCCAAGTGTAGCAGCATCAAGGTCAGAACCAAATTTTGCAAACGCTTCTAACTCTCTATAAGCTGCTTGGTCTAACTTTAAAGTACCTGAAACCTTTTTCATGGGCTTAATTTGGGCACTTCCCCCAACTCTCGAAACAGATATACCAACGTTAATTGCTGGTCTAACACCTGAATTAAATAAATCTCCGTCTAAAAATATTTGACCATCAGTAATTGAAATTACATTGGTCGGTATGTATGCTGAAACGTCACCTGCCTGAGTTTCAATTATTGGCAAAGCAGTTAAAGATCCTCCACCTTTTACTAAAGATTCTAAGGATTTCGGTAAATCGTTCATGGACTTTGAAATATTATCATCATTAATGATTTTAGCTGCTCGCTCTAACAATCTTGAATGCAAATAAAAAACATCACCTGGATAAGCCTCTCTTCCTGGTGGACGTCTCAATAAAAGTGAAACTTCTCTATAGGCAACTGCTTGTTTAGAAAGATCATCATAAATAATAAGTGCTGGGCGTCCAGTATCTCTAAAATATTCTCCAATAGCTGCGCCAGCAAAAGGTGAATAGACCTGCATTGGGGCAGGATCAGACGCATTTGCCGCTACAATAGTTGTATATTTAAGTGCTCCTTTATCCTCTAAAACTTTGGCAATTGCAGCAACCGTGGAAGCCTTTTGTCCAATAGCAACATATATACAATAAACAGGATTTCCAGAGTCATAAAATTCTTTTTGATTCAAAATAGTATCTATGCAAACGGTTGTTTTTCCTGTTTGACGATCACCTATAACCAACTCCCTCTGGCCTCTTCCAATTGGTATCATAGCGTCAATTGACTTAATTCCTGTTTGTAAAGGTTCGTTTACAGGTTGTCTGTATATGACTCCAGGGGCCTTTCTCTCTAAAGGCATTTCAAAAGTCTCTCCAGATATATCACCTTTTCCATCTATGGGCTTACCAAGAGTATCTACGACTCTGCCTATAATACCCTCTCCTACAGGAATTGAGGCAATTCTTTTGGTTCTTTTTACTTGATCTCCCTCTTTTAGGTCTTGTGATGGTCCTAATAAAACTATACCTACATTATCTTCCTCTAAGTTAAGAACCATACCCTCCAATCCAGAATCAAATTTGACTAACTCCCCATATTCTGAACTTTTAAGACCATAAACCCTGGCGATTCCATCTCCTACCTCCAAAACTATTCCTACTTCTTCCATTGAAGTCTTCGAATCGAATCCTGATATCTGTTTCTCTAATATTGCTGACACTTCAGCAGGCTTCATTCCTGACATAAATATTTATTTATAATTAATTACTTTCAATAATACTGGATTTTAAATCAGTAAACTTTCTTTTTAAACTCGCATCATAATTGAGATCTTCCATCTTTAAGATAAATCCACCTATTATATTTGGATCAATTTTATTTGAAATATTAAATTTTATTTTTGTATCAATAACTTTTTGAACTATTATTTTCTGTAACTGAAAATCAATTTTTTTTGCTGTAATAATTTCAACTTGTTTATCGCCTTTTTTTTGATCGTACAAAAAAATAAAATGTGAGGAAATTTCATATAATAAATTAATTCTTTTCTTTTCAACTAAAAAATTTATAAAATTTAATGTTTCACTATCAAAACCAACTAAAATTTTTTTGAAAAGGGTATAGATTGAACTTTGTTTTATAATTGGATTTGATATAATTTTTAAAAATTTATTATTATTCTCACAAATTTTTCTAAGCTCAATAATATTATTGATAACTGAATCTGTAATTGATTTTTTAGTACAAAAATTAAAAAAAGCTTTAGAATATCTTTTAGATGACGGGTGCAATTTCATTGTACTAATTTGAGTTTATTTCATCCAAATAAGTCTTAATCAAATCTTCTTGATTAGAATTATTAGATAAGTCTTTATTGACAATTTTTTTTGCGATATCAATTGAAAAGATTGCAATTTGATCTTTAAGGTCTTTCATAGCCGCCTTTCTTTCTAAATCAATAGACAATTGAGCATCTTTTACGATTTTTTCGGCCTCTTTTTTTGCAACTTCCTTTGCTTGAGAAATAATTTCATTTTTTTTATTATTTCCTTCTTTTAAAATTTTATCTCTTTCTAAAATAGCCTCCTTCATAATCTTTTCATTGTCAGATTTCAATATTTCCATTTCTTTCTTAGCAATTTCAGCTTTAGATAAAGCATCTCTAATTGATTCATCTCTTTCATTAATTGAATCTAATATTGGCTTCCAGGCATACTTCTTCAACAGGAAAATTAACCCTATAAAAATAAGAAGGTGCCAAAAAAATAAACCAAAAGAAAACTCATTTATTAGTTTTTCCATTTTTAAAAATTAAAAAAAATTAAACTGCAAATAGCGCTGCAAAACCTATACCTTCGACTAAGGCTGCTGCTATCAACATAGCTGTTTGTATTTTTCCATAAGCCTCTGGTTGTCGGCCTATAGCCTCCATTGCTCCTTTACCAATCTGACCGATACCTATTCCTACTCCAATAACTACAAAACCTGCTCCTACAATTGCTGGGATTTCCATATTACAAAATTTAAAATTAAACAATCCATTTCTTTAAACTTAATGTTCGTGTTCTTCAACAGCAAAACCAAAATACAAAGCCGATAAAACAGTGAAAATATATGCTTGCAATAACGCAACTAGAATTTCGATAATTGATATTGAAAAAGCTAATAAAAAGGATAGGCTTGATCCTATCCAATTTTTAAAAATAAACATCAATGCAATTAGACTCATTAGAACAATATGTCCTGCAGAGATATTTGCATACAGCCTTATCATTAATGAAAAAGGCTTGATAAACACACCTAGTAATTCAATAGGTGCTAAAATAATTTTCATGACTACAGGTACACCTGGCATCCAAAAAATGTGTTTCCAATAATCTTTTTTGGCTGTTATATTAGTAATCAAAAAAGTTAACATAGCTAGAGAGAAAGTGACAGCTATATTACCTGTGACATTGATTCCAAGTGGGGTTAATCCAAGAAGATTTAAAAACCATATAAAAAAGAAAATAGTTAACAAATAACTCATATAATTCTTATAATATTTTTTACCAATATTTGGTATTGCAATTTCATCCCTGATGTAAATAACTATAGGTTCAAAAAAACGACCTATTCCTGTAGCAACTCCACCTGTTACTTTATATGAATTTGCTAACGACCTAAACAATAAAATCATTAATATTGAAATAAAAAGCATACTTAAAACACCCTTAGTAATTGAAAAATCTAAAGGCTTTAGATTTAAAACACTTCCATCATCGTCATATATAATTCTTCCTGTTGATTCAGTTTTATAAATCTTATTATGGTATAACTTATAATAATTAGCTCCTACACGAGCTACATCTTTTCCGTGATTTAACTTAGATGAAAGAAAGACTACAAGTCCATTATCCCAAAGAATTACTGGTAATGGAAAACCTACATAATTTTTTTTATTATCAACTTTTGACTTATAAGATAAAATATCAAAATCGTGAGTATCTTTAAGGTGATGGAAGATGTACTCTTTAATATCATTTTTTTGTTTTTCTTTTTCAGTTAAAATTACACTCTTTTGTTGAGAGAAAGAGTCATTAAATTTAAAAAACAAAATGATACTAAAAATTATGACAAATCTAAGTGGCATTTCAATATAATAAGTATTGATCGATTAAACTTTGTAAAAGTAATATTTTAGTTTAGAAATTTTACCTTTTTTTTTAATTATAATTCTTTTTTTTTAATTTATTTTCAACAATTAAAATTTCAAAAATTAAACCTAGCGAATAAGGAATAAAAAAAATTAAAATTTCATCAATTTTTATTTCTCCATCGTCTTTGAATTCTGGATATAACATTTTAAAAAAAACTAAAAACTTAAAACCACTAATTAAAAAAAAAATAAATGCTAAGTATTCAACTTTTTTATTTGTAAAAAAAAATAAAATTAAAACTGATAAACAAGTAAAAAGAAAATTTAATAAATATGATATTTTAAAGCTATCCAAAACAAAATAAAAAGAAAAGCAATTACAAAATATACTATGGAAGAAAAATACTATTATATAAAAAATTAAAAGTTTTAAATACCAAAAATTATGAAAATTTGTCAATTAACTATTTTTTGGACTGTTTTATAATAACATAGATGGTTGAAAAAATCGATAAAATTATCAACAAAACAACAAAAAGGGGTTTTAACTGTAACTTGTAATCAAGCCAATTGCCAAGTTTTATTGATAAAAAAATTAAAGCACCCAATTGAAACGCTAGTGTTGAAAAGTTTAGAAAGCTCATCAAGCAATTCTTTCATGTGAATCCGAAATTGATTTTACCTCTACATTTGTTTTCATAACGCACTTTGCGTTAAATATAGCCCCAGACTCAACAATTAATTTTGATGTAATAACATCTCCCTCAGTTACACTTGAGGATTTTAATGATAGAGATTCTTTAACCTCTAAGGTTCCATTGAATTTCCCGTCAAAATCAGCATTATTACAAACAATCTTACCAATTATTGAACCTTCCTTACCAATTACAACTTTACCAGATGTGTTTATACTACCCTCCAACTTTCCATCAATTCTAAAGTCAGCAGTTGATGAAATATCTCCAATTATTTTTGTTCCCTTTTCAATTCTATTAGGTTGGCCATTAGGTTCAATACTTTTCATTTTTTAATTTATTAGATTCTTGTTAAGTTGAAGATTTAAATAATCAGATTTCAAAAGTACAAAATTCTTTGATATAATTTTAAAATTATATTTCTTCTCAAATTGATTTAAAATGTATTCTTTGTCAGGCTTATCACCATATATGTGAATAACCAAAAAACTTGTATCAAAGTCATAAAAATCTTTACTAATTTTCCAGTTTTTAATACCATTCTCCTCTTTAAATAGTAAAAATTTATTTTTAACCATTTCTATTTTATTAGTTTGATTTTTATCAAAAACAAAAATCCACTTATAATTCTTAAATACCTTTTTTTTAAAAAGATCAGTTTTATCTTCATTAAATAAGGTCAAAGAATTAATTGCATACTTTGACTCCTCACTATTTGGATATTTCTTTGTTAAATTATTTAATTTTTTTTTGAATTCATTTAAACCATAGACTCTACCTAGACTAATAGTTCTTATAAGCCCTAATTTAGGTCCATATTGAGTTGTCTTTAAAAATTCTTCTGTATTTAAAATATCTTTCAAAAGTTTTTCATATTCTCCATTATTAAACATATCTAAATATTTTTTGTACAAAATAAATGGAGTATCATTTAAATCATTATCCACTAATATGTTATTAATTTTTTGGGCAAACACTGAATTAGGGAATTCTTTCATTATTTTATTTTTATAATACTCTGATTCATTATTTTTTTTCTTTTCGTATATAATGTACATTTTATAAAGTGCATTTACCTTTTGTTCATTATTTGGATTATTTGACAATACTTTTGCAAGTTTATCCGAGGAGAGATCTAAATTATTAAAGTCACTAAAATAAATATTTGACAATTTTAAGTTATTTTCATTTATATCATTTTGGAGGCTATCAATAAATTTTTTATCAAATCTAATTTGAGAAATAAACTGGTCTAAATTAATTTGCTTATCATATTGATTTTTATTTGTTACTTTTTCATTAGAAAAATTAAAATTTGTAATATCACTTTTTTGTGAATATTTCCAATTATCTAAATTTGATTTTTCACCCCAGTTAGATATAAAAATATTTTTTCCGTAGCTAATTAATTTTGGATTGTAAAAATAAAAATCTGTTGACTTGAATTCGTCTGAATTTATTTCAAAGGTTTTTATTGATTTTTTTTGGTTAAAAACTTTTGTTATATAAAAGTTTTCAATTTCCGATTTATCCATTTTTGATAACTCAATAATACTATCATTTTTTTTTACTGTTTTTTCAAAATCAACTACTTTTTGAATTATTTTTTTTTCTCTTAAAATCTTATCCTTTTGACTTTTTGTAATTGTTATTTTTGATAAGCTATCTAAATATTTGGAGGTTTCAATGAAATTATTTTTTTTAAAATAGTAATCGGATAAAATTCTAAAATTCCTCTTTTTGGTATAAATATCTATATCTTTAAAACTCGAGGATTTAATCAACGAATTAATTCCTAATGAATCTAAATTATCTTGAAATAAAATAATGGCTTTGTAGTGATGTATATAATGCCTTAAATTTTTATTTTCAAAATTACTAATTAACCCTTCTAAATCATTAAGAGCTTTTTTTTTCAATTCAATATTCTGATAATTTAATTTAAGAAAATTTAACTTAGCATGAAGCCATAAATCTGGGTTTGTATTATTTTTTTCCTTAATTACAGACCTAAAATATTTTTTAGCTGAATCAATTGCATTTTCTTTTTCATAAAGCTGTGCAAGAATAAATTTATATCTATTGATTTTTTTCCCTTTAACATTATTTTCAATAGCTTTTTTAAAATACACCTTAGCTGAATCGGTTTTCTTTAGTTTTAAGTATGCTTCGGCCATAGTTGAATTTAAATCTGAAATTATTTTTTTATCATTTATTAAACTGTCATTGATAGATTTCAAATTATTAATCACTATATCCATATTTTCTAATCTAAGGTTTGTCTTTTCCCTCCAAATCCTGGCTTCATCAAATGTTTTTTTGTCCGAATACTGATTGATTAAGTAATTGAAAGTTTCAAGTGCTTGAAAATAACGCCTGTCATAATATCTTGCTTTTCCTAATAACAAATATGCTTTAGAAATTTGGTTGTTTCTTTGATAACCTTCGATATTCATTGAATGCTTTTGAATTGCCTTAGTTGCTTTCTCCTCTGCTATTGTAAAACTTGGAATGGATGAACTTTCATTTAGATTTTCAAAATCTAACAATATAGGTTCAGCACTTAAAACGTTGTAAAAATCCTCAATTTTATTGTCTTCTAAAATTTTTAATCCAATATCGAATGCTTCACTCCCATTAAAAAGAACATTGAATTTAGTTGTAACAACATGGTAATTTCTGTTTAAAAAATTGTTTTTTTTTGTAGAACAATCTGTAAACAAAACAATGAAAAAAAATGAAAAACAAATTTTAATTCTCACTAATAAAAGATTTACTTATTATAACATTTATTTTTTTAATTTATTGTTTTCAAATAATAAATTAAATTTGCATTAGTTTATGTTAGAACTTACTTAAATGAATGATGAAGCTTCTTTAAAAATTATCCTTGAGGGGCAAGAGAGTGAACTTGTTATTGATTCTTCCAAAACTATTTTAGAGTGGGCTTTGGATAATGAAATTGATGCCCCTTATTCTTGTCAAGGTGGTGCTTGTTGTACCTGCATAGCAAGGCTAAAAAAAGGAGAAGTTGAAATGAGTGAAAATTCTATTCTTAGTCAAGAAGAAATCGATGAAGGCTTAATTTTAACATGTATTTCAACTCCTAAAACTAAAAATATTTTAATTGATTATGATGACATCTGATCAACATTCATTACCTCTAAAACCTTTTCTATAATCTGTTTTGGTTTAATTGACCTCATTGCATCTGAATATCCATATGGAATTATTTTACCATAAGTTGAGGTTGGAATTAATGGAAATTTTTCTAAATCCAAAATTATGTTATTTTTTTTTGGTTGGTTCCACGGTGCAAAGCCAATAAATGGATGAGTCATCCCCCAAATAGTTATAACATTAATATTATAATTTGATGCAATGTGTCCATTAGCTGAGTCCATAGAAATCATTAAATCTAAATTTGCAATTAAATTTAATTCATCATTAAATGATATTTTATCAGAAAAAAATTTTACGTTTTTGTATGCTCTTTCCCAAATTTTAATCTGCTGGGTTTCATTTTTTCCACCTCCGAATAATATCACAATGAATTCTCGTTGTAAAAATGCTATTACTTTTTGCATCAAATCCAGTGGATAAGTTTTTCCTTTATGAGCCGAAAACGGAGCGATGCCAATTAATTTTTTTTGATATTTTTTATTAATAAATTGAACATTAGATGGAAAATTTGGTTTTAAGGGATAAATATGATTTTCAAGATTTACCTCTAAACCCAGTTTTCTAAAAACTTCCTTGTATCTATATATTGTTGGCGTCAACGGACTAAACACCTTGTTTTTTTTTCTACATAATTTAGCTTTTTCTAGTCTTCCTTTTTTAACTCTTTTGTATTTAATAAAAATAAATCTAAAAAAAACTTCAAGAATATTTGTTCTTAAAACTGAGTGTAAATCTGCAATTGCATTAGGTTTTAATTTTCTTAATTCATTAAACAATTTATATATGCCTAGAAAACCTTTATGCTTGGAATCCTTGTAAATATTTACAATATTAATGTTTTTAAACTCATTAAAAAGGGCATTGTATTGCCTTAACGTAACAATTGTAATTTTAAGATTTTTATATTTAGCGATTATACATCTGAGTAATGGGATAATAATAGCAACGTCACCTAGTGAAGAAAACCTAAGAATTATAATATGTTTATTTCTTGTCAAGCTTTTTTCTTGTATAAAACAGGATTTAAGTTAATATCATTGTACATTTTCATTTGTTTGTAAACTTTCATGATTTTTTCACCTGAACCAATTTCTATTAATAATTGATCTATTGACAAACTTAAATCTGTATTTTGCTCCATTAATATTTTTAGTTTACTAATGCAAATAGTTTTATTTTCTTTAGTGGAGCTTATTCTAGAAGCCTCCTCATTCATGTGATAAATCTTTAATTGGAGAATAGACAGTCTATCCAATGCCCACGCTGGGCTTTCAGTATTAATTTTTGCATGTTTTTTTATTTTAATATCAGAGTACAAATTCAAAAAATAATCATCTATTTGTTCTACTATATCAGTCCTATTCTGATTTGACAAATCGATTTCTCTTTTAATTTTTAATGCATATTTTGCGTCTATGTTAGGATCTCTTATTATATCCTCTAGGTGCCATTGAATTGTATCTATCCAAACTTTTTTGTGCAATAGATTTTCAATTGTCCCTTTTTTATAGGGGTTGAAATATTTTTGACTAATGTCATCTACTACATGATAATATTCTATCACTTTCGAAAAAATATTGATGGCCTTAGAACTGATCATAATTCAAATTTAAAATAAAATACAAAATATCTTTTTATAATTTTTTTAAATATTATCTTTATAAAAAAAAGTTTATGAAAAATTTTTTTGAAGGAATTCAGTGGTTGTTTGAAGAATTACTTTTCTTTCCTTTTGATTTTTTAAGAAGTATTCAAGATTATAGTTGGTCATTAGCTAATGCTTTCAATTTTTTTATAGCACTTGTTATTTTCATTGCTCTTATTTACTGGATGATTCAACTTAAAAATTTTGATAAAAAAGGAGAAGAAAAAAAAGATGCTTCTGCTCATTCCTTTTTATAAGTCAAATCCTATATCTTTTCTGTAATACATTTTTTCAAATTTAATTTTTTTTATTGTCTGGTATGACCTTTTTATTGCCTCATTATATGTGTCAGCTAGAGAAGTGACAGAAATAACTCTACCCCCGCTTGTAACTAGATTGCCTGAATTTGAGATTTTTGTTCCAGCATGAAAAATAATTGATTTGTCTATATCATCACTAATTTCAATTTCAAAACCCTTCTTGTATGTTTCAGGATATCCCCCAGAAACTAACATTATTGTTGCTGCATGCCTTTTATCAATATCAAAATTGACTTTGTCAAGTTTTTGATTGTGAATAGCCTCAAAAATCTCAACTATGTCACCTTTAATTCTAGGAAAAACAACCTCAGTTTCAGGGTCACCCATTCGAACATTGTATTCTATAACGAATGGTTCTTCTTTAACTTTAATTAATCCAATAAATATAAATCCTCGGTACACCACTTTTTCCTCTTTCAATCCACTAAGTGTTGGGGAAATAATTTTATTTTTGATTTTATTTAAAAATTTGTTATCAACAAAAGGGACTGGCGAAACTGCTCCCATTCCACCAGTATTAAGTCCAGTATCACCCTCACCTATTCTTTTATAATCCTTTGCAATTGGAAGTATCTTAAAGCTTTTCCCGTCAGTAAGAACAAAACAAGAAAGTTCAATTCCACTTAAAAATTCCTCAATTACAACTTTTCTTGAAGCCTCTCCAAACTTACTATTAAAGATCATTTCCTTTAATTGAATTTTAGCTTCCTCTAGATCATTTATAATTAAAACTCCTTTACCTGCCGCCAAACCATTAGCTTTTAATACGTATGGTTTTTTCATTTTATCAAGAAATTTATACCCTTCTCTTATATTGTTATTATCAACAGTGAAATAATCTGCTGTAGGTATATTGTATTTTTTTAAAAATTCTTTAGAATACGATTTGCTACCCTCTAGTAAAGCACCATATTTATCTGGACCAATTATTATTAAATCGGAGAACATTGATTCATCTTTCAAATAATCTGTTAAACCATTTACAAGCGGTTCCTCTGGCCCAATTACAATCATTTCAATTTTATTGTTTATAATAATTTCTCTAACTGCCTTGAAATCATTAATATCAATTTTTAGATTAGTTGCTATTTTTTCCGTTCCTCCATTTCCTGGAGAAATAAATAGTTTTTTGCATCTAGGACTTTGTAATATTTTCCAAGCCAAAGTGTGTTCTCTTCCTCCAGATCCTAAAATTAAAATATTCATAAAATTTGTTTAAATATTTTTACTAAACTTGGAAAGAATGTTAGAAATTCGATATTTTCTGATGAAAAATCCTTCATCTATATTAACGACGTATTTTTCTTTTTTTAACATTGAAATTATATATCCTAATATAACATTAAAAAAAAATATAAAGTTAAATGTCTGAAATAAAATTTTTAATGATGCCAATAAACTTATAAAAATCCCATATCTCATTTTGTAAAATGCTTTACCTTGTAAAATTGCTTTTTTTTTATTTGAAAACCTTTTGTTAGGCTTTCTTAAATGTTTGACTTTTAAATTAGGAAGAGTTTTTATTTCAAATCCATTATATAATGCTAAAAGTTCATCAACACTATCCCATCCCATTGTTGGCTTAAGTCCTCCTATTGACTTATAGCAATCTTTCGAATATGATTTGATTGCACCCCTGACATGATTTTTATCCATAGTGTGGTCTAGAACCCATTTCCCATTCTTATTTTTTTGATAAAGATATCCTCCAACAATCCCAACATTTTCATTTTTAAATGCGTGTGATATTTTTTTAAAATAATTTAATGGGAGAAAAATATCTGCATCAAGCTTAACTATAAAATCGTATTCTTTTTTTAGACTTTCATATCCGAGTAAAAAACTCTTAACAATCTTTTTTCCAGGTTCATAAGTATCAAGTGAAATATTATTAATAACTCTAAAATTTTTTTGATCTTTAACGATTTCTTTAGCAGCTTTTTCTGAGCCATCAGAGGAACAATCATTTACCAGAATTACTTCTTGAGGTAGTAAAGTCTGATTAATTAAAGTTTCTAACATTTTTTCAATGTAACCTATTTCGTCTTTAAAGGCTACAATAACACTATATTTCATTATAACTTTTAATTTAAAAGTTTATTAACAATAGATCTATCATTTGATAACCTCGGCAACTTATTTTGACCTCCCAACTTTCCAATTTTTTTCATGTAAATATTAAAGCCATTTTTAATTACTTTTCTTATAACCAATGGTTTTAAAATTTTTCCTGAAATTAAATCTTTGTAATATATATTTTCTTCTTGCATTGACTCATCAAGTTTTTTTGAAAACGAACTAAGACTTTCAGGTGGATTATTAAACTCAATGAACCATTCATGATAAGGCAGTCCACTTTTAGGGTTATTCTGTGGTGCCACAGTAAATTCAACTACTTTTACACTTGTATTTTTTAAAGTTCTATTTAAAGCAGTTTCTACTTCCTTTCCTATAACATGTTCACCAAAAGCAGATATAAAATGCTTGACTCTCCCCGTTACCTGTATTCGAAATGGTTTTAAAGATGTGAATCTGATTGTATCTCCAACATTATATGCCCATAAACCTGCATTTGTTGAAACTATCATTACATAATCATTGTTAATAATAACATCTTTTAACGTTAATCTTTTAAATTTCTTTTTTTTGAAATCACCTAATTCGACAAACTCGTAAAATATTTTATTGTTTAAAACAAGTAATAAATCCTCTCTTCCAGGCTCATCTTGATAAGCAAAAAAACCTTCAGATGCAGGATAAAGCTCAATTGTATCAATTTTTTTTCCAATTAGGCCTTTAAAAATATTTCTATATGGTTCAAAATTAACACCACCATATATAAATAATGAAAAGTTTCTAAAAACCTTTGAAATTGGCATATTAGTTTTCTGCTTAATTTTTTCAAAGTACATCTGAACCCAAGGTGGTATGCCTCCTATAATTGTCATGTTCTCAACTAAAGTTTCTTCAATTATTTTTTCAACCTTTTTTTCCCAATCTTCAATACAATTAGTGTTCCAGGTAGGCATTCTACTCCTTTGTAAATATTTTGGTACGTGGTGAGCAACTATACCAGAAAGCCTACCAGTTTTTATTCCATTAATTATTTCTAAAGTCGGGCTACCTTGTAAGAAAATTTGCTTTCCAAAAAAGATTTCTGCATTACCAGAGTAAAAAATAAAGCTCAAAATGGCATCTCTGGCGGAGTTAATATGAGTAGAAATTGACTCTTTTGATATAGGTATATATTTAACCCCGGAGGTTGTTCCACTTGTTTTGGAAAAATACAACGGCTTTCCTGTCCAAAGTATGTTTGGCTCTCCTTTTCTAACTTTTTCTATATATAATTTTATTTTCTCATAATCTCGTATCGGAACGTTTTTTACGAAATCTTCATGATTTAAAATTTTATCAAAGTTGTGGTCTTTTCCAAACACAGTTTTTTTTGCGCTTTGAATTAAGTAATTAAAAGTTCTTTGTTGTGCTTTGTGAGGGTTTTTAATCCAAAAACTATTTTTATAATGTTGAACTAAAGCAAATAATTTTATTAAGATTTTTAGTATCATTAATTTAATTTAAAATCTATAAAATTTGTGGGATCCATTGAGTATCCATTAATCCATAGTTCAAAGTGAAGATGCCATCCAGTTGAATATTCACCAGTGTTACCAGCTGTGGCAATAACCTCTCCAGTCTTAACAATATCACCCTGTCCTTTATTTAATGATGAATTATGTTTATATACAGAAGTGATTCCATCAGGGTGTTCAATAATAATAACATATCCTGTTTCTGCAGACCACTCAGAAAAAATTACTATCCCATTATAGATTGCTTTGACAGGATGGTTTTCTGACAACATGATATCAATACCGAAATGTTTTTGCTCAAAATTATATCCTTCCGATATTTCACCTTTAGCTGGAGGAAATAGAACGTAATCTGCACTATTTTTTTCAGTAATTTTAAAATTATATTTATCTTCTTTAATCACAATTTCTCTAAGCAGAGAATCGTCTTTACCTTTGGATATTTCTACTTTAGTATTAATCTTATTTATATTTTGGTTAGATTTAATTCCATCAAAATCATCATTTTTAAAATCATCATTGAAAATTTTTTTTAATGAATTCATCTGACTCATATTTTTTAACATTATCTGAGATATTGAATCTAATTTTAAAGCATTCTTGGCTGAATTAATCCTCAATTGTGAGGATGGGTATCCTGGTATATATTCTTTTATTGGTGAATATGATATAAGAAAGAAAGTTGCAACTAAAAAAAAAGAAATAATTAAAACAGATATAACTATAACATTAAATCTAGATAAGCTTATAAAAAACTGCTCCTCAAAGGTTTTTTCATCAAGCACTA
>Ga0066364_10000055_pt1 | contig 17417 bp, 27 predicted proteins | sample Knorr_S7_td_Surf_FD_70970 | JGI IMG/M metagenome (GOLD analysis project Ga0066364, IMG submission 70970) | Marine microbial communities from Southern Atlantic Ocean transect - Knorr_S7_td_SurfaceA_ad_6m_LV_A | ecosystem: Environmental > Aquatic > Marine > Oceanic | place: Southern Atlantic...
ACGTAAATCAGGTTTTGCTTTGTGATCTCTTAGTCTGACATCTAATGCTTCATGCGGTATTCCTAATTTATGACTGAGATAAACTCCAGGAATACATCCACCACGATTTATTCCCATAATTACATCAGGTTTCCATTTGTCGTCTGACATACGTTCAGCAATTTGATTGAGTGCATGACGCACTTGGATCATAGTAAAATATTGTTTATTTGACATTACTCCCCTTGTTTACTTTCTGTTTCTGCCCATTTTTCAAACTCTTCGACTTCTTGTTGTTTGTAAGCAATAACAACATCACACTCTTTTACAGCCTGATCTGTCTTTCCTTGCAAAAGCAATTTACGAATCTTTTTTACGTCATCTATATGGTTAAGCACTTCAATCATTACCAAGTCTCCTCATCCTTATTATTAGCACGGTAATCTTCATAACATATTCTCCACACATTTTTAAATTTTTCATAAGCAATTTTTAATGATGGATATACTTCACAAACTTTATCAATCTTTTGTAAACTAGGCACACTGTTTTCAAAAGGAATAGTTTCATTATAATCCTCAAATTTCATGTTTTCAAATCCTTTGCCTGCATCTTCCATCATCATGTCATTAAAATTTAATTGATCACCTTCAGTAAAACTTACTGAAAAATTTTCTGGTGATGGCGCCCATCCGCCTGTTAATGATTCAGTGTTAACACTGTAAGTGATGTTAGGTGTATCTTCTTTTTTAGTCATGTATTCAACTCCTCTTTAATATATCTTTGTAGTTCGTGATCACCAACATTGCTTGGTACCTCGTTTTTATAAAACAATCTGTAACTATCTGAACCATATTTTCCTATACCATATAGTTCAGTGGCATCACTGCCGTCCCAATTATCAAATTGTTCACTCATTCTGTATATTCTTTCTGCTTTCACTTTTTGCATTCCTAATGGCTGGAGCATTTTCTCCAATTTAGAAATAGTTGCAGAACTGAGAAGTTCTGTGTGCGTTGCCCATTTTTTGAACAGTTTAGGCAACACTGCTTTGACTTGTTTGCGATTAGTTTGATTCAGACAGATGACACCCACCATGTGTTGCCAAGTATTTGCAACCTGTTGCTGAACCATCAAGTCCTCCCGCATTAGTACAACTCTTCGATTTTATCACAAATTTTAAGTTTTCTGGCTTCTTTTGCAGACAACCAAACATCTTGTGGTGGTAACAAAATTTCTCTTATTTGTTTTTCACTCATTCCAATGCACTTTTTATAGTGTTCAATCATTCGTTGTGTACTCAACTCAAACTCTTTTACTCTTGCATATAACTCGTGTTCTTTACCTGCACTGCCCCAACTGTATTGATGCGACAGTATTGATGTGTTTGGAGTAAGTATTCTTGAACCTTTTTTCCCTGCAATAAAAATTAAAAATCCACAAGATGCAATAAGTCCTAATCCAACAGTTTTAATTGGTATTGTACTTGCTTTCATTGTATCAATCAATGCAAACGCGGCATGAACATCGCCACCAGGTGAATTAATTATTATTGTTAATTGAGGTAATCTTGTTTCTGCTAGATTCTGATTCATTATCCATTTCAAACAATCTGCACACGATTGCATAGTTATTTCATCCATTAAAACATATACACCATTGTTTGCTAGATTGTTTACTGGTGCATTAGTTCCCCCACCTTTTTTAGCCATTTATATCTCCATATAGTTGTTTACCGGAAAAGAACTTTTCCTGTAATTGCTGTTTTTGTTTCCAAATATGAGGAATAATCTTTTTATAATTAATCATCATAAAATCTATTTTTTCTATTAATTGTTTTTTATTTTTTTGATAGGACTTAAAATCTTGTGTCCATTCACTAGGATATTTGAATTCATCAATAGCCATTTCTACGTAACTTAATCTATTAGGAACCAAAGGCATTGTATCAACTAAACAACCTTCATACCAACTAATACCCAATGTTTCTTGTAAGTTTGCACTGAATACCATTTTTGCTTCACCTAACAAATTATGATATTCATTTTTGCTTAATTCTTTTTCCTGACACACAACAAATTCATATTGTGGTAAAGCATCTTTTAAATCATAAAAAATATCTGGTTGCTTTTCAGGAGCAATTCTGTGTGGAAATAAAATAATATCCTTTTTATCCATGCTTTTGTATGCTGACATAGAGCCTTCAAGGTATTCCATAGGCCAACCCACACGTCTTACTTTTGTTCGATCAGTTGTAAGACCTACATAGTTGCCATATTCTTTAAATGCGTCCACAAACATATTGATATGAAAGTCAGAAGCAAAAAAATTATTGTCATAGGTTTCAAACATAGATCTTTCTGTATTTCTCACCCAAGGTTTATCTCCAATCAATCTACCTAAGAAATCTTGCGGATCATAACTACCGGCGTGCCATAAGCCACCAATACGTATTTTTATTTTCAATAACTCTGCCATATAACGCAGTTGTAAAACAGTTGGATTCCAAGCATCAGTATACAAAAAATAATCTCCATCTTTAATCTTGCCACTGCAAAACATTTCTCCTATCTGTTGCATTTGTTTTGCTTTGTAAACATTAGTACCGCCAAAGTTTAAAAATGCTCCAGGAGTTGTCGCTTGTGGAGTGTTGCCTCCACTTATTACCTCAACTTTAGAATTAGTGTGTCTTTTAAGTTGTAGAGGAAGATATTTTTTCCATTCTTTTGTATATCTTGTATCTACTGCTTCAAGATCAACTATGTAAATTGTCATTCTATCTGTCCTCAAAATATCCTATCATTGCTAACCCACCAAAGAGTCCAGCCGCCATCAGTGCCATGTCGCTTATAAATTCATCACCGCCATACAAACCAGGCATTGGCATAAACAAAGCGAATACGACCAAAAATATAAATGCTATTGTTCCTAAGAACAAGGTCAACATTGTTTTACTCCTTATAATAGACAGCATGACTTCCATTTTCACCATCTTCACTGACATCTATTTCAACATCTCTGTTAGGATATTTCTTAGATATTTCAGCAAATAAATCATCGCTGATCATTTCACAAGATTTGTAGTCTAATTGTAAAGTCTTTTCTGAGTACAATTTTTCTAACCATCTTTTAAATTGTATAAATTCTATTTCTCTATCATCATGAAATACTTCTATACCAACTTTGAAATGAAAAATATGTCTGTGAGGATAGCCTAAAAACGAAACATCATACTCATCACCAGTCGCTAGTTTTGGATCATCTAACGCCGCAGGATATTTGTGGATTCCTTCTTTTCTAAATGTTACCCAAATGTTTTTTTTATTTTTCATATCTTATTATAACAATTTTATTCATTATTGTCAACGTCAATAACAGTATCACCAACATATTCATCCCAGTCTGTGTAGTGCATATCGTTTGTGATCTCTTTTAAATTTTTACTCCAAACTCCAGAATTTGTTAATCCCCAAGTGATGTCATCAATTTTCAATGTTGTATTTTTATTAAGTTTGTAGATGTTTGGTATTTTGGCACTGATCATAGGCACAAATTTTTCATACTTCATTAAACCAGTGGCTGTAACTTTTTCAATATATTCTATGCCAAAGTCTAAAGTCACATGGAAATCTCTGTCCAACAAGTCTCTCATCATCACTGTCCACTGATGCATTTCTTCGTCAGTCTCTGGATTAAAACTTTGACTAGTGCCAAAGTATATGTGTTTTGCATTATTATTGTTTGCCAACATTTCTATTTCTTCAACAGGTCTCACACCTACTACAAATAAAGTTTGAGCACCTTTCATACAAGTATTTTCTATTTCCGTCCCTGTAAAATAAGTTACTTGCTTTCTTTTTTGCGTGTCTAACACCATTCTATATAACCTCTACTGTATCCTGGCAGTCTTTTATTGCCTTCTGCAAAAGCAGATTGCCATTCATTATCTCTATTGTAACCTTTTGTCCAAAAATTGTCAACATCTAATTGTCCAGATTCAATCATTTTTACTGCTGTCTGCATACAACGTTTGAAATCTTTTTGTCTTGGACTTGGAAATATCACTGTTACTGCATTCCAAAGTAGTTTGTCAAAGTTTGTTGTTATGCTGTTTGTCTTTTCAGCACCAAGCACAATTAATCCTTGTGGCTTTAACAAATCCATTTTAAACACTTCATCACGTGTATTCAAATCAATTACAATATCATAATCATTACCAAAATTATCTTTTAGTTTGTCTCCCCAAAGTTCTTTATTACTATTGCCAATTACATCAATTTTAAAAAAATAGTTTGCATTCAAGTATTGATATACTACCCATGCTAAAAATCCACTTCCAATGATACACAATTTTGCATTTTTATTATTACGTGTTTCAAATTGTGTTTCTTCTTGCATCACAACATTTAAACCACAAGCAACTGGCTCAACAATATACTTTGGATCTAAACTTGGAACTTTTACATAAGTGCCATCTAGTGCGTTGTAAAAATCTGCGTATGCTGGTTCACCTCTTGTGGCTACAAAGTCACCTACTTTAACATCTGTAATCTGTGTGCCAACATCTGCCACTTCTCCTAAGCCTTCATGACCTTGCATATTCAAAGGCAATGGTCCAAAGTTGCCATTCATCATATCTATATCGCTTCTGCACACACCAGTCTTTTTACTTGCTACTCTAATCTCATTAGGAGCCAAGTCACCAATTTCAATAGTGCCTTCTGCAAAATGTCCTTTACCCTCTGTGTATAATATTCTAGACTGCATTTTCTAATATTTTATGGATAAACAAATCTTGTTTGTTTTGTTCTTTCCAAAACTCCTCATTATTTAGGTTTTTAACATGGTTATCAATCATTTTTTTGTAAGCATCTTCAGGACACAATCCTAATTCAAATGATCTAAACTTGATATCTCCTTTGTACATATGCACTGCAATATCATCTTTTTCATCTGTACGCCAAGCAGTGTTCACTTTAATAATATTATTAGGCCCAACTAATTTAAGATACACATTGTCATCAACATCATACACACCATCTTCTTTCACTTTACCATAATCAGTATCAGTGCAATCTTCTAATCTATATCTTTGTTCAATTTTTTTATCTATTATGTTGTATGCTTCATAATCGCTAGGAGCCAGCACAAATAATAAAGACAACATATGTGGCAACAAGTCTCTCGATACTCCTCCAAATGCTAAATCCTTATTTGTAAACCAAGTGCCTGGACTAGGAATCCTGTTTGTATTTTTCCAATTTAAATCTATGTTGGACATCTTCTGTCCTAAATTTGCCATTTCTCCTATGTTATCTCTGTATTGATTGTTTTTAGTCATCACATACTTTGTTTTCTTGTCATGTGTTAATGCTGTCCATTGAGCAACATTCTTAACACCAGGCTTTTCAACAAAAACAATTTTTGCATAACCAGATAGTGCTTTTGCCAATGCAAAGTGTGTTTTGTTTGGAGTACAAATGTGTGCTGTATCAAACTGAGGATGGGCATCTATTGCCGTAGTTAATTCTATAAAATCAGGTTGTAGAGATTGATCTGCATCAACCGTGATAATCTCCGCACCCATTGATTCATATATTCTTTTGTATAATTGTCCAAAGCCTAATCCAACAATCAGAGTCTTCATTAACCTAATATACTCCTTTTCATAGATTCAAGTTGTGTTTTCAAAGACAACTTAATTTTTTTAAATTTGACAAGAATATGTTTTCCGTCCCAACTTCTATCGAAAGTTCTTTCTTCTTCCATCTCATCTACTTTCTTTTTGTACCAGTCGTATTCCTTTTGCACTGCTTTTATTTTTTTACTTTTTATTTTTGCCATTTTATACCTCCTCGAATAAGTTTCCAAATTGTGTAGATGCATTTACAGTCTTCTTACCTGTTGCACCTCTTGTACCTATTATGGACATCCAAAATCTTGAATACTCTTCTATCACTGCGTTTGCTTCATCTTTACTGCTTGTTGCAAACACGGCATTTACAACATCTTTAAATGCAACTCTGTCAAAGTTTTCTTGTACTAGCATTTTAGGATTAATTTTTGTATCATACATTCTGTTTGCTTCTTGCACTGCTGTGATATGCATCCAAACATTGTGTGCCATTTGCAATGTATAACTGAAACTATCCCAAGAAGTTTTTCCTTCATTCCCCATTTTGTTTAAGTCACCAGGTTTATAACAAGTGATATCTTTCATTTGCCATCTAGCACTTACTGGACTGTCTTTAAATGTATCAAATATTTTATAATCAAGCACTGCATCTCTGAAAGGTCTAGTATCAGTTGCATATGCTTTATTGTCTGCACTTGGTTGCATTCTATAAGTCCATTTCTTTTTGTCTTCGATTTCAATATCAGTATAAATTTGACCATTAGCACTTGCTAGGAAAGGACTTGCACAATCAAAAGTAATCATAAAATTTTCATTATGATACTTTCTAACTGCTCTTTGAATATCAGTCAATAGTACTGCCCATTCTAATTTACTTGTTCCTAAAAAGTGCATCACATCATGCACACCTTTTTCGAGTAAACCATCAAATCTTAATGCAACTAAACGTTTTAATGCCAAGTGTACATCACACATATTTTGACCACCCATTGCCCAACCATTAAAATGCGTACTAGGATATTTCTTTGGATCACAGTAGTCTTTCATTTGCGAATACCAATCATCTGCTTGTTGAAAGTTTTCACCTTGAAGCACATTTAAAAATTTACAATTACCATTTCTATTTTTCATAAAATAATCATTGTTTATTTTTGTGCCATTCACTGCTTCTTGATATGAATTAATCTTACTTGCCTCAGCACCTTGAGGAGAACGTGATACCCAAGCAGGAATATCTAGTATCATACCATAGTCCATGTTGCCATCCATAAATGCCAACACTTGTTCACGTTTCTTTTTAGCCTTAGGACAATTAGGATCTTTCCAATCTCCTTCCCAAACACCTTTACCTATTTGGAATCCACCAGAGTCACCTAGTAACCAATTATCATTTCTGTCTCTGTTCCTAATGATATCATCTCGCACACTAAACTTATTCATGTTCAAATCTGCGTGACCCGCCGAATACAAATGCCATTTGTAGTAAAAATATGAATCTTTGGAACTGGTGTAGTTGAGTCCTTGAACACCATGTTCAAATCCAGGTGGCACTCTTGAAGAAAGAATATAATCTTTCTCGTGCTTTTCTTTTCCTAAATCTCTTGCAAAGAAACTACTCATAGCAGGAAGAAATGTTGCGTAATCTTTCTGCTTATTAGTAAGGTTATCTGTTGGTATAGCGTTATCCATATTTTGCCTACTCAATGAATTATTTTGTTTGTGCAGGTAAAATGTAATTGTATTGTGCGATACCACTATCTACTGTTATTTGCATTGCTCCTGCATCCGAGATAGCCATTGTTATTTTGCCATCTAAATTCAAAATACTCATCACTTGTTGGATTGGCCAACTCCAAGCATTTTGTAATTCTTTGCTGACACTACCTTGAAATATAAATGATCCTGCGTGTGTATTTGCATCACCATAATAAAACACAAGGTTACCATTCTCTGTTTTCACTGTAAACACAGTTTCTTCTGTGTGTGCCGCCGCCTGCAATTTAAATCTTTGGATACTTGCAACTGATGGTTCAAATTCAACTTCCCATGCAGTACCTTTAAATTTAACAGATTTTAATTTCTCATTAATGATCTCAGTACTCATAAATCTGTAATCATTTTTAAAATCACCACCTGCATTTTCAAAGTGAATATGTGTTGGCACAGTTTTTCCATTTCTTTCTGCTGTCATCACATTAAGTTTTGCATCTTTTTGATACTCTGGACATTTTAAATGCAAAGCAAGTTTATCTAGGTTAGGCATTCCAAACACACCATCAAATTCATTTACTTTAGAATTTGTATTTGCATTTAAGATAACACTTCTATCTTCTGCCATACTTTCTATCTTTGTTTGCTCTTCATTAGAAATTTTTACTAGACTTAAAAATCCCAACGAATGTGTATGAGCAACTATATCTTGTAACACGTCTTTCATATTTTTCTCCTCTTAGGTTTATTATATTTAGGTTTTTGGTAAATGTCAAGCATCATTTCTGTTTGACTCCAAAATCTTTATACACTTTTTGTAAGCATTTGGCTTGATAATAACAATCAGCCAAAGCATTGTGTAAATCAGTTTGCATACCTTTTCTTGGATCTTGTGGCATCATATTGAATACTGTTCTGGAATCTCTAATTTGCCAGTAGTTCCAAGGCACAGGTGTTTCCATCTGCTTATACAAGTGTTGCAGTATTGCGTAATCAAACAAAGGACCTTGACACCAAAACTCATCAACACCTACACTGAATTTGTTTAATTGTTTTATTGCGTCCATCACACTTGTTCTTTCATGATCACCAAATGCTTCGTCTTGTATTTCTTTCTTTTGTCTGCCCCACCATTCCATTGTACCATCATCAACGTGCCTACCTAATTCACTTTGTTCGTCTACGTTTAATCTAAGATACAATCCACTATGTGGTTCACTATCATTATATGGATCAAATTTTATAGCACCTATAGTAATCACAGTAGCATCAGGTCTGGTGCTTAATGTTTCCAAGTCTATCATTGCGTGTGTGCTCATCTATTCTCCAAAGTCAAATAACGTGTTAAATGTGTTTTTTGTTTCTGTGCTTGAAATATCCCATTTCAAAACACCAAGTAAGTTTCCTAATTTGCTATCAACCAATGTTTTTTCCATACTATCATCATCAAAAGGCAACTCTTTGAACCACATCGGAATACGAAGTTGATCAACAGGATATGCAACAGATGTGTAATCCAAAGGATTTTTCTTTAGTTTACAAACCATTACTTTCATACCATCTACAATCTCTATAGAGTGTTTGTCCGAATTCATTTTCTTTAGATTGTTCCAATTTAAACTTGCCCTTACGTGACCTGGCATATTTGCTTTACCTAACCTTGCTTCTTTCTTAGCATACTCACCAATATTATTTGCACGTTTAGGAGATGCTTTCTGCCATCCAGGAAGTTTTTTAAATTCTTGTCTAAACACTGCAATACGTTCCAAAACTTCTTTTTCTGTTTTACCTGTCAAGACCATAAGCAAAAGTTCACTTAAAAAGTTTTGCACAAACACTGGAGTATCTGACCTTTTTAAATCAAGACCCATTGCTTTTACCTTACCTGGTGAGTCACCTTCATCTGTTCTATGCCCTTCTAAATCATATATCAATACTGCGTATCTTTTCTTTGTAATAAACAATCCTGACTCTGCAACAGATTCTCGACCTGCTTGGATAACTTCTGCTCTTGATTTAGGACAATGAAATGCATCACTCATAAATTTTTTAAAAGTACTATTAACTTCTTCACACACCTGATCATATAATTTTATAACACTTTCTTTATTCCAAGGAATTTTACCATCTTCTATTTCTTTTTTCAAAACTTCATATGCTGAAAAATATGCAGAATCTGTATCACCATATATAATTGCTTGTCCTACATGGTCATATGTGCCTGTGATCACTTCATTTACTTTACCAGCCATGTGTTTTGCAATCTGTCTTCCTGTAAGTGTTGTAGACTGACCAATACGTTTGTCAAAAAACCTACAACCTGGATTCAAGATTGCACCATACAAACTGTTCAAATTAATCTTTTTCACAAGTTGTCTTTTATCCCAAAATTCTTCTTCTGCTTTGTTGTTGGCATTCACTGCTTTTTTCTTCATGCTTTGCATATCTTGACGTTCAGTGTACCAACGTTTTAGTAATCCAGGAATAACTCCTTCAAACTCACTTGTAAATATTGTACCGTTAGCACTTAAGATGAGCGGATTATTACTGTCAAATATAGTTTTGTAAACTTCTGCTCCGCTTTTTGTTTCAGATGTACCATCTTCCCAGTCAATTGTTACAACAGCGTCACGTCTTTGTTGTATAACATAATCATATTCTAATGATCCAAAACGGTTTTCCCAAGCACCTGCAAATGACTTTTTCTGTAATGTCATTTGTTCATCAATATATGCATCAGTATCTAATGGGCGTAGTTGTCCAACCACACACTCTGGAGCCATATTCAATGCTCTAATCACGGAAGGATATAGTGAATTCAAATCCATAGAACCAATCCAATTATGGAAACCTTTTTTAGGAAATGCCACATATGCACCTGCGGCTGTTGTACTGCCTAGCATATCTCTTTTAGGTCTATTAGGAACTTGCAATCCTCTTCTATGTGCTTCATTAATAATTGCTTGTTCAGTAACCGCAACTGCTCCTAGTGTTGTTTGCAATAATACAGTATTTGCGTGTGCTAATTCATTTGTTAAGTCTATAAATTTTAATTTTTTGTCCAGTTTATCTAAAAGTGCAACGTCCTGTCTGTTGTATTCAATAAACTTTCTAAAATCCTGATTATAAAGTTGATCTAAACTACCTTCATACACTGTTTTAGTTTCACCCAATTCATGCTCACCTATTGCGTCTAATCTATAACTGTGTCTTTCTTCATATGTGTACTTCCTATAAAGTTCTAATGAATCTAAATGCACACGTCCTACTAGGTCATATGTTTCTTGTTCACGACCATATCTTTCAAATGTTCTTTTCTTAGGAAGTTGTTTCCATAAACAAAAACGTCTTGTGTCATCTTTGCTTAAGACTTTGCTAACTCTGTTTATCATGTAAGGCAAGTCATAGCCTTCTGAATTCCAACCACTTAACACATCAACATCTTCTATCAAGTTTAAAAACTGTTTAAGCATATCTGCTTCTGTTTCACATATGAATACATTTTCAAAGTCTTCAACAAGCAGTTGTGCCTGTGTTACAGTCATACCTTTTGGCGGAACTGCAAGTGTAACTAAACTATTCATCCATTGTAATGATACTGTAATTGCTGTAATTGGCATAAAAGGATCACTTGGCAAACTAAATCCTTTTTCAGGATCAAAGTCTGCTTCAATATCAAAAAATGCAATTTTTAAATCTGGAGCGTCATGATTAATATAGTTTGTGCTTAGACACTGATATATTGGATTGATATCGGACTCGAATAAATTTTTGTTTCTATTAATTGCTAACTCTTTATGAAAATCTTTTGTGTTTTTACAAACAATTCTATGAAGTGGTTTGCCTGTTGTACTTTTATATTTGCCTTTTGGATCTTCATAGAAAAATGTGTATCTTACAGGGAACTCTTTAAAAACTCTTTTGCCGTCTTTTCGCTCTACAACTCTAATTGCGTCTGCGTTTCTATCGAAAAAACCATCTATGTAACTCATTTATTCTCCTAATGTCATTTGTGGCTGACAAAATACCAACAATCATTTGTGGCTGATTTAACCTTACTTTATATAATATAACAGTATACCTCCGAAACCCATTGCTGTCAATACTAAATTTGTTACAATGAGTGCCGGTTCTCTCCAAATGAGAGAAACAATTAACCAAATTATACCTCCCAATGCCAAAAGCAAAGGACCTGTTGGATACAATTCAGGAAAGCCTGCGTTTATAAATGTGCCTATTATTAATACCGCTGTTGCGAGCCATTTTAACTTGTTGCCTTTGTTTACCTTTGCCATATACTATTTAGATTCAAACCTGTCAAATACTCTATTAATAACATTGTTAACACAAACAAAGTGAGCACACTTAGGCATATCTTTGATACGTCTTGCTCCAATGTATGTGCAAGTGCTTCTTACACCACCTAATATTTGTTCTATGGTGTCTTTGACTGGTCCTTTATCTTCTAATGTAACTGTTTTACCTTCTGTGCCTCTGTATCCGTCTTTTCTTTGTCCGTGTGTATTCAATGCTGTCTGTGAAGCCATGCCATAAAAAACTCTTTTGCCATCAACTAGTTCTAATTCAGATTCATTATGCCCTGCTAACATTCCACCGAGCATCACAAAGTGTGCACCGCCACCTAGTGCTTTGCTCACGTCACCTGGCTCTGTGCAACCACCATCAGCAATAATATGTCCACCAACTCCATTTGCCGCATCTGAACATTCCATAATTGCAGAAAACTGTGGGACTCCTACACCTGTTTGCGTTCTTGTTGTGCAAACTGATCCAGGACCTATTCCAACTTTTACAATGTCTGCACCCTTAATAATTAATTCTTCAGTCATGTTTGGTGTTACAACATTACCTGCAATAATAACTTTGTCAGGATATTCTGATCTAATTTGAGATACAAAATCTACAAATGATTCGTGGTATGCATTTGCGACATCAATTGTTATACAAGGAATATCAGGAAATGCAGACATCACTTGCTTTAATGTTTGATAATCTTGTGCATCTTTATCCCAAATAGCACCAGTGCCTACACAGGCAGAAACATACTTAAATTTTAATCCTGTGCCTGCGGCTTGTTTCCAATCATCTAAAGTGTAATGCTTTCTTATAATTGTAAGCATTTTAAATTCCTGCAAGACTCTTGCCATTGCAAAAGTACCAACACCATCCATATTAGATGCCACAATAGGAACATATGATAGTTCTTTACCGCTGTTTCTAAATTTAAATTGACGTTGAATATCTACATCTCTTCTAGAACTTAATGTTGATCTTTTAGGTTGTAGTAAAACATCTGAATAATCTAAATGTATGTTATAATCTATTCTCATCTTAAATATTTCTTCTTATACCAACTGTAAAACTTTTTGTCTTGAAAAAACTTTGCAACATCTGATGCAGGGACCTGATCACTTCTGATACAATCTGCTAGATCTTGCCATTCTTGCAATTTTTTCTCCAAGGCCATTTGTTCACCACTTAATATCTTTATTAGTTTCTTTTTAGAAATAACGGTTGTCATCTGTGCATTGTTGCAGATATTTTACCATATTATCTGGAGTGGATTCAATATATGGATCATCATCTGTGCCTTCGTTGTTTATGCCAGGCTCTTGCCACCACTTTTCTATTGTATTGTCGTTGATTACAGTCATGTATCTCCAACTTCTAAGACCAAAGCCTAAATGGTTTTTACCAATTAACATACCCATAAATCTTGTGAAGTTACCAGAGCCATCCGGAATCATCTTTACATTTTTAATTGCCATGTGATTGGCCCATGCGTTCATTACAAATGAGTCGTTTACTGACACACAATATATTTCATCTATGCCCATTTTCTTGATACCTTCATATTCTTTTTCAAAACCTGGAAGTTGTTGTGACGAACAAGTTGGCGTAAATGCTCCTGGTAAACTGAATAATACTACCCTTTTGCCTTTAAAAAAATCGTCTGTTGTTTTATTGATCCATTGTCCACCGATTGCACATCCACCATCAGTTTCAACCTCATCGCCTATTCTAACTCTGAAGGTTACTTTTGGAATTTTAAGATCTCTCTTCATTTTCTCTCCTTAATTTGTTTGCATCAAAAAAATCGTCTGCATTAATGGCACGGTCATCAATCCAAACATCATAGACTGGCTTTTTCATTGTTATGGAAGTGTGTTTTACATTCCATTGTTTTAATTGTTGATGTGTTAAATCAGTCCAGTCCTTTCCTGAATTACCACCTCTTGCTGTCCAATAATGGATTTCATGCCCTTCATCAAACAACGAATTTAACTTTGCAATACGCACATGGTCTGGTTTACTATCTACGTAGTTGCTGTTTTCATTATAACAAATTGTGTTGTCTATGTCAACCATGTACTTCATTATTGGTATATTCTATTTGTCTTTACCAACTGCAATGATTAAGTTTTCCAATGAATCGAATTCATCTGAGTATTTGTGCCATTCGCCTTTGTGTGCGATTTTAATTGCTTTGTTTATTAGTGATGGTTTTATTTCAAGTTCTTCTGCAACTGCTTTCACAGTATCTTTTAAGCCAGAATTTAAATCTTCTACTTCTGAAAGCACGTTTGCGCCTTCGTCAATAATTCTTTTTAATTTTGCTTGTTCTTCTGGACCGTATGTTCTACCTGACATTTTATTCTCCTATTAATTAAGCCTACATTATACTTAATTTTTTTAAGGAAGTCAAAGGTTATTTCTTGAGTGGGCTGTCTTTTTCTTCGTAAAAATAATCGTTTGAATCACCAAAAGTTACACTGCTTTCGTTTTCGCAGAAGAACTCTCTGGTGCTGACTTGGAAGTCTGGTCTTTTTAGTTCAGATGGAGTAAGTGATTGTTCGTACCAAAGCATTCTATTGTTTGGTTGTGCAAAGTATTGGCCGTTAATCAATCTACCAAAATTATGTTGTTTGTGTTCGCTTGGCACTTCTGAAACTCCTGTGTTTACTGTGTTAGGGTCACCATGACAGGCATCAATAGTAAAAAGGTATTCACCTTTCATTCTGCCACCACCTTTTAGCATTATTTCCACATCACAGTTCTTTAGCATGGATTTTGTCCATACTTGTATGTTGCAACTGAAACTATCCCACAATTCTAATGTGCCTAAAGGTAATTGTTCTTCTTCTTTGATGTCTTTTTTCCAAACAAATGCGGATAAAGGAAATTTGTCAAAACAAGCACCGTACTCAGGTAGATATGCTTCAAACATTAATGCTCTGCCTTGTACAGATTTAACTGCAATTATAACTGCTTCTACAAACTCGCCGTGGCCTCTTTCAAGGTCGTGCAAGTATTCTTTACGAACCCAGCATTTTAGATATGGAATATTAGCAACAAAATTCAAGACACAACCTCCCTCTTGTTAGTATGTTGTATTTATTTAAAATTTTATCTTGTAGTGATTAATGTGTTAATTCGACTTACGTTTTTTTCTGCCGGCGCAGTGTGCTTTTTGTGAAAAACCTTTAGGATTTGAACAGTTAATTGATTTCTTGTATTTTTTAGACCACTTTTCTAATATTATCTCTGAAATTTTCATTGCACTGTTTTAAATTTATTTTTTCTTTGCTTTTGTTTTCTTTTTCATTGAATTAATGTATTTTCGATATACAGCCGCTGGTCCTGATTTGCCTGCCGCTCTTGCTCTTTGCTCCATGGCAACAGCCGCTTGTATTTTGTGTGCGTGTGATCTACCCGATTTTCTGATTTTAGAAACACTGGATTTTGCTGTGGCTTCGTCTTTGAACCCTAATCCATGTATAGTGCCTTTAGGATTTTCATCTGTGTATAGGTCACTGTGCTTTTTTGAATTTTTTTTCTGTCCTTTTTTACGTGGTATTCTTTTGCCTTCGGTAATAAATTCGAACGCTCTCATTATTTTTTCTTCTTTTTAGTTGCAACATTGATTGCTTTGCCACGCCTATTTGGATTTGGATCTTTTCTACGTTTTCTACGTGCCGCACTTGCTCTACCTTTTTTGCCGAGTGCATATGCTTTTCTGGCTGGTAAGCATTTAGGTTTACCTTCACCTTTGGATTTACCTCCACAAGAACCTCTGATTTTGCCACCAGGTCCCATTCTTACCCATTTGTCTTTAAACCATTTTTTAAGATTTTCGTCTAAGGATTCGTCTAGTAATATATCGTGACAGTTTACACAGAAGTCAATGTGTTCTCTTTTTACACAGTTGGGTACCCTTTTTCCGAACATGGTCTTCATGCCCTTCTTTTCGTAACCCTTCCAACAACGTGTGCCTTCACCTAACTGCACTCCAACTTGTCGTGCGGACCAACGAATTTGATTTACTTTCTCTTGACTTTCTGGAGAACGTAGCATTTCGGGCCACAGTTTATCCATGTATTGTTGCCAGTTTGGAAAATTTTTAATTGGCTCAACTCTTTCACCAGGTTCTAATTCTTCCTTGTCTAAATTCCATTTGGTGATGATGTTTGGTTCTTTTATACTAGGTTTAATAACTTTCCCTGCCATGCTTGGCGATACTCCTGACTTTTGATAAAATTCTGGGTTTTGTTTAGGGTCAGGATATTTTACGTTTGGAGAATGCAACAGCATCGGCATGACTGCGCCTTTGTCCCACAATTCATTCCAATCTATTTTTTCGGAAAGTACTTCGTGGAGTTTCATTACTTCTTCTTACTGTTGCCCCAATTAGCCGCGCCTTTTTTACGACACTGAACTAGAGCACCAGAGGCGTAAGCCGAAGGCCAAACTTTGTATCTTGCTTTTACTTTGTGATAGCAGGCATCTTTTTTCTCTGCTAATTTTTCGAATTCTTCTTCTGTAATTTCTTTACCAATTGATTCTTCTAAAGATGTGAAAGATTCTTTTTTCTTTTTGTTGTGCTTGTCTTTGATTGCACCAATCTCTTCTGCACTAGCACCTTTTCCAGCGGCACTCTGAATCTTTTTCATTCCGTCTTTGCCGTATTTTTTAACACCGGCTCTGTACATTATTCCAGATTCGTCTGTGTCTGTATCAATCTTTTTTTTTAATTGTTCGTTTAATTTATTTTGAAGTGATGTTTTGTAATCTTCTTGTGTTGGAGTTTCACATCCTGGATGACAGTTGCAATTTGGAGTACAATTTCCATTGCAATCACAATTTTTATCACAGTCACAAGCCATTGATTCTGACACTGTTTTTTTAGTCTCATCCATCATTTCATATTCCATGTAATGGAATACTGAACTCAAATAGTCAGATGCTTTTGTAATTTTTGCCGCTACCCAACCTTCTAAACCTTTTTCTTCAGAAACATTTTTTAAAAGTTCGTGTAGTTTAATAGAATATTTTGCTGATTTGTAAAGATCAGATTTTGCCATCTGCACTTCATGGTCTTGCTCAACTCTTTGAGCCAAATCTGCTAGACCTTCTTTTAATTCATCGTGTTTCATATCTATATTTACCTTTTTAACGGGCCGCCAAATATGCTTGTACCCTTCATATCCAACGCATTATCTTTGGGTGTTTGTTTTTTAATTTTGGGTAGGTTTGGTGCTTTTGTACCTGACTTGCCTGGTGTGCCTGTGTATGATTTCTTAAATCTATCTGGCCCTATTGCAATGTGTGGAGATACCGTAGTAGCAATACTACCAGCACTTGTGGCACCTGCTGTTGCGTACTCTTTTAAATTAATTGTTACAATTTCAGTGATCTTCATATTACTATTTATTTTTCATCAGGTTTCTTGCACGTTTGCTGATAGAATATTTTGCGTGTGGTACTTTGAGGTTTTTCTTCCCGTATATGGGGCCTATCTTGTGTTTATACACTAATAATTCAGGATCATAGCCATAGTGGTGATCATAACGTTTCTTTATTTTACTGAACTCTTTAAACCTCATACAGTTACTTATCTGTACTAATTTGTTTGTTCTAGATAGTAATCTAGACCGTAGCGTCTTTTAATAATTTTTTCTAGTCGATCTGCTACGATTCTAGTGTAGTATTCTTTGTTGTTTCTTGGATCTCTTATTGCTTCGCGTCTGGCTCTTTGAAAACATCTAGTGAGTTTTCTTTTCACTATTTTTTA
>Ga0066364_10000056_pt1 | contig 17384 bp, 13 predicted proteins | sample Knorr_S7_td_Surf_FD_70970 | JGI IMG/M metagenome (GOLD analysis project Ga0066364, IMG submission 70970) | Marine microbial communities from Southern Atlantic Ocean transect - Knorr_S7_td_SurfaceA_ad_6m_LV_A | ecosystem: Environmental > Aquatic > Marine > Oceanic | place: Southern Atlantic...
GTTTTAATTGGAATAAATGTAAGTTAGAAACAGTCTCTTTTGGACATGGAATAACTACTACACCATTACAAGCTACTTCAATTTATGCCTCTTTGACTAATGGAGGAAATATTATTCAACCAACTTTAATTAAAAGAAAATTTAATAAAACTAACAAAAAATTAATTTCAAAAAGCACTAGTGAAAATATAAATAAAATCTTAAGAAAAGTAGTAACTGATAAAAATGGCACAGCTAGTTTAGCAAATATAGATGGTTATTACGTCGGCGGCAAAACTGGCACATCTCAAAATTATCAAAATAAAAAAGATAACTTGAACACATTCATATCGATTTTCCCCTCTCAGAAACCAAAATACGCCCTATTAGTAATGCTTGAGAATCCTAAAGTTGCTAAAGATTTAGTATATAATTATAGAGGTTCTAAAATAAAAGCATCTCGAAATGAAGCTGGGTGGAACTCCGTATACGTGGCTGGCAAAATAATAGAGAAAATTGGACCAATTTTAGCCATAAAAAGCGAAGATTTTAATTATCAATATGTTGTTGAAAAAACTAATTAAAAATCTTTCTCCAGAACAAAATAAAATTAAGATACGAGGTCTTTCTATAGACAGTAAAAAAATTCACAAAGGTTTTATTTTTTTTGCAATTAAAGGACACAGACTAAACGGAGAAAAGTTTATTCACGAAGCAGTTAAAAAAGGTGCGTCAGTGATAATCTGTTCAAATAAATGTAGATATGTCAGTAAAAAAATATTAGTAATAAAAACATCTAACATTAGAAATCTTTTAGGTGAAATTTGCTCAAAGTTTTTTAAATTAAAACCAAAAAATATTCTTGCAGTAACAGGGACAAACGGAAAAACTTCTGTAGCAGATTTATTTTATCAAATTCTACAAATCAATCAGGTACCAGTTGCTTCAATAGGAACGTTAGGGATAAAATATAAAAATCAAATATTTAAGTTAAATCTGACCACTCCCGATACTATATTTCTTCATAAATCTCTAGAAAATATTAAAAAAAATAAAATAGACAATGTTATCGTTGAAGCCTCAAGTCATGGATTAGACCAAAAAAGAGTCAACCATTTAAATTTGAAAGCTGGAATATTTACAAATCTAAGTCAAGATCATCTTGACTATCATAAAAGTATGAGGTCTTATTTTAATTCAAAATTAGTTCTCTTTAAAAATATTATACCAGAAAAAAAAACAATAATAGCTGATAGTTCAATAAAACAATTTAAAACACTTAAAAAAATTTCCAAAAAAAGAAATCTTAATTTAATTGATGCTAATATTACAGAAAAAAAATTATATAATTTTTTAGATAATAAATATAATGAATTTCAATTAAAAAATTTATCAATGGCAATTTCTGCAGCTAAGTTATGTAATCTTAGTGAAAAAAAAATTTTTAATTCTTTAAATCAAATAAAAGATGTTAACGGCAGACTTGAATTAGTAAAAACTTTTTCAAACAAAGTAAATGTTTATGTCGACTTTGCTCACACGCCAGATGCTCTAGAAAAAAGCTTAAAATCATTAACCAATTCTCATGGTAAAAATATTTCAGTTGTGTTTGGGTGTGGTGGAGACAGGGATTACAAAAAAAGACCTTTAATGGGAAAAATTGCTGCTAAATTTTGTAAAAAAATTTATGTAACCGACGACAATCCAAGAAATGAAAAACCTGAAAAAATAAGGCGACAAATAATAAAAAGAATAAAACATAAGAGACTTTTTAATATCGGCAAAAGAGATCAGGCTATTAAATATGCAATATTAGGAGCTGACCCTCACGAAACAATTCTTGTCGCTGGAAAGGGTCATGAAACACAACAAATTTTTAGAAACAAAGTAGTATCATTTTCAGATAAAGAAATTATTAAAAATATCAAAATTAATCGATCAAAAATAAAAAAAGATAACTTAAATTTTATTCAAAATAAAAATATCATTAAAAGTTTAAAAAAGAATAAAAAAATAAACAATTTTCATGGCTTGGCAATAGACTCGAGAATTGTTAAAAAAAACAACTTATTTTTAACTATTAAAGGTAAAAATAATGATGGAATTAAATTTATTCCAAATGCAATAAAAAAAGGTGCAAGCTATATAGTTTCATCAAAAAATATTAAAAGAAATTCAAAAAAAATCATTAAAGTAAAAAGTGAGCAAGATTTTTTGAATTATTTTGCATCTAAAAAAAGGGAAGGTTCAAATGCTAAGATCATCGCAGTTACTGGAAGTGCCGGTAAAACTTCTTTAAAAGATTTAATAAACACTTTACTTCAAAACTTTGGAGAAACATTTAGCTCTCCAAAGTCTTACAACAATCACTACGGTGTACCTTTAAGCTTATCTCAACTAAGTTTGAGACATGAATATGGTGTTTTTGAAGTTGGAATGAGCAAATCTGGAGAAATTGATAAACTTACAAAATTAATTAGACCTCATGTTGGAATTATCACAAATATTGGTGAGGCTCACATTGAAAATTTCAAGAACCTCAAAGGTATTGCCAGAGCTAAAGGAGAACTAATTGATAATATAGAAGAAAATGGTTCTATTATTTTAAATCGTGATGATAAATTTTTTAATTTTTTTAAAAACAAAGCAAAATCAAAAAAATTGAAAATATATTCTTTTGGAATGTCAAAAAAATCCGACGTATACCCGATCTCAATTAAGGAAAATAAACAAACAAAAGTTACGAAGGTGAAATTTTTTAATAAAATTTTAAATTTTGATACTCTTAATATTAATATTTACAATGTATTGTCAGCTTTAATTTTACTCAGGTTGTTTAATTTAGATTTTACTCAAATTTATAAGTGTTTTAAAAAAATTGAACCAACTTCTGGTAGAGGAAAAATCCATAGTGTTATGAGATATAATAAAAAGTTTAAATTAATTGACGAAAGTTATAATGCTAATCCTCTTTCTGTAAAAAATGCAATTGGATATTTTAAGTCTATTAAAAAACAAAATTTCAAAAAATATCTACTTTTAGGAGATATGCTTGAGTTGGGGAAAAAATCTGAGAAATTGCATAAAGATTTATCAAAAGTTATTAACAGCTCAGATATCGATAAGGTTTTTATCAAAGGAGATAAAACTCTTACTACTTATAAAAATATAAACAAATCAAAAAGAGGTAATATTTTGCAACAGTACGAAGATGTAGATTTTACTTTAAATAACATTATAGCTAATAATGATTATTTAATGATTAAAGGTTCCAACGCTACAGGTTTAAATTATATAAGCAAAAAATTTATAAAAGGATATTAAATGTTATTTCATTTTTTTACTTCTCTTGTAGACCAATTTTCTTTTTTTAATGTTTTTAAATATTTGACTTTTCGAACAGGTCTTTCTGTGATGACCTCTTTGGTAGTAGTTTTCATAATTGGAGGACCTTTGATAAAAGTTTTTTCTGAAAAAATGATAACTGGCCCAATAAGACAAGATGGACCTATAGATCATATAGTAAAAAAAACAGGAACTCCAACTATGGGAGGTGTAATAATTATTATTGGAATAATTTCAAGCACCTTGCTTTGGGCAGATTTAACAAATGTGTATGTTTGGACATTAATATTTGTATCACTTAGTCTTGGAGGGCTGGGTTTATTAGATGATATATTAAAAATTAAATACAAAAACTCAAGAGGACTAAAGTCAAAACATAAATTTATTGGTCAATTAATTATTGGTGTTATAGCTCTTATTATATTGATTAAATTTTCTAATCACGAATATTTATATGATCTTTACTTTCCTTTTTTTAAAAATTTAATTTTACATATGGGATTATTTTTTATCCCTTTTGCTTTATTTGTAATAATAGGTGCATCTAATGCTGTTAATTTAACTGATGGATTAGACGGTTTAGCTACGGTGCCTGTGATGCTAGTTGCTTTATCATTCACTTTGATTTCATATGTTGTTGGAAATACAATTTTTTCAGAATATCTCCAGATACAATATATTCCAAATGTAGGAGAATTATCTATTTTTTGTGGATCAATAGTAGGAGCTTGTTTAGGTTTTCTTTGGTATAACGCTCCGCCAGCAAAAATCTTTATGGGAGATACTGGCTCTTTGTCTTTAGGCGGATCGTTAGCTGCCATAGCAATTATCGTCAAACATGAAATTGTATTAGCAATTATCGGAGGACTTTTTGTTCTAGAAACTGTATCTGTAATTATTCAAGTAATTTCTTTTAAATTAACTGGTAAAAGAATATTTAAAATGGCACCTATTCATCACCACTTTGAAAAAAAAGGTTGGGCCGAGTCCACTATTGTAATTCGTTTTTGGATAATTGCTATTATTTTAGCTTTAATAGGGCTAGCTACGTTAAAATTAAGGTAGCGAATGTTTTCATTAAAATATTTAAAAAAAAAGTCATATTTAGTTTATGGGCTGGGTCTATCAGGTCGATCAGTAGTGAATTTTTTTGATAAAAATAATTTTAAAAAATATTTTGTTTGGGATGACAATAATCAAGACTTATATAAAAAAAAAAGAGCCAAGAATTTAAATAATTCTTTAAAAAAGGTTGATTATATAATTTTAAGTCCAGGTGTAAGTTTAAATTTACCAAAAAATAAAAAAAAACTAATTAATTTCGAAAAAAAAATAATCACAGATATAGATTTAGTATTTATGACTAAAAATTTTTCAAAAAGTATAGTTGTGACTGGGACTAATGGAAAATCTACAGTCTGTAAAATGTTATTTCATATTTTAAAAAAAAATAAAATTAAGTCTCACTTAGGAGGAAATATAGGTAAACCAATACTTGATCTTAAAATAAAAAAGAGAGATTTTCTCATAATCGAAGCATCATCTTATCAATTATCACACTCAAAATTTATTAAACCTGATTATGCTATCTTACTTAATATAACCAATGATCATCTTGATTGGCATGGAAATATGAAAAATTATATAAAATCAAAATTAAAAATTTTTGAGCTCCAATCGAAAAATCAATATTCGATTATCAATAATAGATTTAGAAAAAATTTTAAAAAAAGAGGATTTTTAGGAAAAATGGTTATTCCAAAAATGAAAAATCACCTAATTAAAAGTAAAAAAATTGAGAATTTACATCTAAGCTCAAAATTTAATCAAGAAAATATGACTTATGTTTTTGAACTTACCAAGCTTCTTAAAATAAACGAAAAATCTCTTATTCATTCTTTAAATTCTTTCAAGGGTTTGCCTCATAGATTTGAAATTTTTCTAAAAAAAAATAATTTTACTTTTATAAATGACTCTAAAGCCACAACATTTGAGTCTACGAAATATGCACTGCAAAATACAGAAAATATTTACTGGATACTAGGAGGGTTGCCTAAAAAAAATGATAAAATTAAACTTAAGAGCTTGAAAAAAAATATTATTAAGTCTTACATAATTGGAAATAATATAAATTTTTTTAAAAAACAATTGCATAACAAATTAAATTACCAAATTACCAAAAATTTAAAAAATTCTATAATTCAAATTATTAAAGATATAAAAAAATCCAAAAATAATAAAAGCACTATTTTATTAAGTCCTTCTTCAGCCTCGTTTGACCAATACCAAAATTTTGAAAAGAGAGGTAACGAGTTTAAAAGATTAAGCAGAAATTATGCCAGAAAATACCTTTAAGCTCACATTTATTAATTATTGGCGAAACATTGATAAAAAAATCTTTTTTTGTTTTGTAATTTTGTTCTCTTTGGGCTTGTTTTTTTCATTCTCATCAACTTCGTCATTAGCAGGCGAACGGCTTAATAAAGACTATTACTTCTTTTTTTCTAAACATTTAATATTTACATTTTTAGCTGTAATTATCATGATTTTTTTATCCGTACTAGAAACAGATTTTTTAAAAAGATTTATCATTCCTCTATTTATAATTTCATTCATTTTTTTGGCGCTAGTTCCTCTTATCGGAACCGAGGTAAAAGGAGCAAAGAGGTGGTTAGATCTTTATTTTTTCAAATTACAACCTATTGAGGTTTTAAAACCTTTTTTCATTCTAGTTACAGTAAAAATTCTAACGCTTGAAAAATTGAGAAATAATCAATTAAAATACTTATTAAGTTTTTTTTTATTATCCTCAATAATTATTTTATTAATTGATCAGCCAGATTTAGGACAATCAATTCTATTAACTGGGACCTGGATAGCCACAGTATTTGTTTCAGGAGTGAGCTTACTTTATATTTTTGTTTTTTTTTCTATATTTTTAATTTCTATCAGCACTCTTTTATTTCTAATGCCAGAAAAATTTGGTTATATTATAAATCGACTTGTTTCCTTTGTAGATCCCTCAAAGGGAGACAAATTCCAGTCTTCCTCAGCACTAGATGCCATCAAACTAGGTGGATTAAAAGGTCAGGGAATGGGAGAAGGAATTTTAAAAGATAAAGTACCTGAAGCACACACAGATTATATAATAGCAATAATTACAGAGGAATATGGATCGATTATTTCAATTATTATAATATCAATTTTTTTGTATATATCTTTTAGAATTGTAAAAAGTTGTTCAAAACAAGAAGATGAAATGATAAAAATTTCTTTATGCGGTCTTGCTGCTTTGCTTATATTTCAGACTTTCATTCATGTTGGTGTTAATACTAGTTTAATACCCACAACTGGAATGACATTACCTTTTCTTAGTTACGGAGGATCTTCATTGATTGGAAGTTCAATCCTAGCAGGCGTAATTCTTAATTATACAAAAAATAAGACTTATCTTTATGACTGATAAAACTAAGATATTAATAGCTGTTGGTGGCACTGGAGGTCACGTGTTTCCTGGATATAATTTGCTAAAACATTTAGCTGAACAAAAATATAGTCTTGAACTTGTTACAGATATAAGAGGTTTTAAGTATCTAAATAACGTGAGGGATTTGGATATTTCGATTTTGCCTTCATCACCAATAATTACAAATAATATTTTCAAATTTGTTTATTCATTTATAATAATCTTTTACTCAATACTTAGAGCAATATTTTTTTTAATTTTTAAAAGGCCATCAGTTATTTTTGGAATGGGTGGATATGCATCTTTTCCATTGTGTATTGCCGCTAGGATTTTAAAGATAAAATGTATAATCTATGAAAATAACTTAATAATAGGAAAAGCAAATAAATATTTATTGCCATTTGCCAACAAAATTTTAGTTTCAGTGAAAGATGTGAAAGGCATACCGCTGAAATATCAAAAAAAAGTATTCCCAATTGGAAATATCATTAAAAAAGAAATCATTAATATTTCAAAAAATGAAAAAAGTTCTACTGACAAAAAAATAAATATTTTAATTCTTGGTGGCAGCCAGGCAGCAAAAATATTTGCAGAAACTCTTCCGAAAATTTTTCAAGATTGTTTATTACAAGGAGTTTCTTTAAAAATTTTTCAACAATGCTTACCTACTCAAAACGCACAACTAAAATCATTTTATGATTCAATAAATATAGAATTTGAGATTTTTAATTTTAGTAATAATTTAATCAATTACTTTTCAAAAGTTGATTTAGCTATAACTAGATCAGGATCCTCTATGTTAGCTGAGCTTACAAACGCATCTATTCCTTTTATATCTGTACCTCTGCCTTCCTCTGCAGAAAATCATCAATTAAAAAATGCAATTTATTATAAGGAGAAAAACTTTGGTTTTTTAATTGAGGAGAAAGAATTAAAAGACAAATTACCTGATTTAATTAAAAACTTTTATAAAAATAAGTCATTTTTGAACAAGATAAAACAATGTCAAAGTCAATTTTCTGATAAAAATGTCTACAACAATATAAACCAAATATTAAAAGATTTACTTAATGAAAAAAATTAATTTAGGTCAAAAAGAAATTATTCATTTCGTCGGTATTGGGGGCATAGGAATGAGTGGGTTAGCTCAAATAATGAAAAATATGGGTTTTAAAATTCAAGGAAGCGATCAAAATAAAAATAAAAATACGGCTACTTGCATAAAAGTAGGCATAAAAGTTTTTATTGGTCACTCTTATAAAAATTTAAAAAATGCTTCTATAATTGTAAAATCTACAGCAATTAAAAATAATAATATTGAACTTAAGCATGCTCGAGAAAAAAAAATTCCTATTCACTCAAGAGCTGAAATTTTGGCTGATGTCGTTTCACTAAAAAAAAATATTATAATTACAGGTTCTCATGGAAAAACTACAACAACCTCTCTTGTTTCAAAAATTTTATCTGATCAAAAACTCGATCCAACTATTATAAACGGCGGCGTGATAAATTCCCTTAATAGCAACGCTAAACTAGGTAAGGGTGAATGGGCAATTTTAGAAGCTGACGAGTCTGATGGAAGTTTTCTGAAATTACCGATTAATTACTCTATTGTAACAAATATAGATTACGAACATATAGATTTTTATAAAAGTTTTAAAAATTTGGAGAATTCATTTAAAAAATTTATTGAGAAAACTCCCCCTACGGGTAAGTCAATAGTTTGCATTGATGACAAAAATATCAGAAAAATCTTAAGCAAGATAAAAAATAAGAATATTTTTACTTATGGTTTGAATAAAATTTCAAATTATCATATTTCTAAAATAAGATATAAGATCGATCATTCAATTTTTGATTTAAGCTATAAAGATATTAATAAAATAAGTAAAAAAATTAAAAATATTCAACTAAAATTATTAGGAAGACATAACGTATTAAACGCAGCTGCAGCAGTGGCCGTTTGTTTAAATCTTGGAGTAGATCGAAATATAATAAAAAAATCATTAAAAAAATTCTCTGGAGTTCAAAGGCGAATGACAAAAGTATTTTCAAAAAACAATAATGATTTTTACGATGATTATGCCCATCATCCAACTGAAATAATCTCCATATTAGACAGTGTTAAAAATGTTTGTAAAGATAGAGAGATTATTTCAATTTTTGAACCTCATCGTTATTCCAGAGTTATGTCATTAAAAAAAGAATTTGCTAAATCATTCGTTAACTCAGATTTAGTTTTACTATGTCCTATGTATTCTGCAGGAGAAAAAAAGAACTCTAAATTTAATAAACTTGAATTTGCAAAACTTATTTCAAAGTATTCTAAAACTCAAGTAATAGTAATCGAAAACTTCGACGAAATTAGAAAATTTTTAAAAAATTATTTAAAAAGTGATGAAATTGTGATTGGAATGGGAGCTGGGTCTATATCTAAATATTTAGGAAAACTTAAAAATAACTTATGAGCTTAAATCAAAAATTATTAAAAAGATTTAGTGACAATATCTCAAAAAATATAAAACTTTCAAATTATAGTTGGTTTAATTTAGGTGGACCTGCAGAGTATCTATTTAAACCCGATAACAAAAAACAATTAATTGATTTTCTTAAGGAGAACAAAAAAAATAAACTTAAAATAACTATTCTTGGTGCAGGATCTAATACTTTGATTCGCGATAATGGAGTAAAAGGTGTAGTTATCAAATTAGGCATGGGTTTTGCTAAGATTAATCTAGTAAAAGATTGTATAATTGAAGTGGGCGCTGCAGCGCTAGATCGTAAAATTTCTAATTTTGCAGCAGAAAACAACATTGGCAATTTAGAATTCCTAGCATGTATACCTGGAACTATTGGAGGAGCTGTTATCATGAATAGTGGGTGTTATAACAATGATATTTCAAAAGTTTTAATCTCAATAACTGTAATTAATTTGAACAACCTAGAAGAGAGAGAAATAAAACGTGACGATATTAAATTTTTTTACAGAGGATCAGATCTTCCACAAGATTTCATTATTTCTTCAGTAAAATTGAAAGGACAAATAATGCCAAGGGAAATAATTGAAAAAAAACAATCGGAACTGATTGAAAGAAAAAAATTGTCTCAACCGAGTAAAATTAAAACATGTGGAAGCACCTTTAAGAATATTAATGACGAAAAAAAAGCTTGGAAACTTATAAAAGAGTCTGGCTGTGATCAATTTCAAGTCGGAGATGCTTCAATTTCTAAAACTCATTGTAATTTTTTTGTGAATAATGGCAAAGCAAAATCTATCGACATTGAAAATTTGATTAACAAAGTTAAAAAAGCAGTAAATAATAAAACGGGAATTAATCTTGAACTTGAGATTAAGATTATAGGTGAATAAAAAAAAAAAATTTAAAAAAGTCTTAGTTGTACTTGGTGGTACATCTGGAGAACGTTCAATAAGCCTTAACAGTGGTAATGCATGTATTAAGGCTTTAAAAAAAAAAAAATACAAGATTACTACTTTCGATCCAAAATATAAAAATTTCAACTTGATAAATAAATTAAAAGTAGACGTAATTTTTAATGCTTTACATGGTAAAGATGGAGAGGATGGTGTTGCACAAAGTTATTTTGAGTATCTAAGAATTCCATATACTCATTCAGGCGTAATTAGTTCCTACAATTGTATGAATAAAATAATTTCTAAAGCGATTTTTACTAAAAATAAGATATTAACCCCAAAATATTTCTCATTAAATTTTAGAGAATTTACATCCAAAAATTTGAAAAAAATGATATTTAAAAAAAAAATTCATTTCCCAATAGTAGTAAAGCCAATTAGCGAAGGTTCTAGCTTAGGAGTAAAAATTACACAAAATATAAATAATCTAGTTTTTTCAGCAAAGTTACTCTTTAAAAAATACGACGAATTAATTTTTGAAGAATATATTGGAGGCCAAGAGATACAGGCCGCAGTGCTAAATGATAGTCCAATTGGAGCAATAGAACTTAAACCAAAAAGAAAATTTTACGATTACAAAGCTAAATATACAAAAAGAGCTAAAACTAAACATATTATGCCAGCAAATTTAAAACCAAAAGACTATAGAAGAGTTTTAAAGATAGCAAAAAAAGCTCACCAATTATTAAATTGCAAAGGGGTGACAAGATCAGACTTTAAGTTCTTTAGAAACAAATTCTATCTTTTAGAAATAAACACACAGCCGGGAATGACAAATTTATCATTAGTTCCCGAAATAGCTAATTACTACGGAATAAATTTTCAAAAATTAGTTGAAGAAATTTTACTTAATGCAAGTGTTAGTAAATGAATAAAAAATTATTAGTAGCATTATCATTACTATTAATTTTAAGTACATATAATTTTAAAAATGATAATTTGAAAAACACTCTCAATATTAAAGACATATTAGTAGATAATAATAAAATTTTAACTAAAAACGAGGTGGAAACAGAATTATCATTTTTATTGGACAAAAATCTTTTCACATTAAACTCGTTAAATATACAAAATGAGTTGAAAAAAAATAGTTTTATAGAAAGTTTTGAAATAAAAAAAATATATCCTGCTACTTTGAAAGTAAAAGTTTTTGAAAAAAAACCTATTGCAATAATACAAGACAAAAAAAAAAAATACTTATATTCAGATAATAACGAATTAATTATTTATGATGGGTCAAAAGAATTCGATAATCTTCCTTTAGTTTTTGGAAAAAAAAAAGATTTTGAAATTTTTTTTAAAAATTTAAAAAAGATTGATTTTCCGCTTAATCAAATCAAGACCTATTATTTTTTTGAAGCAAAGAGATGGGATTTAGAAACTAAAAAGGGTCAAATTATTAAATTACCTATTACTAATTATAGTGAGAGTTTAATAAATTTTTTAAAATTAAAAAATCTACATAATTTTGAAAAATATAAAATTTTTGATTATAGAATTAAAAATCAAGTTATCTTAAAATAAGAAATGAAAAATAATTCTAAAACTCTCTTTATAGAGATAGGTAAAAATGAAATTTTTTTCTTTGTTGGTGAAACAATCAACGAAAATTTTAGAATAATTTATAAAAACTCAGTTCAGGCGGTTGGTATATCAAAAAATAAAATTACAGATATTGAAAAATTCTCTTATCTTATTAAAACGAATTTAATATTAATTGAAGATAAATTGAATTTTATTTTTAAAGAAATAATTTTAATAATTAATAATTTTGATTGCCACACAATTAATCTTTCTGGATATAAAAAATTAAATGGTTCCCAACTTGCAAAAGATAATATCACTTATATTTTAAATTCTTTAAAGTCTAAGATAAGTGAGGTTGAAAATAATAAAAAGATTTTACATATTTTTAGTACCAAGTATTCATTAGACAATAAAGAATTAGAAAACATTCCAATAGGATTATTTGGAGACTTTTATTCTCAAGAATTATCTTTTTTTCTTATGTGCAACAATAATTACAAAAATCTTAAAAACGTTTTTGATAGTTGTAATTTAAATATAAAAAAAATAATATCAAAAAATTTCATAGAGGGAGTTAAGCTAATAAATGAGAATATAGACTTCACATCATTTTTGTTAATTAAAATTGAAAAAAAAGAATCGCAATTAATACTATTTGAAAACTCATCATTTAAATTTATTCAAAATTTTAATTTTGGAACAGATATAATTTTAGATGATATTTACAAAATTACTTCCTTAGATAAATACCTAATAAGAAAAATTTTACAAATTCCAGATTATTTTAAAATTAGCGAGGAAAATGAAATTATAGGGGAAGAGTTTTTCGTTAATCAAAACTTTAGAAAAATTAAAAAAAAACTAATTGTAGATATTTCTTCAGCTAGAATTCAAGAATTAGCAGAAATAATTATGATTAAGAATATAAATATTTCTGAGTTTTTAAAAACAAAAAAATCAATTTTTTTACAGATTGATGATCATATTACTCATGAGTTTTTACTTTCTAAATTTGAATTATTCTTTTCTAAAAATAAAAAATTTAAAGTGAATTTTTTAAATATTTTCAGAACAAGTGAATTGTGTGAAGATGCAAAAAAAATAGTTCAATTTGGGTGGAAAAATGAGGCAATACCAGTTGTTGAAAGAAAACAATCACTCATTTCCAGATTTTTCAACCTAATATTTAAGTAACTTTTAGAAACATTAGTTGTTTTAAATCACATGTAGAAACTATGTATAAACCTCTAATGCTTAAAATTTATCAACAAACCTTGAATAAAACTGTTACCTTTAAAGGAATAGGACTTCATTCTGGAAAAATCTCCTCAGTAAAAATTTTACCAGGTCAAAGCGATAAAGGAATTGTTTTTAAAAGAATTGATCTTAAGAAAAATAATGAGATCCAAGCTAATTTTAAATTTGTAGTCCAAGGAAAACTTTGTACAACTTTAGAAAACGATTATGGAGTGAAAGTATCCACAGTCGAACATTTGCTTGCAGCCTTTTATATTTCAGAAATTGATAATGCGATAGTAGAGATTGATAATGAGGAGGTGCCAATTATGGATGGATCCTCTAGAGATTTTATTAAATTATTAGAAGATGCAGGTTTAAAACAATTAAATAGAAAAAGAAGATACTTAAAAATCATTGAGAAAACAGAGTTTGAAGATCATGGTAAATACATTTCCATTCAAGAGAGCAAAAATGATTTCGAAGTTGGTTTTCAATTGAGTTATAAAAATAAACTAATTGGGAATCAAAAAAATATGATTAATTTTAGCAAAGATAATTTGGATAGCATATACCAATCAAGAACATTTTGTTTATTTGAAGATATAGAAAAGATTAAAAAATTAGGCTTAGCAAAAGGTGGTTCATTAGATAACGCAGTCGTAATTAAAGATGAGCAAATCTTAAATGAGAATGGTTTAAGAAATAAAAAAGAATTTGTAAATCATAAGATATTAGATTTATCAGGAGACTTTTTTTTATCAGGTTTTAGGATACTAGGTAAAGTGAACTGCTTCCAGGGAGGACACCAACTTTCAAATATATTCTTAAGAAAACTATTTAATAATAAATCTAGCTTCAAGGTTATACAATTAGACGAAATTCTAGTCCCAAATAAAAATATAGTTTTTAAACCCGTTAAAGCTGCAGTAAACGCTTAGAAAAACTTCTTCATATTAACATTCAAATTTTAATTTTATCTGATATTAATTAAAATAATGTTTTTAAGATTTTTTTTAACTTTTATAATTATATTTTCAATTACTGCATGCTCAAAAAAAAATGATGAAGTCTACAAACAATTAGAAAAAAAAAATCCTTACGAACTTTATAAAGAAGGACTCGATGCTTTTGAAAAAAGGCAATATTTTATTGCAGAAAAAAAATTTTCTCAGGCTGAACTAATTTTTGACGATGTTGAATTAGCCGCCAAGTCTTCCATAATGTCGAGCTTTTCTTTATACGGAATAAATTTTTATGATCAGGCTTTAAATAATTTAGAAAGCTATTTAAAAAGATACCCTTTAGACAAAAATATAGTTTATGCACATTATCTTATATCTATAATTTATTTTGAGCAAATTACTGATGAAAAAAAAGATTTAGAACCACTTTTGAAAGCTGAAAAGCAAATTAATTTTTTTCTAAAAAAATATCCTAATACTGATTATGCAATTGACCTTAGATTTAAAAAAGATCTCATTCAAAATCAGCTAGCTGCAAAAGAACTATTTGTGGCCAGATACTATATTAGTTTGCAAAAATGGGTCCCTGCAATTAATAGACTTAAAAATATAATTAATAAATATGATAAAACAGTTTTTGTAGAAGAAGCATTACATAGATTAGTAGAAATTCATTTTCATATTGGTTTAGAAAAAGAAGCAGAGAGTTATGCTAAGATTTTAGGTTATAATTATAATTCAAGCAAATGGTTTGAACAGTCATATTTGATTTTAAATAAAGATTATAAAATTCAAAAAAAAGAACGACCTAAAAAAGATAATGATGGTCTCTTAAAAAAAATATTGAAAAAAATTATATAAATTTTAAATGGAAAATAAGCAGAAAATTAAAAGTGTTTATAAAAAAAAATTAAAAGAACTCAAAAAACATAATGAATACTATTACGATAATGATAATCCAAAAATCTCTGATGCACAATACGATGATTTAAAAAAAGAAATTTTAAATTACGAAAATAAATATGACTTTCTTGGAAAAACTTCATCGAAAATTGTAGGAACAACTCCATCAAATAAATTTAAAAAAATTAAACATCTTATACCCATGTTATCTCTTTCAAATGCATTTGAAGAGAGCGATATGAGGGATTTTATAAAAAAATTAAAAAATTTTTTAAACTTTCAAAACGAAACTATTGAATTGTGTTCTGAGCCAAAAATTGACGGTATTTCTGCTACATTAATCTACGAAAAGGGCAAACTTGTAAAAGGTTTATCAAGAGGAGATGGAGTTACAGGAGAAGATATATTAGAAAATTTAAAGACAATTAAAAAGATTCCGAGGAAAATAGAGTCTAAGAATTTTCCAGATTTGTTGGAGATAAGATGTGAAGTATATATTAGCAAAAAAGATTTTTTACCTTTAAAAGAAAAATTTGCAAATCCTAGAAATGCTGCTGGAGGATCTCTTAGACAAAAAAATTCAAATGAAACTGCCAAAATACCTCTTAAATATTTTGCTTACGGTCTTGGAAAAGTAGAACCGAAAAATTTTTCAAAACAATCTGAATTTTTACAAAAAATTAGTGACTGGGGTTTCATAACAAATCCTGAATTTAAATTAGTTAACGGTATAGAGGAAATTGAAAATCAACACAAAAAAATTGATAATTTAAGATCTTCGTTAGATTATGATATTGACGGGTTAGTTTTTAAGGTCAATGATCTTTTGCTGCAGAAAAGACTTGGAAATACTTCTAACTCTCCTCGTTGGGCTATTGCTTATAAATTCTCATCAGAAAAAGCTATAACAAAAATTAAAGATATCATTATTCAAGTTGGCAGGACTGGAGCTATCACTCCAGTTGCAAAAGTAGATCCCGTAAACGTAGGTGGGGTAATAGTATCAAATGCTACTTTACATAATGAGGAGGAAATACAAAGAAAAGATATAAGAATAGGGGATACTATACAAATTCAACGAGCGGGAGATGTAATTCCTCAAGTGGTTTCAGTTGATCTTTCTAAAAGAAGAAACGATAGTAAAAAATTTCTTTTTCCTAACAAATGTTTGTGTGGATCAACAACGAAAAAAGAATTTAGTAAAAGCACAAAAAAACAAGATGCAGTGAGAAGATGTGTTAAGGGATATAATTGTAATTATATCGCAAAAGAAAAATTGAAACACTTAGTATCCAAAGAAGCCCTTAACATAGAGGGGCTGGGAAAAAAAGTGGTTGATCAGTTTTGGAAATTAAAGCTAATTCAAGAACCATCAGACATTTTTGAATTAAATTATAAAAAAATCGAAAATCTAGAAGGGTGGGGAAATTTATCTATAAAAAATTTAAAAAAAGCAATTTCTAGTTCAAAAAATATAAGCTTAGAAAAATTTATATTTTCAATTGGAATTAGACACATAGGTCAAGAAAATGCAAAAATTTTAGCTGCATTTTTTTTAACAATAGAGGAATTTTCAAAATTATTTGACTCTAAAAAACGAGGAAAAATTTTAAAAAATTTAGCGGATCTAAATGGTATTGGTGAAACACAAATTGAAGCAATAGAAAATTTTTTTTCTAATGAAAAAAACTTAAGAATTACAAAAAATTTAGTTAATAAATTATCAATTAGAAATTTTTTGATTAAAAATATTGGTGGAAAATTTTCAAATAAAAAAATCATGTTCACTGGAGGATTTCAAAATATGAGTAGATCCGAGGCAAAATCTGTGGCTGAAAACAATGGAGGAAAAGTACTTGGTTCCATTTCAAAAAAATTAGATATTTTAGTCGTTGGGGATTCAAAACCTACAAAAAAAAAAATTGATAAAGCCAGAGAGTTAAACATAAAAATTATTTCTGAAAAGGAATGGAATAAAATTTTAAATAGCTGAACAAGCTTCTCGTAATTCTTCAATTTCTGATTTATTCATTAAATTTTTTAAATTTTTAAACACATTTTTATGATATTGATTTAGCCATTTTTTTTCATCTTTATTTAGTAAATTTTTATCAATTAATTCTTTTTCTATAGGTGCCATAGTTAAATTATCAAAAAATTTTTTATTTTTATTTTTTTTTACATAAATTAGATTTTCAATTCTTATTCCAAACTCATTTTTTTTATAATAGCCAGGTTCATTCGAAACTACCATCCCTTCTTGAAAACAGACTTTGTTATTTTTTGATATTGCATGGGGACCCTCATGTACGTTTAAGTAGTAACCCACTCCGTGCCCGGTTCCATGGGAATAATTTAAGCCTATTTGTTTTAAGTATTTTCTGGCTGCAATATCAATTTTATCTCCTGAAACATTTCTATCCAATTTGAAATTAGTTACTGCAATATGTCCCTTGAGAACTCTTGTGAAGATATCTCTTATTTTTTTGTCAGAATTGTCTAATGAAATAGTTCTAGTTACATCAGTAGT
>Ga0066364_10000057_pt1 | contig 17330 bp, 22 predicted proteins | sample Knorr_S7_td_Surf_FD_70970 | JGI IMG/M metagenome (GOLD analysis project Ga0066364, IMG submission 70970) | Marine microbial communities from Southern Atlantic Ocean transect - Knorr_S7_td_SurfaceA_ad_6m_LV_A | ecosystem: Environmental > Aquatic > Marine > Oceanic | place: Southern Atlantic...
AAAAAAAAAAAAAATAAAAAAAAAAAAAACAAAAAAAAAAATAAATATATTTCTAAAAAACAAGAAAGAAGAAAACTTAAAAAAAATTTTAAATATTCTAATAAAATAATACGTAAAAATATTAAAAAAAATAAGTTATTTAGATAAAAATAATTCATTTATTACTTAAAAATTTTTTTACTAACTTAAAAACTTTTGAATGATATTTTTTTGGTATATATTCAAAATCTATCAATTTCCTATTCAAATTAAATTTCTTTAACGATTCTGGATTATCATTTAAATACCTTTCTAATTCCTCTTCGGATTCTTTTACTTTCTTTCTTAATTTATTTGATACCAATTTTCTATCTTTCGGAAAAATACATTTAATATTATCAGATGAATCACCACATATAATTTTATTTAATAAAGATTCATATGCCTCATCTTCTGTTAATTGAATAGGTTTTTTATTTTTTTTATAATCTAAAAATGATAATCTATCATATCCTAATTGTTTAAAATCTTCATCACCTGATATTAGTAAAACATCTAAATCATAATTTTTATTTCTAACATATTTTACTGTTAATGCAATAACATCATCTGCTTCTATTTCAGGTACTCTTATTGATGTTATTTTATCAGGATTTTCCTTAATCAGCTGTGGTATTAATTCATTATATGTTAATTTAAATGTTGTACCAAAATTGTTTTTTAAAGATAAATCTGCTCTTTCCCCTTTATAATTTTCTACTAATTTACTTCTCCATAATAGTTCTTTTGGAGTATCCAAACAAAATATTACTTTACTACTTTTATAAACTTTTTTACCTACCAATTTTATAATTGATTCTAAATACATTTTCTTATATTTTTCAATAAAGATCTCATTTTTACTCCAATCATATTCTGCATTACCTTTTAATTCTTTATATTCTTCTTTATTAGCAAAAGAAAACCATCTTAAAGTAGCAAAAAATCGATAGAAGCTAGTATATGAGCTATCTACTAAGATTAAATTATCCATTAATATATTAATAATTATTTATTTAACTATTAATATTTCAATTATATTTTTTAAATTAATAAGGTCTTTTTTTTACTTCAGGTTGCTCCATGTAAACAATTTCTGCAGGTGTTGATTCTCTACCCAATGCTTCATTTCTTTTTGGAAACCTACCATACTGCATTAGAGTTTGAAAATGTCCTAATACATGAATTTGCATTTCTTTTAACATTTTCATTTCTATTTGTAAATTTCTTAAATCGTCTACTGTTGTTTCTGTTATATTTGATTGTAATTTTCTAACTTTACTTTCACAATTACTTTTATAACCTTCATAAATTTGTTTTCCTATTCTACTATATTCATATTTTTCAGTATGCATATAAGGCATAAACACAAACATAAATTCATAACCTTTTAATTGATCAATATACATTTTCCAACCCATTTCAACAAATATCATACATCCGTTATCATTTTTAAATGATTCACCACTTCCTCTATAAATATGACGACTAAATTGATCTAATAAAATTATATAAGCAACATAACTTTCTTTAGTATGAAGCCAACCTAATCCTTTTCCTTTTTCAGCTTCTTTTAATAAATCACCAAATTTTTCTTTGATCTCTTGATCGTAATCTTGACTTTTCATAAACCATTTGTCATAGTCAGGTGTATATAGGCCTTTAGAAAACCAGTAATCTAAAATATCTTTTGCTTTAGATATATCCATTATTATAATCATTAATAAAATTTTAAATAAATATATTTATTAAATTAATAATATTTCAATGGATGAACTTTTAAATGATAAGCTATTTGTCTTACCTGTCTTTGTAAATTTAAATCTCTCCTAAATTTTATAATTTGTCTGAATTCATTACAAATATTACAATCTGATACACACTTATATTTATTTTTTTTTAAAATACTAGTAAAATAATCATAGATCCACCATTCATGCCAACCATACCACCTAACAAATGATGAGTCTTTTTTAATATATTTTCTAGTCCACCATCTCATACAATAAACACGATCATTTATTTTTGAAGGATTAAATAAACTATCAAATTTAGATAATTTACCCATAAATTTTGCTATTTTTTTCATTGCTAAATATTTTTTAGAGTTAATTAATTTTGATAATATTAATTCTTCATTAATATCACAAAAATCAGAAATGTAATTTATTATATCATATGATAACATTTATATTATATGATATATTTATTTATATCTTTTATTAAATATAGCATCTTTTAAACCATATTTTATATGATTATTATATTTTAACATTAATGGATGAAATATTTCTCCTAATATTTCTAACCATCTTAAAGGATAACTATTTTCTTTAACTAAATCAAAAGGTTTATCAAAATAATATCCAGATGAATTAATACCAGGATTTTTTTTTAATTTTTCATAATTCTTATTTAAAATAATTTCAATTTGATTTAATAATTCATTTGTATATGGTGTATTTTTTTTACAAATAATCCAAGACATAGAAATTAATTTTTTATATTCATTCTGAATATCTCTTTTACCTGGTGGATAACCGATAGCATTTTTATTTTTTTCTCTTATACCATACATCCAAATATTTTCATCTTTTGTCCAATTATCCTTTTCCCATTCATCTTTCCAACCATCATTTCTCCATTTAATATCATGATATCCTCCCCCATAATGATTTAACATATATACTCTAAAATAATCCGACTTATGAACACCAGATAAATATTCAAAAGACTTATTTATAGGAAAATTTTTTTTTATAAAAGATTTATAATTACAATAAGTTATTAAAATAACAGGTACTGAAATATTTTCAACTATTGATCTAAAAGCACAATATCTATTCCATGACATCAATGGACATTTTTTTTTATAACCACCAAACCAAAATACATAAACTACTACAGGTATACCATTTACATATTCTATGTTTTCAAAAGAATGTTTAATATAATTATTTAAAAATTCATTTTGAGGATCATGTAATTGCTTATGAGCAGGTACACTTTTTTTCCTTTTAAATGATAAATCACAATCAACACAATAATATCTATTATTTTTAAATAAAAAAGTAGGTGATTCTATTAAAGAATTTTTTAACATATTTTAAATAAATATATATTAAATTATAATTAAATAAACTAAATTTTAAAATAATTGAATTAAAAATATACTATTATTTTAATCTAATAAGTAATGAACACTTCAAATAAAAAATGTAATTTTTGTAATATGGAATTAAATAGTTTAATAACATATGATATAAGACATGCTTTTAGAAGATGGGCAGATGGAAAATTTGACAATTCTAATAATAATTCATTTCAGTTATTTATACCTTCTATTAATAAATCTTCATGTATTGATTGTGGTAAAAAGTACTACTTATATAAATTTTCAAAAAAAAAATTAAAAAATATAATTAATAGACAAATAACTGGTAAAATAAAATTACCTAAACGAATTGACCCTAATAAATTAAATATTAAAGAATATTGTGTTATATGTAACTGTCAAATAAAGCATTTAACTATAAATACAAATGTTGTAAATAGAGAAAATTATATAGAAGGTATAGGTCAATTTTGTAATGATTGCATGATTAAATATTATTAACTTTACTATTAAATAAAAAAAATAATTAACTTTCTTTCAATTTCCTAATATAAAAATAAGTACAACCTGAAAGAACAGCTCTACTGACAACATAATTTACGGGAACAGTAATCTCATAACCTTCTGGTAAAGGAGTTTCATTCTGTTTACTTACATTAAAAACTGCCCAAGAATATTTTTCATATCCTTTATCACCTGGTGTTAAAGGATTTTCTATATTCAAAGTATGATTTCTTCTATCAATATATTCATTATTTAATATTGATAATTCATTACTACAATAATCAAATGCCTCAGGAACACCTAAATAACCACTTATATCAAATAATATTCTTAATTTTTCTATAAAAAATTTATCCACTGTTAATTTACCTAATTTAAAATATTCTAACAAAATCATAAAATCAGAATATAGAATTGTTTCACCAAATGTTAATAATTCATCACCATTTGTTTCTTTAAAACCGTCTCCAGTTAAAAATCTATAAAATGGTGTATTAGTTACTCTTTTTTGGGCCCATTCTTCTTCTAACCAATATTTCCAAAAACGAAATACTCTATCATCTTTACATTTTATTTTGTAAAAATCCATTAATTAAAAACAAATTAATATTTTAAATAGATATTTAAAATATTAATTCATCGCAAAGTATAAAAAAATAATGCAGATAATAATGCAATCATTATTGGCATCCAATTGTAAAGAACTTTTTCTAAAGTATCCTCATATATTAATTTTGATTCTAATCGTTTTATTATAGCATCTAGAGAAACATTCTTGTAACTATGCTCTTTCCAAGGAATTTCATTTAAATTATCACCATCAAGTAAATGCAAATGCAATGATGGTAGTGAATTATTTGGGTGTTCATGGAAGCAAAATATTGGATTTTTTATTTCATGTTTTTTAGCCCATTTTTTAGCTAATTCTCTCAATTTATAACATAAAATCAAAGATCCCTTTGTACCATATTTTCCAGGCCCTTTTCCAAAAAATGCACAATTAGACCACCAATACAATAAATTATTAATTATTATAAATTGATGATATTTTGACATTGAATCACCTTTTTCATAAGGTAACTCAGGATCTTTATATCCTGATTCATTAGGATTTGCATAAGGTGTACCCCCTCTATTATTAGCATTTCTTACAATAGTAAATTCTATATTTTCTAGTGCAAAAAGCATTTCACTATTACTTATATCAGTGTAATCATTTGCATCCTTATTTTCTAACAATCTAGAAAAAAAGCCTGTAACTTGATCATCCTGAAAACCATTTTTCCTTTCATCTTTTGGCTTGAGAGTAACTGTATTCCCAACTCTTTGATAAATACCAAAAAAATCTCTATAATGACTTATTGCTTTTGGATCTATAACTGGTCCATCAATAGTTTCTATAAATCTATCAAAATTCCAATCACCTACTTGTCCCCAATCAAATCTTTTAGTGTAATTTATTACAGCTAAATCATCAATAATATCAAATTTAGAAAAATTTTTTTTTATTTCTTCTGTTCTCAATCCCTCATACTTTTGATTTTCTTCACTAAAAACAACAAACTCATCTGAAACTATTAATGGTATTTGTTGTTTACTGGGTAAACTACAATTTTCAAACAACCATAATACACATGCATCATCTAAATCCTGTGCAATATCAGTATGATATACACCGTCACTTGATTTGTATCCAAAAAATGGATCAGTAGAAATACCATCTATATGTACAATAAATTCTTTACCAGACAAAACATCATCTAACCACTTGTTGAAACCTTGGTTATATTCATGTAATTTATCTGTATTTACTAAAAAATGAACTCCCATATATTCTGATTCATAATCAAGTTTATAATTTGTATAAAGTCTATTATTTGACCAAATATTATGCGGAATTAATACTTCATTATTCATCAGCTCAATATGATTTTGTGATAAATACAATGCTTTTACATCATGTAAAAAAGAAGCATGAAATTTATTACCTTCTTTATCTGTTCTTAATGGAGTTGTTTTAGCATTATCAACTATAAATTGAGAAAATAACGGATATTTAAGAATTTTATTTACTAATTCATTTTCCTCTTTTTCAAAAGTATCATCATATTTATTTGGATGTAGTTCACCTTTTTTAGAAACTTTAATACCAGTACCTCTAGAAACATTACAATTATTTATTTTAGAACTCTGATTTATTATTATTACTTCATTATTTGGAAATAATTTATTTAATTCATCTGATGTTAACATTTTGTCTCGTGATATTTTTTCATTATGCGAAACATTATTATTATTCAGAGAATAATTATGACCTGTTATTGTAATTTTTTTACCTTTAGGAATATTATCTTTAACATATTTAATCAAGTTATTTGAACTGTCTATACAAGCTATATTTAAAATCGACATATTACATAATTAATTTAAAATATATAAATATTTTCAATTTTTTTTTCTATCCTATTATAGAGAATGTCCCAAAGAAACGATACCGGGAATATGTTAAAAATTAATGATAAATTTATTATTGATTGGACACCAAAAGCAGGATGTACAGTTGTATGTAAAATGATTTTTGATAAATTAAATATCTTAAATGAAGCTCTAAAATATCATCATTTTGTACACGTTTATAGACAAAAATTTTATTATAAAAAATATGGTCGAGTCACTTATAAAAACTTAAAAAATAAAAAAACTATAAAAATAAAATTTGTTAGAAATCCTTATGATAGAGCAGTAAGTTCATATTTGCATAGTTGTAAACGTAAATCAGGCGGTTTAGGTTATTATAATAATGCAAATATAAGTTTTGAATTTTTTTTAGAATTATTATTAAAAAATAAATTAAATGGTAATGAACATTTTAATTTACAATCACGTAAAATAGAAAACAAAAGAAAAATTTTTGATAAAATAATTAAGATAGAAAAATTAAATGAAGGAGCAAAAAAACTAGATGAAGAATATAATTTAAAACTTAAAACAAATTTTAGTAGCAAACATCATAGATCAACTAATTTAAAAAATAATAATTATTATATAGGAGATTTAAAATTTGAAAAAGTAAAAAAAAACCTATCAACTTATAACAATTTTTATAACGAAAAAACAAAAAAATTAGTTGAAAAGGTTTATGGTAAAGATATAGAATTGTACAATTATACTTTTGAAGAATTTATGTCCAAATTTGAATGATAAATTAATAAATAATTATAAGATAATTATTTAATGATTTTTTATTATGATAATATTTTTTTTTTAATTTCTCCCCCCCTGAAAATAAACTCCCTAGATCTAGGGAAAAAATAGGGAAAAAATAGGAGAAAAATTAGGCTTAAAAAAAAAAAAATAATTAAAATATTATGACAAATTATAACTGTCGTAGATGTGGTTATAAGACAAAATATAAAAATGATTTTAGAAAACATATTTATAGAAAATTCACATGTAAACCCATATTGAATAAGATAGATATATCAATAATTATTAAAGAATTTGAAATGAATAAACCTAAAAAAAGACTTCAAAATGACTTCAAAATGACTTCGAACGACTTCGAAATGACTTCAAAAAGTAACTTAGGTAAAAATGAAATTAAGTGTGAATTTTGTGGTAAAACGTTTACGCGAAGAAATAATTTAAACTACCATATAAAAAATAGATGTAAACTAAAAAAGAATATTTCAAATGAATTAGATAAAATGAAAAAAGAGATAGAGGAATTAAAAATAACAAATAAAATTATTAATAATACAATAAAAAATAACCAAATTAATTCAAATAACAACATTATAATAAATAATTTTGGAAATGAAAATATGGATTATATTACAGACAATATGCTAAAAAATTTACTATTACAAGGATCTAATAGTATTCCATGTTTAATCAAACAAATTCATTTTAATCCAGAACATCCTGAAAATCATAATATTAGAATTAAAAATAAAAAATTAAAATATGCTGAAGTAAGAGAAAATAATGAATGGAAATATAAACATAAGAAAGCTGTTTTAGATGATTTAGTTGATTTCGGTTATGTTACTCTAGAAGAATTCAAAGATAACAATGAAGAAAAATTAGATAAACTATTAATCAAAGGTTTTAAAAGAATGATGAATAGTTATGAATCAAATAAAAAAAAAATTATTGATAATATCGAATTAGAAGTATTAAATGGAATGAATTCAATAGAAATTTAGTTTAAAATAAAAATAAATTTATATAATATTATAATATATGAAAAATAAAATAATTCCATGGATAGAGGAAAATGATATTATAAAACATCTAAAAAATAAAATAATAATAATTTCACATGGAGGTGTTGGTTCAGAATATCTAACCAAATTAGTAAATATACAATTTCCTTTAGTTAAAATAAATAATAGACCATTAAAAGGATGTATTGTACATTTCCCATATCCACCACCAGAATTAGATAAAGTAATTTATTTATATGGCGATATTTATAATTCTGTTATTAGTCAAATTCCTAGACATTATGATAATGCTTCTAAATTATGTAATGATAAAAATTATAAACATTTTCATAATATAAATGAATTAATTAATTATAATAAAAAAGATCCATTTAATATTAAAAAACAAATATTACAATTTATGAATAGAAAAGTAAAATATCCTATAATTTTATTAAAATATGGATTCGATAAAGAATTAATTCCTATCCTAATTGAATTAACTAATTTACATGGTTTTAAAAATTATTTTTTTAAAAGTCGAACAAGTAATTTAAATAAATTAAATAAAAATGAAAGATTAAAATTAACAAATATATATAAAATTACAAATATAATTATAAATAATTCACCTCAATTAATTATAAGATATCCAAAAAACAATTATGTTTTATCACAAAATGATGTAATAAAATATGTTATTAATGACAAATTTCCAGGTAAAAGGATGAAACATTATAAAAAAATAAAAAATTTTGAGATTTATAATGAGAGAGATTGTACAGATAAATATAACAATAAGTTTGGAAAATTAAGAATAAGAAATAATAATAATAGTAATATTTTCCAAGCTTTTTCTGGTAAAAAATATGGCATAATATCTAAATCAAAAACAATAATAGGATTAGGTGGTATAGAAGATCCACGTTATTTTGAATTTGAAAATAATTCATTTGTATTATTCAATGGATTAACTAATAAAAATCGCAATATGTATATAAAGAATTTAAATGATAATCATGTTTGTAAACTAAATATTACAAATTTTAATATATCTAAAATTAAAGAACAAAAAAATTGGATTCCATATATATATCTAAATAAATTATATTTTATATATTCTTTAGATAAATTATGTATTTTAAAAGTAACAAATTTAAAAAAAGGTGAATGTTTATGTATTAAAGGTAATCCAAATAATTATAACAATAATTATAAATATTTTGGATCTACACAACTAATACAATGGAATTTTCCTTACTTTATAGGTTTTGTACATACTCGTCACCCTTGGTTACCTTGTCCAATTATTTTCGATGCAGAAAAATTAGAAATAGTAAAAATAGGTAAACCATTTCAATTAGATTTTCCAAAAAATATTATACCAACAAGAAGATGTAAAAAATACAATAATTTAAAATTAAAAATTGTTCAATTTCCTTATGATTTAGAAATAATAAAAAATAATGTTATATTAAGTATAGAATTTGATGATAGGTGTCCAACTCAAGTATATTTAGATTATATAGGTTTTTGTAAAGCATTTAGTTTTTAAAATAAATGCTACCTTGCAATTGATTAAACTCAAAACCATTTTTAATATAAAAATCTTTAATTTCATCTTTACAATTAAGAATTATTTTATAACAATCCAAATTTTTTGCTATATTTATTACTTCTTTTAATAATACAGATCCATAATTTTTACCCCTAAATTTTTCATCAATAATTAAATCTTCAATATGAGCAACTATTCCATAATTATGAATAATTTTTTGTTCAATTAAAATAGAACATGTACCTACTAATTCAATCACATCATTTATTTCATCTTCAAGTATTAATATATATTTACTATTATCACATTTGATTCTTATTATATAATCTTTAAAAAGATCTTCATTATTATTTAATTTATTATTAAATTGATTAAATAATTTGAAAATTTTTTTAAAATCATTAAAGTTTATTTCTCTTATTTTCATTAATTAAAAATTTAAAAAATATAATATTAAAAATTCAATTTTATATAAACATTAATATATAATTATAATTAGTATAATGATATATTTATGTAATGATTTATTTTTAATAATATATACTTTTGTTGGTCATGAAGCTTTGTATCTAAATAAAAATTATTACAAATATCTAAAAACATTAAGAAATGAATTCATTAAAAATCCAATTAAATTAAAATATATAACAATATCTTACAAATTTCCAGGTATTGGAATTACAAGATTAAATTATAACACTTCAAGAGTATCATTTAAAATTTCTAAACATACTGAAGAAATTTTAATAAAAAAAAATGTATACTTGGGTAAAATAATAAAAAATCAATATAAAGATATTTTTAAATTAAATAATATTGAATATGATATAGAACCATCATACAAAATAAAAAAATTAATATTCAAAAATCCTAACATAATATTTGACCATGATAATATATATATAAAAAAAAATGTATTATACTTTGATATATTTAGATTATGGAGTGATAATTTAGAAAGAATAAAAAAATACAAAAAACTATGGGTTAAATAAAATTGAAAATTAATATAAATAAAAATATACTAATTTTTTTATGGCTACTGGACTAAAAATAAGAATACCTATATTTTTTAATGAATTTAAATTTAATCATTATGTAAAAAAAACAGAAGACTGTCCTAAAACAGTACAACTAATATTTAATATAATTAAAAATTCATATTATAAAGAAGAAAAAAATCCAGATGAACTAAATTATGATAAAATAATATTTGATAATGATTTACTAATAATGGTTCAAAATGATATTAAAAAATTAAATCTTCTTAAAAAAAATAATGGATATGTAGATGAAAAAAGATATAATTATATAGAAATTACATATAATGTACTTGCTTACCTTGCTCTTAATAAACCATTTTATAGAAATATATACAATAATAATGCTGAACAAATATATCATCTACAAAATATGTTTAAAAAAAGAATAGATGAACTAACATCTGTTAGTAAAGGTATATATAATTTTAATGATATGAAAAAATCATTAGAATTATAAAATAAATATTTATACTTATTTAAACTTTACATCTTTCTCTAATTTCTTCAAGATTATATTTCTTTAATAAATTACCATTTTCAAATACATCAACTAAAATATCGGTCTCAAAATCATGATTCCCATTATCCCTAGTTTCATATGTACCATCTTCTAACTTATGTACAGATACATATCCTTTATGAGATTTTTTACCAGGATCTGTTATAGGATCTTTAAAAACATTTACCCCTTTACCATATAAGAAATAAGATGGGGCTAGTAAAAAATTTAAAAATGGATATAATTCACGGTTTTAAATGTCTCTAAAAAAACAAATAGAAGATATAATAGAAATAAAAATAGAAAATATTAAAGATAATGATAAGTTAATAGAATTAGGTCTAGATTCAATAAAATTAGTTGAATTAGCTGGGTTAATAGAAGAAAATACTGATTTAGTAATTTATGAAGATAAAATATATGAAATTGATGGAAAATGGATAAAAGATATATTAAGTAAATATGATAAATAAATTGTATTATTTAAAGGTATCATTATTTTTAAATTAATGGAAATAAATAATAATACCAATAAAACTAAGGAACTTAATATTTTAACTATAATAGAACAACACTTGATATTACAAATTTTAATTGGTATTTTACTAATTATTTCATGTTTAGGTTATATTATTGGTATATATACTATATATGTAAAATTATTAAAGAATATGTGTAATTGTTTTCAAAGAATTAAAAGAAAAAAAAATATAGTTGTAGAATTAGGAACATTAGAACATAAAGTAATAGAAAATTAATATAGAAAATCACTATCATCTATATTAATTTCTTCTGAATCCAAATATCGTAAATCTCCACTAGAAAAAAATGATATTGGATTTTCTATTTTTTTTGATTCATTTTTACATTTTAAAAAATTTAATCTGTTTAAAAATTGTTTATCGCTTTGTTTTACAAAGTCAGGTAAATTATTTAAATCTGACACTATCAAATTATAATGGACTATATTTGTTTCCTTTAATGTTTTTAGTAATTTATCAATAATTACATCTACTTTCAAATATAATTCTATTAATTGTTTTTCTGATTTATCCATTAATGTATATTATTTTATAATAAAAAATAATATAATCAATTTTTTTATTAATTAATTTAGTTTAATAAAATATTATTTATTCTTTACTTTTTATATGATCACAAAAATTAAAAATATAAAATATATAGCTAGAATAGAAGCTAATTGTAATCTATATAAATAAAATTGAATATTTTATAAATTATTATTAAAAAAATTTTTCATGTTTGACAAAATACAATATGATATATCAGATGATAATTTTTTAAAAAAATTAGAAAATATACAACTACCTTCAAATAAAGTATGTTTGTTTCAAAATTATTGTGATTTAATAAATGATACAGTTATAAACATCAAAAAAAGAAAAAGAGAACCAAATGATGATATAATAAAAATAAGATGTCATTATTGTAATGATAATATTACTGAATTATTTAATAATGGTAATCTTTTGTTACATAAATGCTTTAAAAATAATAACAAATAATAAAAAATATTTAAAAATTTATTTTATACTTTTCAATATATATGATACATAAAATGAAATTATCAGAACCATGGTATACATTAATTAAGAAAGGTAAGAAAACGATTGAATTAAGATTACTTGATGAAAAAAGATCAATGATAAAGAAAAATGATATTATAATATTTAGTGATGTAAATAAAACAAAATCATTTAAAAAAAAAGTAAAAAAATTAACATATCATAAAACATTTAAAAATGCATTAAAATATGGAAAACTCAAAAATATAGTACCTGGTGTTAGAACATATAATGAAGCAATTAAAATATATTATGATATACCTGGATATAAATCAAAAGAAAATCATAAAGGGGTAGTATTAATTTATTTATAAAAAATTGAAATATTTTTTAAAAAAAATATAGAGAAAGTGCTAATGATTATTCACAAAGATTTTAAAGGCGATATCACAGAATTAAATAAATGTTGTAGAATGAAGAATATTAAAAGCATTCAACAAATAGTTGAATCAGTAATAAAAAGTTATAGTTCAAAAAATATATTTTATACAATGAATTTAACAAAATTACTAAAAATAATAAATGATGATTCAAAAATTTTACATAATTTTTTAAAAGAAAATAAATTTATATTAAAATATCGTAATATATTAATTATGAATAAATTTATATATTATGCTATATTATTAAAATTATCAAAAAATTATAAGATTAATTATGATGATAAAAAAAATAAAATAATGTTACAAAAATACAAAGATAAATTCAAATATTATGGTAAATTATTTTTTAAAAATAATAAAAAATTAAATAAAGATATTGAAATTATAAAAGACGAAGAAATAAATAAATTATTATTTAATTGCAAATTAGCTTAAGAATAATTTGATTATCAATTTTAAAAATTTTTTTATAATTAAGCTTATTAAGGGTTATTAATTATTTTTTCTTTTATTAATTTTAATAACCATTCATGTTCAATATTATGATCAAATTTTAAAGGTGATTTTAATCTTTCAGTTTGTTCGTTATGAATTATTTCTATTATTTCTTTAAAATTAATTTTAGTTCCTTCAAAATATTCTGGTTTTAAATTAAATTCATTACAAAACTTTTTATTATCTTCATAAAAGAAATTATCAGTATATGATTTTAAGTATTTTAAAAATTTAGAATCAATTTCATTAGGATATTTTTTATTAAGTATTTTAGATGATTCTAAAAAAAATTTGTTATTTAAATGAGGATGAAAATTAAAAGTTCCTTTTAAGTTAGCAATTCTTGTCGCTTCTATCAATTTTTTATTGTACATTTTATTTCCTCTAACCATATTTTTTTTTTCTTTATTATTGACTATTATTTTTGCTTTTTTACAAAAATCAGAAATTAAACAAAATTTATTTTTACTATTAGGAATCATTCCTGGAATTATAATAACATTGTAATTTGAAACAAGATTTTTTAAAGATTTATATAATTTAAACCAGCTTATAATATCAATAATTTTTTTTTTAAAATTTACTAATACACCTGCAATGAAATATATTTCTAAACCATTAAAAATTTTTGGCATAATATTATTCTCTAGAAGAATTTTATTATTTTCTTTACACACCCATTTATTTCTAAAATACCATTGACAATATGATGATTGAAGGTAACTAGAACATGTACGACTATATCCAATTATTTTTATTTTAAAATTATTATTAAAAGCTAATTTACAAATAAACAGAATACATAAAAGACAACGTCCTAAACATTCGTGACTCAATATAATTTTTTTATATTTTGAAAAAATAGATTTAAAATGATTTTCATATTCATTCAAAATTTTATTATCATTTATATTTTTTATTACTACCGGATCTAATAATTCAAAATAATAATTTTTATTCTTTTTATTTTTAATAAAACCTTGAATTGAAGAAGAACCACATTTTCCAGGTCCAATATGAATAATCAATTCTTTAAACTTTTGTTTTATTTTAACATTTTTGGACATTTTAATAGTTTAGAAAAAAAAATATTTCTGAAAATTACTAATGTATTATTTTTTAAATTAATTTATTCCATTTACTAAACCATTTTCATTTCTAGTTATTTGATTGTGACTTAATTCAATAATTCCATTAACAGATTTAGTTACATAATGTTCATTTATCCTATCCATGTTTCCAAAGAAATCATGTTCAATTACATCTCCTTTGAAACCATGACCTAGAGTAACAACTTCTACTCCATTTAAATATACAATATGATGTTCTTTTAAGATTAAATTGTATACTTCATCTATTCTTTGTTTACATCTATTTAATGTATTATTTGGAAATTGCCATTTACCATTTAATCTAATTGGATGCCATTTTGTAATCAAACCATTACCATCACAAAGATAATGCAATTTCATAATTGTTGATGGATATTTTGTCACAACAATATGGCTAACCATAGAAGAACCTTCAGGAGTTTTAACTATATCCTTAGGTTTAAGTTCACTAACTAATTTCAAACCATTTTCAGTTAGAATCTGACAATCGCCAGTGAAACAGCCACCGTAATTAGGATTATTATAAACAGACATTGATGTAAGATTTTGTGATGTTCTAGTTAAATTTTGAGCAACTTGTCTCAAACTTAATGATCTATATTGACTAGGATGTTCCTTATTACCACTTGCTTTAGGAGGGGGTAAAGTATCAAAAATATCACTTAATTCATCTTTTAATTTTTCGAACATTGAACCTTTATACATTTTGATAGAATGATTTTTAAAATCACTACAATATTGATGTAAATGAGCATTTCTTAATGAAATTAAATATGGTAGTACCCATTTTTGTAAATGACAGACATTACTAAATCCAATACTAATTTGATTTTCTAATTCATTTATTAAATTCTTAATATATTCAGCATCAGATCTAGAGTCAACGTTATCAATAAGTTCAGTAAATTCTTTTATTTTATCACCAATAATAAATCTAGGAACATTTAATTCTCTACCAAAATTTAGAACTTGATCTAAATTATCAATCAACTGATTTAATGTATTAATGAATTCAAATCTACATTTAATACATGATTTAGAGCTTGTCCCATAAATTTTAGATTCCGAAACAGATGTAATATTTTGTTCAATTCCATCACAATAAACATTGGTAAGTTTTAAAAAATCATCATTACTATACAAATTAAAACTTTTAGCAAGATCATATTGTAAACTACCTAAAGCTACTATAATTTTTTTTTCACTAGTTTTTATTCCTATTGTATAATCATTAAATATAGCAAGTGACTTAAGCGACTTAAGTAATTTTTCATCATCATAATAGTAAGAATATTCAAATTCTATTAAATTTACACATGCATTTAATATATATGTTATTTTATTGATAATAAAAGTTGACATCATACTAGCATCTGGTATAAATCCAAATGTACCACTAGTTAACTCTGAGATTCTATCCATTAATTTAGCATTACCATCATATCCAAAAAGAAAACTATGAATTGGGCATACGATACCATTTTTTCTGATATAACTTTCTAAAGTAGGTAGAATACCTCTAGCAGTTTCTCCTTCAGTTGGACATCCATCTGTTAGTAAAATTATATTAGAATTATATCTATTTAAATTTTCTGTAAATTTTACAGATCTAAATGCTTCACTAATTCCACGCCACATATATGTACATCCATTTGATTTTATATTATCAATGTTATTAATTATTCTTTTTTTATTTATTTCATTCATTTGACCATTAGAAATACTTACTAATTCTTGAACATCATCTGAAAATAGAATAATGCTAATTTTATCTTCTTTATTTAAAAGATGTATAATAGTTTTAGTAACAAATTTAACAAGATCTAGTCTAGTAAAACCATGACCTTCATCATTAGTATCTTTATCATCCTTAATTACTTTAATTAAAGAATCCATTGAACCTGAAACGTCTAATACAAAAATAAGATTAACAGGATGTCTTTTAGTAAAAAGATCATTATAATCTAATTTTATTGTATTTCCTATTTGTTCAACATATATTTGTGTAGAAGATTGTTTTAACATAGAATCAGTTGATTCATCAGATACTTTATCATCATCATTTTTTTTAAAAGACCATTCCTTGATAGTATTTTTTAAACTATAATTTAGAGCAATATTTTCAACAGTTCCTCTACAAATAGGACAACTATTATTAAATTTTAGATTTTCTTTTAAACATATTTCTTCAAAAGTATGACCACATGGAAATATCATAAAAGGATTTTCCATTAAAGATAGAGAAATAGGACATTTAAAATTTTCTGGTATATTTTCATTTTCATTTTCTGTTAAATTCGCCATAAATAAATTATAGTTATAATTTAAAAAAAAAATCAATTTTTATTAATTTACCAAATTAAGATATTCTTGAACACTAATTAAATCCCAATTTTGCCAATTATCATTGTAATATTCAAAAGTACCAGAAAAAAATATTTCGATATCATCAAAATATTTCTCTCTCCATTCTTCTGTCCAAGAACTTCCACCATGATTACCAAGGTAAGCCCAATAATGTTTTTTTCCATTTTTTTCTTGGATAATAACATCTAATACCAATTCTTCACCTGGAACTACATCATCTTCATTCATTTTTTTTATTTCTTCATTTGAGAAATGATCGTACCAGTTATTATGATGGTCTACAAATTCAAGAATCCTATCCATAGAAGTTTTATTTAGATCAATAAACATATTTCTCCAACCCATTTTAATTATTACATATTTATTATTTCAATCAATTAGTTAATATTTCAACTTTAAAAAAATTGAAATATTAAATGTTATTTATTTGTTAAAATTTTTT
>Ga0066364_10000058_pt1 | contig 17082 bp, 16 predicted proteins | sample Knorr_S7_td_Surf_FD_70970 | JGI IMG/M metagenome (GOLD analysis project Ga0066364, IMG submission 70970) | Marine microbial communities from Southern Atlantic Ocean transect - Knorr_S7_td_SurfaceA_ad_6m_LV_A | ecosystem: Environmental > Aquatic > Marine > Oceanic | place: Southern Atlantic...
GAGGGCTAAAAAAGTTTTAACAGAAAAAATAGATGATTTGCACAAAATAGCGAAAGCATTATTAGTATATGAAACTCTTTCAGGAGATGAGATAAGAGACTTGATTTTAAAAGACATTAAACCTACGAGATCTTTCAAAGAGGATGAAAATGATGACGGAAAAGCCTCTTCTGCTCTTGGGTCATTAGGATTAAAGCCAAAACCAGCAATTTAGAGAAAACATGATTAAATATTACACTAGAGCGTGTAATTTTTATTATGGGACTGAAGCAAACTTTCTTGTAAAAAAAAATAAAGCGCTTCCATTGTGTGGCAATAAAAATATTGCATTTGATAAAATAGAGATTTTTTCACGTACTAAAAAAAAAGTAATAAGTAAATATTTCTCAATTAAAGAAATTAAATATTTAAAAAAAAGTTTACAAAAAAAAATAAAAGAAGACTTGAAAAAAATATCTTCCAAAAGAAAAAACTTTTTAAAATTCACTGATTTTTCCAAACCTTCTATAATGGGTATTTTAAATCTTACACCTGATAGTTTTTCTGATGGAGGAAAGTTTAACAAAAAAGATAAATCTTTTAACCATATTAAAGAAATGATCATTTCTGGAGCAAATATAATTGATATTGGTGGAGAGTCTACTAGGCCAGGTTCAAAAACAGTCAATGAAAAATTAGAAATAAAAAGAATTAAATTTGTGCTTGATAAATTTAAAAGAAAATTTAAAAAAACTTGTTTATCTCTTGATACAAGAAAATCAACAGTAATGTTATTTGGTATAAAAAAAGGAGTAGATTTAATTAATGATGTTTCCGGATTCAACCATGATAAAAACTCTTTAAAAAATTTAAGAAAGTATAAGATTTCAAAAGTTCTTCACCATATGCAAGGGACACCAAGCAGTATGCAAAAAAACCCGAAATATAAAAATGTTCTACTAGATATTTATGATTATTTTGAAAAAAATTTAAAAACAAAACTAAAAGATAGTAAAGTCATATTAGATCCAGGTATTGGTTTCGGTAAAACTTTGAAACATAATTTGACTTTAATTTCCAAGATATCTTTGTTTCATAGTCTTGGTTTACCAATTTTAGTTGGCACTTCCAGAAAAAGATTTATAAATCAAATATCTGGCCAATATGATAGTAAAGAAAGAATAGGAGGAACTCTGGGATCTGTAATATTCTTACTTTCCCAAGGAGTTCAAATTTTTAGAGTACATAACGTAAAAGAGGTAAAACAGGGAATTTTGGTATTCAAAAAAATATTAATAAATAAATGAAAAATAAATATTTTGGAACCGATGGTATTAGAGGAAGAGTAAATAGTGGAAATATTACAGGGGAAAAGTTTTTTAAGTTCGGTTTAGCATCAGGGACTTATTTTAAAAATCAAAAAAAATCTAAACAAATTGCAGTTATTGCAAAAGATACAAGATTATCCGGATATACTCTGGAACCTGCGTTGGTTTCAGGCTTAGTTTCTGGAGGAATGCATGTGATTACTCTCGGACCATTACCTACTAATGGGCTTGCAATGTTAACTAAATCTATGAGAGCAAACATGGGTATTATGATAACTGCATCGCATAACCCTTTCGATGATAATGGATTAAAACTATTTGGACCTGATGGATTGAAACTATCTGACAAAATTGAAAAGAGAATTGAGAGACTAATAGATGCCAAGAACACAAAACAACTTACAAATCCTAAATTGTTAGGAAGAGTTAAAAGATTAGAAAATGGAAATGATAAATATATTAAAATACTTAAAAAGAACTTTCCTAAAAATTTTAATTTAAAAGGCATAAGGATTGTCTTGGATTGTGCTAATGGCGCAGGCTACAAAGCAGCTCCAAAACTTTTAAGAGAATTGGGGGCAAAGATTCACCCTATTGGAATTAAACCAAACGGATTTAATATTAACTCTAAATGTGGATCTACACACCCGTCAAAAATAAAATCAGCAGTTAAAAAATTTAAAGCACATGTTGGTATATCATTCGATGGTGATGCTGATAGAGTTATAATGTGTGATGAAAATGGTAAAATTATTGATGGCGACCAGATAATTGCAATGCTAGCAAGAAGGTGGAAATTAAAGAGAATATTAAAAGGCGGTGTTGTTGGAACATTAATGTCGAATTACGGTTTGGAAAATTTTTTAAAAAATGAAAAAATACGATTTGTTCGCTCAAATGTAGGAGATAGATATGTAAAGGAAAAAATGAAAAAAGTAAATTTTAATCTAGGAGGTGAACAATCTGGCCATATTATTCTAGGTAAATTCGCAACAACTGGAGATGGTTTGCTTGTTGCATTAGAAGTTTTATTTTCACTTAGAAAAAATAAAAAGGCTAGTAAACTATTAAATGTTTTTAAACCAGTTCCTCAAAAATTAAAAAATATTTTAGTTAAAAATAAGAATATTATTGATAAATTAAGTTGTAAAAAATCAATAAAACAAGCAAAAATATTAATGGGCGACAAAGGTAGAATACTAGTTAGAAAATCAGGAACAGAACAAAAAATTAGGATTATGGCAGAGTCATATGATAAAAAATTAATAATGAAAAGTATTAATTTAATAAAAAATAAAATTAAATAAATTGAAATCAAGATCAAAAGTTTTAATTGTAGCAGGATCAGACTCTTCTGGTGGAGCAGGTATTCAAGCCGACATAAAAACTATTTCATCACTTGGTAGTTACGCTATGACTGCCATCACAGCAATAACTTCTCAAAATACTACTGGCGTTCAATCAGTATTTCCTATTAATCATTTAGAAGTTGAAAAACAAATTAGATTTACCTGTAAAGATATAAAACCAAATGCAATTAAGGTTGGAATGCTTCATTCTTCAAAAATAATTAATTCTGTATTTTATGAGCTTAAAAAATTTAATAATATAAAAATAGTTTTAGACCCTGTTATGGTAGCGAAAAATGGAACAAAATTAATTGATAAGAGTGCAATAAAAAATTTGAAAAAGAAATTACTTAGCATCTCTTATCTGATTACGCCTAATATTCCAGAGGCTGAAGTCTTAACTAATGTAAAAATTAAAGATATAGACGACATGATTATTGTAGGAAAAATTTTGCTAAAAATGGGGGCAAAAAACGTTTTGATTAAAGGGGGGCATAGCAAGGCAAGCTTTATAGAGGATGTCTTAATTACCGACCGTAATATTAATATATTTAGGAATAAAAAAATTAAAACTAAAAATACTCATGGAACAGGCTGTACATTATCAAGCGCAATTGCAACATTTTTATCATGTGGAAAACCCCTAAAGAAATCTTGTGAGCTAGGGATTAAATATGTAAACCAAGCAATTAAGTTCAACCGAAACTATGGAAAAGGACACGGTCCAATAAATCATCTGAACTCAATTAAAATAAAAAAAATATTTGTATAATGAAAAATGTAGTTGTCGTAGGTTCACAGTGGGGAGACGAGGGAAAAGGAAAAATTGTTGACTGGCTTTCAAGCGAGGCAGATATTGTTGTTCGTTTTCAAGGGGGCCATAATGCAGGTCATACGCTAGTAATTGATAAAAAAATATTTAAGTTAAGATTATTACCTTCAGGCATTGTTCGTAAAGGAAAAATATCAATTTTGGGTAATGGAGTTGTTATTGATCCATGGGCACTCTTAGAAGAAATAGAGGAAATTAAAAAAAAAGGAGTGGATGTTACACCTGAAAACTTTATGATCTCAGAATCAGCTTCACTAATATTACCTTTCCATAAAGAAATGGATGAAATTAGAGAAGACTCTGCAGGAAAAGAAAAAATTGGAACTACTCGAAGAGGAATCGGACCTTGTTACGAGGACAAAGTTGGTCGAAGATCTATTAGGATAATGGATCTCAGGTCGAAAAGTAATTTAGAAAGTAGGCTAGAAAATGTTTTGTTGCATCACAATGCTTTAAGAAAAGGTTTGAAAAAAAAAATTTTCAAAAAAGAGATACTTAAAAAAAAATTATTAGAAATAGCGCCTAAATTATTATGTTTCGCTCAACCGATTTGGCTAAAACTTGATGAATTTAAAAAAGATAGAAAAAAAATATTATTTGAAGGTGCTCAAGGTATCTTATTAGATGTTGATCACGGAACTTATCCATATGTGACTTCCTCAAATACTGTGCCAGCCACAGCAGCTACAGGTTCTGGATCTGGGCCAAATGAAATAAATTATATTTTAGGTATTACAAAGGCTTATACAACAAGAGTTGGAAGTGGACCATTCCCAACAGAATTAAAAAATAAAATTGGAGAAATTCTTGGGAAACGAGGAAAGGAATTCGGTACAGTAACAGCAAGAAAAAGACGTTGTGGATGGTTTGACGGAGTTTTAGTGCGTCAGACAATTAAGATTTCTGGTATTAACGGAATTGCTTTGACAAAACTTGATGTACTTGATGAGTTGGAAGAGATTAAAATTTGTGTAGGATATGAATTGAATGGAAAAAAATTGAATTACCTTCCTGCAGCTACAGAAGATCAGTTTAATATCAAACCAATATATAAATCGTTTCCTGGCTGGATGACAAAAACTCAAGGAATAAGAAATATAAACGATTTACCCGAAAAAGCAAAAAAATATATTTATGCTTTAGAGGATTTTATTGGCGCAAAAGTTTCTAGCATTTCAACTAGTCCTGAAAGAGAAGATACAATATTAATAGAAGATCCTTTTAAGCTTTAACTTACTGGCAATAGGTTTTTCGACTTTGAAGCATTTATCATTGATTTTTGCAATTTTTCAAAAGCTTTAGTTTCAATTTGACGAATTCTCTCTCTACTAATTTTGTATTTTTTACTTAGCTCATCAAGTGTAATAGGATTTTCAGATAATCTTCTTGCAGATATTATTTCTTTCTCTCTATCATTTAATATTTTCATCGCACTAGAAAGTAATTCTTTTTTGTCCTCATATTCCTGTTTTTGAGAGACAATTAATTCTTGGTCCAAATTATCATCAATTAACCAATCTTGCCATTCATCAGTTTCTCCAACTTTAATTGGGTCGTTTAAAGATTTTTCCTGACCCATCATTCTTCTATTCATATTAATCACTTCACTTTTATCAACATCCAACCTTTTTGAAATTTCTTTTACTTGGTAATCCTTCAAATCTCCCTCTTGATTTGGTGCTATTTGACTTTTTAATTTCTTAAGATTAAAAAAAAGCTTTTTTTGCGCTGATGTAGTTCCCATTTTTACCAAACTCCATGATCTTAAAACATATTCTTGTATAGCAGCCTTAATCCACCACATAGCATAAGTTGCCAATCTAAAACCCTTATCTGGGTCAAATTTTTTTACCGCTTGCATTAATCCGATATTACCTTCAGAAATTAATTCATTGACTGGCAATCCATATCCTCGGTAACCCATCGCTATTTTGGCCACTAACCTTAAATGACTAGTTACGAGCTTATGAGCTGATTGTAAATTGCCATTCTCTCTCCAATTTTTAGCTAACATGTACTCTTCCTCTGCATCAAGCATTGGAAACTTCTTTATTTGTGATAAATACAAAGATAGTCCGCCAGTTGAGGGTGTGGGCAAATTACTTATTTGGTTTATTTCGCTCATAACTAAGATTTATCTATTTGTTTTTTTTTTTCAACCACTCAATTTAGTTAGTAAATTCAACAATTTTTTAAAGCTATCAGGTAATTCAGAGTCAAATTTTACCTTTTTGTTTTTTGTTGGATGAATAAATTCTAAAGTCTTTGCATGCAGCGTCTGACCTTTTAAAACTACAAGTTTTTTATAAAATTCAGAATTTATTTTCTTAAATTTTATATTTTTCTTTCCATACTGAATATCCCCTAATATGGGCACTCTTTTATATTTCATATGTAATCTAATTTGATGAGTTCTTCCCGTTTCAAGTTCACACTCAATTAAGCTAATTTTTGGCACATCCTTGATAGTAAAAATTTTCACTGTTTTGTAGTTTGTAATAGCTTTTTTTCCAGTTGTTTCACTTACTGTCATTAATTTTCTATTTTTTTTATTTCTAGTAATTAGAGTTTGAATTTTCCCATTAAGTGGTCTTATAACTCCCCAAATTAAACATTGATATTTTCTCTTAATAGAATGTTCGTTAAACTGAATTCCAAGTTTACTGTGTGCATAATTATTTTTAGCTATTACCAGCAATCCGCTGGTATCTTTATCAATTCTATGTACTATACCAGGTCTTAAAGCTCCATTAACGTCAGATAGATTTTTTTTAAATTTAGATATAAGGGCATTTACCAAGGTTTTGTCAAAATTACCAGCACCAGGGTGAACAACCATTCCTTCAGGCTTGTTGACCACAACTAAGTCATCATCTTCAAAAATTATATCTAAATTCGCATTAAATGGAATTAGATTATTTTTTTTAGTTTTAGCTAATGTCTTTACCTTTATTTCATCTAATGTTTTTACTATTGTAGATGGGGAAATACTTAAAGTTTCATTAAGCATGACGCTTTTATTAACTATAAGCTTTTTAATAAATGACCTAGATAAATTATCCATCTTGTTGGATAAAAAAATATCTAATCTCTTACAATTATCATTTTTTTCTACTAAGAATTTCATTGTTTTATTCATAAATTAATTTAAATTAGCTTCATGCGCCGGTAGCTTCAACTGGATAGAGCGCCGGATTTCGGCTCCGGAGGTTATGGGTTCGACTCCTATCCGGCGCACCAAATTATAAAATCCATTCTTTAAATTTTTCTTTATTATTATATACGTAACTTGGAAAACTATCATCTACATTAACTTTTTTATATTTTATATTTCTGCCAAACAAATCTTCACCCTTAGCAATTTTTTCTTTAATGCTCTTAACATTTGTAAATTCTTCCTTATTGTATTCTTGGTGAGAGTAGGAAATTATTTTGTGTTTTATGGAATTTGGCTCTTTCAAAAAACTAAAATGCCAGCCTCCATTATTAATCAGCTGGATCTTTTGATTAAAAATTTTCCAAAAAGGTCTTTTTTTGGCTTTCAGATTTCTAAGCCATTGAGGAGACCTAAGATCTTTCTTCCGACAAATTTTAGTTCCAGCCCAACTCGTTTCACTTATATTCAATAAGTTAATTTTAGATTGAAAATTTTTTTGTAAAAAACAGCCAAATTTATTTTTTACATCAAATTCTTTTATACTTATCGGATTTGGAATTTCATCAATATCTGAAATCATTATAAGATCATTGTCCTCAAATCTTTTATATCCCCGAGATAACCCGTTACGCTGAAACTGATCTCTAACATGATTACTGTGCCATCCTTTTTTTAAAGGCTTTACCTCTGAAGGTAAATCATCTATGACGATGTAAATTATTTTTTCCTTAAATTTTATAAAATTTTTCAAATTAAAATTTAATTTTTTAGGCTCGCCTGAATGTGTTTTAGTTGCCTCTGCAATAACAAACTTATCAACTTTTTCTTTCAAGGTATTTAGTCTTATATCTAAAACTAAATCTTCATCAAAATACATAAAACAATCAATTAATTTCATAATTTAATAGTCGAAGACGTAAAACCTAACTTTCTATTTTTCAGATTACTTGAAGAGCAATGTAGATTAGTCCTATCAAAAACCAATATATCTCCTAATTTCCATTTATAAATTAATTCAACTTTTAAACCTTTTAAATTTCCTATTTCTTCATGTTTTAAATATTTATCGTGAATTTTTTTATCAAAAGTCTCACCATTATATAAATTAATATGCTCTGAGGATCTTTTATTATAACCTTTTGCAGCTAATTCTGTTGGGTTAATTGAAAATGTTGTTGAACACCCATAGAACCTGTTTTTAAATATAATCGTTTCACCTTCCTCGGATAAAGGCACTAGAGTTTGTTTGAAAATAATTTTGTTAAAATCAAATCCAGTATCAACATGTAATGAAACTGGTAAAAAACTCTCTTGAAATAAACCCAGGCTTTCCAAATTGTCCTTAGAGTTAGGGTTATCCATTTGATAGTCTCCTATAATTGATTTTAATTTGTTTTTATAATTAATCTGCAATTCTTTTTCAAAATTTATAGACCATTTTTTTTTTACAATTTTTTGCCTTTTATTATCGACTTCTACAGGCAGATCTGAGTATAATTTTTGAAATTTAAGAATTTCTGCCTTATCTAAAAAATTTTTTACAATTATAGGTTTACTCTCATTTTTTTTTATTTCATCAATTTTCGTATGCATTTTATTCTCCCATATTAATTAAAGTTCCTCTTTTTTTTGCACCGAAATATGAAGCATAAAAAACTATTATTCCTATTACAAAATAAATAACAGAAATAATTGATGAGATAAAAATATTCGAATAATTAACAGACTCATTTAAAAGAATACTCCGCATTTCCTCAAAAACGTGAACTAATGGTAATCCTTTGGCTAATATTTGTAAAATATTTGGCAATATATCTATTGGATAATAAATACATCCTAAAGGAGCCAAGAAAAATAAACTTGCCCATGCAATATTTTCAAACGACGGACCAAACCTTAAAAGCCCAGACGTAACAAAAAGCCCTAAACTTATTCCAAATAAATACAGTGCTAATAAAAGTAACACTAAAGGCGGGCCTAACTCTAAAATAGACACACCAAATAACGGTATTGAAATTAAAACAGCGGGAACTAAACCTATTAAAGTCCGTAAAATTGCGGTCAAAGTTAACGAAACAATAATTTCACTTATTTTAATTGGAGCAATGAACAGGTTAGTAAAATTCCTGCTCCAGATTTCCTCTAAGAACATCATGTTGAAACTAATACTAGCTCTAAACAAAAAGTCGTACAAAATTGCTGCTGTAAGTATTACTCCAACTGTATTACTATAATAATCAGAGTTTAATGTAAAAAATTTTGATATAAATCCCCATAAAAAAATTTGTACAGTTGGCCAGTAAATTAGATCTAACACTCTTGGAAAAGAGTTCATTATTAAATAAAGATGTCTTAAGCCAAGTGCATAAATCTTATTAAAATTCATCTTTACTCCTAGCAAGTTTTAAAAAAGTTTCTTCCAAATTATTTCTTCCATGTTTTTTTATAAGTTCTTCACATGTCCCATTGTCTATTATTTTACCCTTTCTCATCATTACTATACTATCGCACAATCGCTCAACTTCGCTCATGTTGTGTGATGCTAATAATATCGTAACTTTATTTTTAGATTTATAGTCTTGAATATAACTCCGAACAAAATCTCCAATATCTGGATCTAAACTTGCAGTAGGCTCATCTAAAAGTAAAATTTCTGGTTTATTAATTAAAGCTTTAGCTAGAGATACTCTATTTTTTTGACCAGATGAAAGTTCACCAGTTTTCCTATCAAAAAAATTTTTAATGTCTAGGTCATTAGAAATTTCATTTATTCTTTCAGAGAGATTTTCAATTGCATATAATCTTCCATAGATTTCAAGGTTTTGCTTCACAGTTAGTTTTTTTGGTAATTCAACATAGGGAGATGCAAAATTGAATCTACTTAAAATTTGATCTCTACTAAAAGATTTTAGATTTTTATTATTAATCAAAATATCACCACTCGTAGGTGTAATTAAACCAAGCATCATACCTATGGACGTTGTTTTTCCGCAACCATTTGGTCCTAATAATCCAATAGTTTTATTTTTTTCTATAAAAAAATTAATTTTATTTACAGCTAAATAGTCTTTATAAATTTTTGTGAGATTTTTTACCTGAATAAACATTATTTTGAAGCTCTTTTTATTCGATCATTAATAGCTATACCTGGGCCTTTATTGGGTATTTTTGAAATAAATATTTTTTTAAATCCTTTTTTTTTAATTTTTCTCATAATTTTATACAAGTTAGCAGCAGCTTCTTTCAAGTCGCCTTTTTTGCTTAAATTAAAATTATTCTTATTATTTTTGTTGTTTTTTCCAAAAGTTATTTGAGCATGATTAAGATTTTTAGTATTTCGACCTAAAATGATTGGAATTCCCGGTGAATAATGTTTTTTCATCATCCCTGGCGATCTAATTGTTTTGTTTTTTTTAGAAAAGCTCACTCTTAAGTATTTTTTAATTTCCATTGAACTAATTATGCCAGGTCTTAAAATTTTTGGTTTTTTAGTCAAATCTATTACTGTTGACTCAATTCCAACTTTTGAGTTTCCACCATCAATAATAATCTTTAATTTTCTTTTAAATTCTTCATAAACATCTGATGCACTTACAGGGCTTAATCCGGAAGAAAGGTTTGCGCTTGGCATCGCAAGGGGAAAATTTATGACTTTTAGTAATGATTTAATTATTTTATGATCAGGAAACCTGACAGCGATAGTATTTAAACCTGCAGATGCTAAAGAAACAACTTTTGATTTATTATTTTTTTTTAGGACAAAAGTTAATGGTCCAGGACAATATTTTTTATAAAGTTTAAAAAAGTTTTTATTTAGTATTACATCTTTTTTTAAAGAGGTGATGCTGTTATAATGAATTATTAAAGGGTTTTTTTTTGGTCTATTCTTTAAGTGAAAAATTTTTTGCACAGCTTTTTTTGAATATGCATTTCCCGCAAGACCATAAACTGTTTCAGTTGGTATTCCAGCTATATTGCCTAGTTTGAGATAATTAGCGGTTTTTTTCAGTATCTTTTTATTAAAAGTGTAGATATTTGGGTAGATGTTTTTCATTATGTTATTATTATTTAATTTATGAAATTTGAAAATATTCCAGCTGATATCAAAAGTAAATCACTAAAAGAGGCTAGAGAGGAAATAAATGAAATAATTACCAAGCTTGAAGGCAAAAATTTTGAATTAACCAATATTGAAGACATGTATAAAAGATTAATAAATTTAAATAAACATGTGGAAAATCTTTTCAAAATTAAATCAAAAAAATTATCAAATTCTTAAATAGCAAATATCAAAATGATTAAAAAAAAATTAATAAATAACGCAAATAAGATTGATAAATATTTACTTAATTATCTAAATAAACAGAAAAAATCATTATTAGCTTCACCAATGAAGTATGGAGTAATTTCTGGGGGGAAAAAAATAAGATCTACAATTATTTTAGACGCAGGTAAACTATTAAAAGTGAGTCAAAAAAAACTTTTAAGTATCTGTGCAGCTGTAGAATGTATTCATTCTTATTCACTCATCCATGACGATCTTCCTTGCATGGATAATGATACAATCAGAAGAGGTAAGCCAACGACACATAAAAAATATGGTGAAGCAACAGCTGTACTTGCAGGAAATTCATTATTAACTTTAGCATTTGAAATAATTGTGAGTAAGAAAAACTTACTTAATTTAAAACAAAAAAATGAAATAATAGAACTTTTATCTAACTGCGCAGGTCATACAGGAATAGCTGGAGGTCAAGAGCTTGATTTGAGGTTTGAAAATAAAAATAAAAATTTAAATCAAATATTAGATATGCAAAGAAAAAAAACAGGAAAATTATTCAATTTTTGCATCCAATCAGTTGCAATTATTGGAAACAAAAATAATAAGGAAAAAATATTATTAGGGAAACTTGGAGAGGACATTGGATTATTATTTCAATTGACTGATGACTTTTTAGATATAAAAGGCTCTAAAAAAGTGACTGGAAAACAAATCAAAAAAGATAACAAAAAGGGCAAAGCTACTTTAATAAGACTTCTTGGTTATGAAAATACATTAAGATATGCAGATAAATTAGAGAAAAAAATATTGCTTAAATTAAAAAAACATGGAAAAAATGCAAAAGACTTAATAAATACTTTAAAATTTATAAAAGAAAGAAACTTTTAATGACAAGAATTATTAAACAAATTAATTTTCCATCTGATTTACGAAAATTCAAAAAAGAAGACTTAAAGCGAATTTCTGATGAACTTAGAGATGAGTTAATTGACGTTGTCTCAGAAACAGGAGGCCATCTAGGTGCTGGTTTAGGTGTAGTTGAGCTTACGGTGGCTTTGCATTATGTGTTTGATACCCCAAAAGATAAATTAGTTTGGGATGTTAGTCATCAATGCTATCCTCATAAACTCATTACTGGCAGAAGAGAACGAATTAAAACTTTGAGAAAAGGTGGAGGTTTATCTGGTTTTACAAAAAGGACAGAGAGTGAGTATGATCCTTTTGGAGCAGCTCATAGTTCTACTTCTATTTCTTCAACCTTGGGCATGTCAGTGGCAAAAAAATTATTAAATAATAATAATAATGTTATAGCAGTTATAGGCGATGGGGCTATGAGTGCTGGAATGGCATATGAAGCAATGAATAATGCTGGAGCTCTAAAATCTAATTTAATAGTAGTATTAAATGATAATGATATGTCAATCGCTAGACCCGTAGGTGCAATGAGCAAATATTTAGCTAATTTGTTGTCTGGTAAACTATATTTTAGTTTTAGAGAAACTTTGAAAATGATTATTTCTGCTTTTTCAAAAAGATTTAGTCAAAAAGCAGGTAAAGCTGAAGATATGCTAAGAAATATGGTTACTGGTGGAACATTATTTAGCGAACTTGGATTTTATTACGTGGGGCCAATAGACGGACATGACGTAGAAAGTCTAGTACAAATATTCGAAAATGTTAAAAATTCTAATCATCAAGGCCCGGTTCTTATTCATGTAAGAACGCAAAAAGGAAAAGGATATAAACCTGCTGAGGAGTCTGGGGATAAATATCATGGAGTTTCTAAGTTTAACATTTCAACTGGCGAGCAATCAAAGTCTAAGTCAAATACCCCTTCATATACGAAAGTATTTGCAGATACTTTGATTAAACACGCCGAACAAGACACAAAAATTGTAGGAATTACTGGTGCAATGCCATCTGGGACAGGTATAAATTTATTTGAAAAACGATTTCCTGATAGAGCGTTTGACGTTGGGATAGCAGAACAACATGCTGTAACTTTTGCAGCAGGATTAGCTACAGAGGGATATAAACCTTATGCTGCAATTTATTCAACTTTTTTACAAAGAGCTTATGATCAAGTAGTTCATGACGTTGCTCTACAATCCCTACCAGTGAGGTTTGCAATAGATAGAGCTGGGTTAGTCGGCGCTGACGGACCAACTCACGCAGGATCTTTTGACATAACATACTTGTCAACTTTACCAAATTTTGTAGTTATGGCTGCAAGTGACGAGGCAGAATTAGTTAAAATGATTAATACATCTGTTGAAATTAATGATCGACCTTCAGCCTTTAGATATCCTAGAGGTAATGGAGTTGGAGTTTCGTTGCCTCCAATCAATGAAATTTTAGAAATTGGAAAAGCAAAGTTAATTAAGGAGGGAAAAAAAGTAGCATTATTAAGTTTTGGAACACGACTTGAAGAATGTAAAAAAGCCTCTGAAATCCTAACTAAAAAAGGGATTGAATGTACAATAGTTGACGCAAGATTTGCTAAACCATTAGACGAGAAATTAATTATGGAAGTGGCAACTAACCATGAAGTTTTGATAACAATTGAGGAAGGTTCTATAGGTGGTTTTGGCTCACATGTGATGCAATTGTTATCTGATAGAGGAGTTTTTGATACAGGCTTAAAATTCAGATCGATGATTTTGCCAGATATTTTTATAGATCAAGACACACCTGAAAAAATGTATGAAACTGCTGGTTTGGATAGTTTATCGATAGTAAATAAAGTTCAAGAAACTTTGAATTCAAATATAATTATAGCAAAAAATAAAAATAAGAAATCTAATTAACTACACTGCGCTCTATGCATTAAATAATGATCCAATAGAACGCAGTTTATCATAGCTTCACCTATCGGCACTGCTCTAATGCCCACGCAAGGATCATGTCTTCCTTTTACCGAGATTTTAGTATTTTTGCCTTTTTTATCTATCGTATTTCTTTTTGTTAAAATTGATGAAGTAGGCTTTACTGCAAATGAAGCAATAATATTTTGACCTGAAGAAATACCGCCCAAAATTCCACCAGCTTGGTTAGTTTTAAATTTTACTGCTCCAGACCCTTTTCTCATTTCGTCAGAATTTTCCTCTCCAGTTAAAAAAGCCGCATTCATTCCAGCTCCAATATTAACTCCCTTTACAGCATTTATACTCATTAATGCTGCAGCTATATCAGTATCAAGTTTAGAATAGATTGGAGCACCTAAACCAACTGGAACACCAGTTGCTCTTAATTCTATTATTGCTCCACAAGACGAACCTGCTTTTCTTACAGCTAAAAGATATTTTTCCCAAAGTTTTACAGATTTTTTATCGGGGCAAAAAAAGGGATTTTTTCTAATCTCACTATTTTTCCAATTTAGTTTATCGCAAGACATTAAACCTAGTTGAGTGACGGCCCCGATTACATTAAATTTTGAACCAATCATCTTCTTAAGAACAGTTTTGGCTACTGCGCCTGCAGCAACTCTACTAGCAGTTTCTCTAGCAGATTGTCTGCCTCCACCTCTGTAATCTCTAATTCCATATTTTTTAAAATAAGTATAGTCAGCGTGACCAGGTCTAAATTTATTTTTTATTGTTTCATAGTCTCTGGATCTTTTATCTTCATTGTAAATGATTATTGAGATTGGAGTCCCAGTAGTTTTACCTTCAAATACACCAGATAAAATTATAACTTTATCTGCCTCTTTTCTTTGAGTGGTAAATTTTGATTGACCAGGTCTTCTTCTGTCCATATCTTTCTGAATATCTGCCTCAGATATAGGTATATTAGGGGGGCATCCATCTATTACACAGCCAATGGCAGGGCCATGAGATTCTCCCCAAGTTGTAAACCTAAATATTTTTCCAAAAGTATTAAAAGACATAAATAATTAATGTATAAATTATTTTAAAGAAATTATGAATCAAAAAAATGGCAAAAATTCACTGGGTATAGATATTATCTTTGAAGAATTAGATAATCCTATAGAATTGTTTAAAAAATGGTTTTCTAAGGCAGAGGAAAGTGAAATTAATGACCCGAACGCTGTCGCTATTGCAACTTCAAATAAACATAATCAACCAAATGTAAGAATAGTCCTTCTCAAAGGTTTAAGCGATAAAGGATTTGTTTTTTATACAAATTTTAACAGTAAAAAGGGAAATGAACTTAAAGAAAATCAAAAAGCCTCAATGTGCTTTCATTGGAAAAGTTTAAGACGTCAAGTAAGAGCTATTGGAAAAGTAGAAGAGGTCTCAGCTCAAGAAGCAGATGACTATTTTAATTCACGACCATACAAAAACAGAATTGGTGCGTGGGCCTCATCACAATCTTCAATTCTAGATCAAAGAGAAACATTTTTGAGTAAAATAAAACAATTTGAAAAAAAATTTCCTGATCAAAAAAATGTTCCAAGACCGCCACACTGGTCCGGATGGAGATTATTACCAGAGGAAATAGAGTTTTGGTTGGATGGCGAAGGAAGAATACACGAGAGATTAAACTATAGAAAAAAAAATGGAACTTGGGAGAAAGAGCTTCTTTATCCTTAAAAAGATCTATTGAGGCTAAAACTCGTTAAGTTTTGTAAGATTTTTTTATCCTCGTTATCTGGAAAAATTGCTAAAGCATCATAAGAAACATTTACGAAATATTCAGCTTTTTTAAATGTAGCTTCGACTGCTTTATATTTATTTATTAAAGATAATGTATCACTAAAATCTTTTTCAGTTCTTTTTTCTTTTTTCATTATTGTATCAAGAAAATTTTTTTCTTCCTTATTTCCTTTCTGAAAAATAATAATCATTGGAAGAGTAACTTTTCCTTCAAAAAAATCTTTACCGATTTCTTTACCAAAAAATTTTTCTTTTGCATAAAAGTCAAGAGCGTCATCAGCAATTTGAAATGCCAGTCCCAAATTTCTACCGTATGACTCTAAAGCTTTTTTTTCTTTTTCATTACTCCCTGATAAACAAGCTCCTGTTTTAGTCGCTGCAGAAAAAAGTGAGGCTGTTTTTAAATTTATTATATCTATATATGTTTCCTCTAATAGATCAGCTTCGCCTTTATGCTGAAGTTGTAAAACTTCACCCTGAGCAATTTTTGAAGAAGTAGAGGATAGCAATTTTAAAATTTCTAAGTCACCGTCTTCAACCATCATTTCAAAACATCTACTAAGCAAATAATCACCTACCAAAATAGATGATTGATTACCCCAAACAGAATTAGTAGTTTTGACCCCCCTCCTTAATTCACTTTCATCTATAACATCATCGTGTAAAAGAGTTGCAGAGTGAATTAATTCAACACAAGCAGCTAAATTAATATCTCTTTTATCTTCATTATATCCAGTTAATTTTGCAGACTCTAAAGTTAGGAGTGCTCTTAATCTTTTACCGCCTGATCCTAGGTGATGATCGCTCATCTTCTTAATCAGACTTACATCACTTTTTAACTTTTCTTGAATAAGATTTTCAACTTTTTGCAGCTTATCACCAAGAAGGTTTTTAAGTTCAAGGTAAGCAGAATTTGCTGATTTTTTTAAAGGTATAACTGATCCCATAAGCAATATTTATATTTGTTTCAGCTAATAATAAATTTTTAAATGATCCCGTGGTGACGCACCCACAATTCAACTATAAGTAGCGTAATTATTAATTAAAATTTATTTTTTTGCTGTTATAAGAATATAATTAATCATCAAAAAATATGTTTTCATTTTTTAAGAAAAAAAAAGTAGTTCCACATGTCAGACTCACAGGCATTATAGGTTCAGCAGGTAAGTTTAAACAAGGCATGGAATTAGCCAATCAGAGGGATATTTTGAAAAAAGCTTTTTCAGTTAAAAAAATTTCTCACGTTGCAATTTCAATTAATTCTCCGGGAGGATCCCCGGTTCAGTCGCATTTGATTTATAGTTATATAAGGCAGCTAGCTGAAAAAAAAAAGGTAAAAGTAATTATATTTGCCGAAGACGTCGCAGCATCAGGTGGATATTTTATTGCATGCGCTGGAGATGAAATTTATGCAAACTCAAGTTCAATTATTGGTTCAATAGGAGTAATTTCTGCATCCTTTGGTTTTAAAGACCTAATTCAAAAGATTGGAGTTGAAAGAAGAGTTTATACAGCTGGAAAAAATAAAAGCACTTTAGA
>Ga0066364_10000059_pt1 | contig 16975 bp, 13 predicted proteins | sample Knorr_S7_td_Surf_FD_70970 | JGI IMG/M metagenome (GOLD analysis project Ga0066364, IMG submission 70970) | Marine microbial communities from Southern Atlantic Ocean transect - Knorr_S7_td_SurfaceA_ad_6m_LV_A | ecosystem: Environmental > Aquatic > Marine > Oceanic | place: Southern Atlantic...
AATACAAGCAAGAAAATATTTTAGATAGTGTTCGTGCCGGTGGTAGAATACCATTAATTATTGGAAAGAATCTTACAACAAAATCACAAGAATTATTAAATACGACAAAAAGAAATATTTTTATCCCGACTTCCGGAAACATAACAAAAGACAAAAGACAAAAATATACATATGCACAAAAAATGGTAGGAAAGGCTTGTGGTGTAGATGGTATTTTACCGGGTACATATTGTGAACCGATTGTTTCAAGTGTTGGTTCTCAAGATACAACTGGACCAATGACACGAGATGAATTAAAAGATCTGGCATGTTTGGGTTTTAATTCTGATTTAGTTATGCAATCATTTTGTCATACTGCTGCTTATCCTAAACCGGTTGATGTTGTAACGCATAAAACATTACCAGAATTTATAAAAAATAGAGGAGGTATTTCATTAAAACCAGGTGATGGAATTATTCATAGTTGGTTAAATCGTATGTTGTTGCCTGATTGTGTTGGAACTGGTGGAGATTCGCATACTAGATTTCCATTAGGTATTTCTTTTCCGGCTGGTTCTGGATTAGTTGCTTTTGCCGCAGCAACTGGTCACATGCCATTAGATATGCCACAATCAGTATGTGTTCGATTTCACGGAAAAATGCAACAAGGTATTACATTACGTGATTTAGTACATGCGATACCTTATTTTGCAAAAAAGAAAGGTCTATTAACAATTGAAAAAAAAAATAAAAAAAATATTTTTAATGGTAAAATTATAGAAATAGAAGGATTACCGGATTTAACTTGTGAACAAGCTTTCGAATTATCGGATGCAACTGCTGAACGTTCTGCTGCTGGTTGTACTATTAAATTAAATAAAGAACCTATCATAGAATATTTACAATCAAATATAGCACTTTTACAATGGATGATTACAAAAGATTATGAAGATAAAAGGACAATACAAAGACGTATTGATTCAATGAAAAAATGGTTAGAAAATCCTATTCTTATGGAGGCGGACGAAGGTGCACATTATGAAGAAATATTAGATATTGATTTAAATGAAATAAAAGAACCAATATTATGCGCACCAAACGATCCCGATGATGCAATATTGTTGTCAGAAGTATGTGGTGAAAAAATAGATGAAGTATTTATTGGAAGTTGTATGACAAATATTGGTCATTTCAGAGCGACGGGAGAATTATTAAAAAATAATGAAAAACAAAATTTGTCTTCGAAACTTTGGATTGCCCCACCAACAAAAATGGATGAACAACTTTTAAAAGAAGAAGGATTTTATGATATATTTGAAAAAGCAAATGTTCAATTAGAAATGCCTGGTTGTTCATTATGTATGGGTAATCAAGCACGCGTACAAGATAATGCATCAGTTTTATCAACCTCTACACGTAATTTTCCAAATCGCTTAGGAAAAGGAGCCAATGTTTATTTAGCTTCGGCAGAACTTTCTGCTATTACAGCGTTAGAAGGAAAAATACCAACTCCAGAAGAATATTTAAACAAAATGAAATTCATAGAAGACAAAAGACAAAATATATTCAAATATTTGAATTTTCATAAAATGGATAATTTAAATATGTTAAAATAATTAATTTTCATAAATGCAGTATTCAATCAACTTTAATGATTGAAATGAATAGAAAAACAATATTTACAGTTTTTTATATTTTTCATATAATTGTCTTACATCATAATATTGTTTTATAGTTGGTTTCAAGTACAACGTTATATATTTTATCAAATAGTCCGGCAATTTCATATTTTTTATTGGATAATATTCAGTTAAATTAAATTTACTATACTGAATTAGATTTTCGTAATCTTTATATTTAAATTTTTGTAATCTTTGAAAGCGGTGTATTTGGAGTGAAAGACGATAGAAATAGTTATGTTTATAAATTTCAATAATTTTTTGTATTTTGGGTTTATGAGGTATAGTAAAGTAACATATAGATATTTTTTTAAAATACATTGTTTCAGTGTATGTTGTATAATCTTTGTTAAGTAAATACTTAAAATAATCTCTTATGGTATATAATATTTCTCTTTGAATCGAATGAAAACAAACCCTTTTATTTGTGAGATCATATGAAACAGAAATCACCCTTTTACAATTATTGAAGTATTTTAAAATATTTTGATATTTGTATACTATATTGTTCTTGTTTAAATGGATATTCATGTTTTGATTCTCATTGAACTTTTATAATAGTTTCAATTTTTTAAAATACAAAGAGACACACATATCAAGTATTACATAAAAAATAAAAGAATTCATTTTATAAATAATATAATTAAAAGTTTAATTTAAATATATTATGAAAATAATATTATATGACATTATCACAATCACTAGTAAAACAATTATTAATACAATCAAATAAATATATTTTATCATCTAAGATCAATAAAAATTGGATATGGTATTCGAAAATGGATATATTAAATGCATTCATGACTTCTAGAAACATGTTAAAATCACAGAATATTAAGAAAGGAGATCGTGTTGCATTTAAAGGTAAAAATTCATTTGAATGGATTGCATGGAATATGGCAACAAATTCACTAGGAGGTGTTTGGGTGCCTATGTATGAAGATCAATCAGATGAATATTGTAATTATATAATAAAAGATTGTAATCCAAAGATTTTTTTATCGAGTCAAAATGAAAATTATAATAATGTAAAAACAATAGATTATTCATTGAAAGAAATAAATAATGATAATGACTTTGATAAAATACAATTTATAGATAATGAATTAAGCACTTTAATATATACTTCTGGAACAACTGGTTCTCCAAAAGGTGTAATGTTATCAAATAATAATATATTATCAAATATTCATTCTATAAATAAACGTTTTTATGATTTACCGTCCGGAATTTCATTAAATATATTACCATGGGCGCATATATACAGTCAAACTTGTGAATTGTATTATAATATTTTATATGATAATAAAATTGCTATTTCATCTAGTAGAGAAAATTTTATAAAAGAATGTAGACAAGTTCAACCTACTACATTATATTTAGTTCCACGTGTATTGGATCTTATTAAAGAAAAAGCAAGTATTTTGGATAATTATTTATTAAGAGAATTAATACCTTTTTTTTTAGTTTATTTATTTGGAGCAAATTTGAAATATATATTTGTTGGAGGCGCAAAATTAAATGATGATACTCGTAATTTTTTTCAAAAGTACGAGTATGTTATTTGTGAAGGTTATGGAACAACTGAAACATCTCCAATGATCAGTGTAAATCATTTTTTAGAACCACGTGATGAAAATTCAATTGGTAAACAATTAAATGATATAATGGTTGAAATTGTAGAAAATGAAATACAAGTAAGTGGTCCAAATGTTATGATGGGATATTGGAATAATGTAGATGCAACAAATAAAAGTTTGGTAAAAAGGAATAATAAAATATGGTATAAAACTGGAGATAGTGGAATAATACAAAATGGATTTTTATATTATCAAGGACGTATAAATGATAATTATAAACTATCAAATGGTAAATTTGTCAATGTTGAGCAAGTTGAAAATATTGTAAAACAATATGTAAAACATAATATTATTTTATTTGGTGAAAATATGAAGAATAATCAATTGATTAGTACAAAAAATATATCTATGGATAAATTGAAAAAAATAAATAATAATTTAGATTCATATTTGAGAATTGAAAAAATACACATAATAAGTGATGAAGAATTACGTATGTTTTTAACTCCAAAAATGAGTATTAAACGAAAACCTTTAATTGAATATATTAAAAAAAGATGTTAAAGATAATATTATAAAAACTAATATTATAGATATAGATACAATGTATCGTAGTTTATTTAATTTTGTTCGACGAAAAATTCCAAGAATTTCAGATACAGAAATGATTGCACTTCAAAGCGGAGATACAAGTATTGATCGTGATATTTTAAATGGAACTTATGTATTTCCTAAATATAAATCTAATACATATAAATTTGATACAAATAAGTTAGATGAAACATTAAAATCATTTGATTCTACCAAAATTTATCCGAATGATAATAATAATTATTGGATAAACCATTTGGCTAAAAATAAATATTTTAGTTTTCTCATTGATGAAAAATACGGAGGGATTAAATTATCTGTAAATGAATTATCAGATATTCTTACAAAAATCACAAGTTTGGATCCGGCATTGGGTGTTGTTACAATGGTACCCAATTCTTTAGGTCCCGGTGAGTTATTGAGTTTATATGGAACACAAGAACAAAGAGATAAATATCTTCCAAAATTAGCAAATGGTGATTTAATACCTTGTTTCGGATTAACAGGACCATATAATGGTTCAGATGCGACTGGAAATATTGATAACGGTAAAGTAATAAAAACAGAAGATGGTAAAATTAAAATACAAGTTACATTAAATAAAAGATATATTACACTAGCACCTGTATCTAATTTGATGGGAATTGCATTTGATTTAAAAGATCCTAATAATTATTTGGAAGGAAGTTCTGGAGTTACACTTGCATTAATTGAACGAGATCATGAAAATTTAATTCAAAATACACATCATAATCCATTGAATGTTGGTTTTCCAAATGGTACTATTAAAGGAACTATTTTATTGGATGTAGAACAAGTAATTGGAGGAAAAGAATATATTGGACAAGGATGGAAAATGCTAATGGAATGTTTGTCTGCTGGTCGTGGTATTAGTCTTCCAGCGACCGCAAATGCCAGTAGTAAAGTAGCAACATTTGGTATTTATAATTATATTAAAGTTCGAGAACAGTTTAAAATGTCGTTGTCTAAAATGGAGGCAATTCAAGAAAAATTTTTACGAATGATGTATCATACTTGGATTATACAATCATCTATTAGTCTAACAAATGATATTTTAGATGAAGGAAAATCTCCCGCAGTAATAAGTGCTATTATGAAACAACAAACTACTGAAAGAGCACGTATTGTATTGAATGATGCAATGGATATACAAGGTGGAAGTGCAATTTGTTTAGGAGAAAATAATTTTTTAGAAAAATTTTATAGATGTGCACCGGTTGGTATTACAGTAGAAGGTTCCAATACATTAACCCGTTCTTTAATTATATTTGCTCAAGGACTAAATAAAAGTCATCCACATATTTTTCCTTTGTTAACTTCTATTTTAGATAATAATATACAAGATTTCAAAAAAAATTTTAATGCTTTAGTTTTGCATTCAGTGTCCTTGTATTTAAAAAGTTTTCGTACAAAATTCAGAACTTACAATTTACTTGAAGATGAAATACTACGTTTTGCGACTTTGACTAATTTTGTTGCTCTAAAAGGTGGATCTTTAAAAAAAGAACAAATGTTATCAGGAAAAATGGCAGATTTATTTGGTAATTTATATATGGCTATAGCAGTAAAATATTATGCAGAAAAACATAATATTCAATCAAAATGGACAGATTATGTTATTGAACGTCTTGTATATGAAAATCAATTAATAATGAATGAAGTAATAGATAATTTAGATTATCAAAAATATTTATTAAAGCATTTGAAAAAAACACCTCCAAGTATAGATTATTCAGAATCATGTACTATGTTTAATGAAATTATAGAAAATAAAGAATTAATAGAAGAAGTAAAAAAAAATATACATATTGAAGGTACTATTTTAGATGACTTATCAAAAGCCGGTGATTTAGTTGATGAAAATCATTTTCAAGCACCTATTATTCATAAAGTAATTCAAGTAGGGGAATATGACAATTAAAATATTTTTTCCCAAAATGGAATGTTTGTAATAAAATTAAATTGACCACTATTTTGATTATATTCGCCACCATCAATACGTATAACCGTACCATTAATATAGTCAGCACAATCGTTATTTGTTAAAAACAACGATAATTCTGAAATTTCATCTAAATTCGCCATACGTTTTCGAGGATTAATCCAATAATTTCTATATTTATATAAATTTAGTTTATCAAGTTTTGATAGTCCGCCTGTATTTTCCATAGGTCCGGGTGCAATTCCTACAAAACGAATATTATATTTACTCCATTCGACTGATAAACTTTTCATCAGTGTTTCAGTTCCTGATTTTGCAACCGCCGAAGGTATAGTTAGCGCTGAACCAGTATTTGCATATGTTGTACTAATAGTTAAAAATACTCCTTGTTTATTGTGTCGAATCATTTCTTCTCCAAAAATCTTTGTAATATTAAAAGTACCATTTAATACAATATCAATGACACGATTCCAACCATTTGGTGTTAATTTCCGAAATGAACACAAAAAATTTCCAGCGGCGTTATTAATCACTACATCGGGCATTACTTTTTTAATTATCATGTCTTTTTTAATACTTTCTATTTGTTTAAAATTAGAAACATCAACTGGATAATAAAAATGATATTTATGATTTATATTTTCCAATTCTTTTTGTAAAGATTCCATTTTTTTTATATTTCTAGATAAATTTACAATACGACCTCCTTGTTTTGCATAATTTAAAGCTAAGTTTCTTCCTAAACCAGAATTTGCACCAGTAATTAAAATTGTTTTATTTGCATACATTATAAATTAATTTACTATATTTTTTATCAAACATACAAAAACAATATTTTTTACTTTGTACTTATTATAAATTCATTTGATTACTGAAATTTGTAAAATGTTTATTAATTATATAATGACAGAAAATGTAATTATATTTAAACCAGAACAATTACTAGAACAAGATTTTGATTTGTCGGTCATTTCAAATGTAGATGACTTAAAAAAAAGATTTTTCCCAACAGTTTTTTGGGAAGAAATAAGAGTAAAAAAAAATAAAGGTAGTTATAATAATATAATAAAGTTTTTCAATGAAGAAACGAATGAAAAAAGTGTTTTGAGAATTAACAAAAAACCAAGTTTTATGTTCGAGAAAGGTATATTCTATCATTTGAAAGATTATAATATAAATGAACATAACAGAAGTTTGTTCAATTGGACTAACGCATCCAAACATGGTATATGTCCGAAATTAAAATATTGGGGATTTGTGAAAGGAACGATGGATGAAGAAACTGAACAAACATTCATTTATCAATGTATAATTACTGAACTGTATTCTATGGACTTGGGTGATTTTTGTAAAGATTTATATTCAAAATTGAAAACACAAGAAATTCAACCCATAGAAATAGAAATCCAAAAACAACTAACCAATTTAATTAATAAGTTATCTAAGGATCCATTTTATATGGTTTGTTTTGATATAAAACCATCAAATTGTGTTATAAATATCAGTCCTGAAATATTGAATACAAATTCACAAACACTTAACGAGGACAGTATAAAATTAATTGATTTAGATAGTGATTTTTGTAAAGGTTTTGATTTTCTAGAAAAAAGTAATTTAAATCATCATATACAAGATATGACTGCTTTATTACAAAATATGATGATGTCTAATTATTTTTATACTTTTTACAAAAGAAATATATTTTATCAATATTTTGAAAGTCAAAAAGAGGTTATGCAAAAAAATTATCAATCATTAAAGGTATTATTTTGTAAAAAATATGATTATTACAATTATAAAAAATATATTTTTTATGATGAAGGAGATAAAATATCTGTTATACCAAAACCAGAAAAACCTATGTTTCGTAAAACAAGAAAAAGGTTATCCAAATTTACAGGTATGCATGAGGTAATAAGAAAATCTATTAATCCGGAACGCATTACTATTGTACCAGAAGCTTCTAAATATTTTGAAGAAACGTCTTTGCATTATTTATTTCCAGAAAAAAAAAGAAAGTCAACAATTAAAAATTGCAATGAACTATTTGATATTTTGTTTGAAAGATGTTTTATTTTTTCACCCAAAGGTGATGTTTATCATTCAAATACAAGAGGTGGTAAAAAGAAAAAATCGACAAAAAGAAAAACGAAAAAATCAAAAGTCAATAAATAAAATTATGACGTAAAATATAATGAATATAAACATAAATTATTTTATTATCTAAATATGTGTGAAGAGAAAATCAACAATTATTATCTTTCTGCTGATTATAAAAAGTGTACGTATCAAACAGAACAATGGAATAATACATTATCTAATGGAAAACAAGTTCGTTTTGAAATAACACGCGATTTTTATTGGGGTACATTTAAAATAGAACTAACAAATAAGGAAAAGGAAGAAATACTGAAAAAAGATACTATTATATTAAATGATTATAAAGGTGTTTCAGTAGAAAGTTTAGATGATTGTTGTGAGTATTCACAAGAAATTTGTAATAAAGATACATTTACACCCGAAGAGTTAAATGAAATACATCAACTGCTTTACTTAGGGACAAAATATGATGAGGATATGACAGAAAATGAAGACTATGAATATATGTTAGAAAATAATGGATGGTCTATGGATGATACAATTTACGGTATTAATACTGGGTGCGAACTATGTATATGTGATGACGATTGTATTTAATACATTGAACATCATTACATTTTAATCAATATTAATAATTAAAAATCTTTTTATTATATATAATGAAATTAAAAAACAATTTGAAAAAAAGTAAAAAAAATATTATGAAAAAAAGAATTGTTAAGAAAAAAAGTTTAAAAAAAATGAGGGAAAAAAAGAGAAAAACATTGAAACTTAATTATATAAATAAAAAAGGTGGTAATAATGACGAGATTGATAAGGATGTAGCATATCTCACGGTATCTATAATTGAGTTAAAAGCTCTTAAGATTATAGGTGGTGTATCGACTAAGGAAACTGAAATATTTAATACTGAAAATCCTTTATCTAATAATAGTAATAATAAAAACGTCAACTTCAATAGTCATAATGATAATCAAGTTTTTCTTGAAAAATATTTAAAAGCTCGTCCGTATTACCAAAAAGCGCATGATATAGTAGAACAAATTTATAATAATAAAGATAATACTAATAATAAAGATATATTATGGCAAGATGTATTATGGGCGATAGTGCAGGCGAATAATGATATGTGTGAGGCGAAGATTATTATGTATAAAGCAAAATCGAAGAATCCTATAATTATAGAAGATTTGCGAAATGTAGAATCCTTATACCTAAATGCACTTGATATACTGATAAAAGTATTACCAAAGGACGTTATCGGAGACAAAAATGAATTAATGATAATAGGTAAATCAAAAAAAATATCTCCTGAACTATTAAAAACAATGGCCGATTGTTTCGTTTTATTGGGAGATGTCAATAAAATGATAGGAGATCATTTTGAAGATAATTATGATGAATATCATAAAAAATTGGAAATAGAGAAAAAAAAATACGATTATAATATAAAAAATAATTTTGAAGAATTATTAAAAAAAAGTTTATTTTACATAAAATCTCCTACCTTTGATATAAAACCATATACAAATAAAAACCAAGACGTCCAACATATTGTAAATACGGATGGAGTGAAGGTGCTCGAAAATGACCGTATCGTCAAGAAGCTACCAGTAAATTATGTCAATTATTATTATATAATTTCTTTTATGTATTATAAAAATGCTCATGAGATTTACTTTCCTGTTTTAGGAGAAAAACATTGGCATACGCAGGTTTCTTCTTTTTTTAAAATGTCTTATCTTTGCCATAAATACAATAATAGTATAGAAAAAAGGTTTATTAATTCGTACAAGGATGGGGATGGAGCACAGATATACAGTCGAAAGCTTCTCAGTCAACCAACGCAACTTCCCGAATTATCTTTTCAGAAAGAGTTTGTCAATATAAAAATTGTAACAGGTGACGATAAAGAGCAGCAGATAAAAGCATGGAGTTTAGACAGTACTAGCGTGTATTACGATAAACTAAAATGGAGAGAAGAATTACATAAAAAGCTTGATTATAAGTACCGGACACACTGGCCAAGGGCGAAATATAACCCTTCTTCATATACTTACTCTCATAATGTAATAGACTCTATTGAAAAAGAAGAAGAAATTAGATTTTTTCTTAATGATTATATGATTGAGTTTGAATATATAAAACTAAATGATTCTCAATATTATGAAAGATATATAACTAATGAGGAGGAAGAAAAGATGAAAGAAATAAAAACAATAAATAAAGATTTATTAAAAATAAATATAGATGATGTAAATATAGTAGATGCAATTAAAAAAAAATATGGAAAATTATTAGAAACAAGAAAAATAATTAAAAATATCCACACATTCAAACGATTGGAAACAATTGATGAAAAACCTCCTACGTGTGGTAAGATTCAATGTGGTCCTCCAGACATTGATTGTAACGTTAAATGCAAAACTCAGATAAAAGTAATAAATGAAAAAGGGGATATAACTTTTTGTACTGATTTACAAGACAAAGGAAGAAAAAAATCGTTTATAAAAAGAACAAGAAATAATCAATGTACTTCTTCAAACAAAAAAATAGAATATAATAAAATAGGGATCTTTCACACGGAAGGCGCGGGCAACACTCAGAAACAAGGGGATCTAGTAGTGAGGTTACGGAAAGTAATAACAGAAGGAGACGAAAAGGGTTTATTTGAGATTTATTTAGACAAATCAAAATAAAATTCTTAGTTAACTAAATAATAAAATAATATAATGATAATATATTTCATTTTATTATATGAAATGAAATATATAGGATTATTTTTTTCTACCATTTTATTTAGTTCTGTAAATAGTTATTCATTGCCACAAATATATAAAAAAAATGTGGATCAAAAAATTTTTAATGTTATGAAACCAGCTACAATTAATTATATTATGGTTCCTTTTGTAGGTATAGTAGATACATTTTGGATTTCTAAAAAAGGTACGATTACAGATATTGCCGCAATAGGCGCGGCTGATCAGATTTTTTTTATTTTTTTTTCTTCATTGAATTTTTTGCCTATTATTTTAACACCCAAAATAAGTCAATTATATAATCAGAAAAAATCACAAGAAATATCAAATATATTAAATATATCTATTTTTACTACATGTTTGTTGAGTATTTTATCTTTTACATTAATATTCAATATTGAGTTTATTGCATCACTTTTTATGGAAAAAGGTTCAACTGTTTATATACAATCAATTGAATATTTGAAATGTAGAACATTAGGAATGCCTTTTTCATTGTATAATTGTTTAATATTTTCATTTATGAGAGGTATGTTTGATTATAAATCTGCAATAAAAATGAATGGTATTACCCAAATAATAAACTTAGTTTTAGATCCAATAATGATAGACATGATTGGAATGAAAGGAGCCGCTATATCTACATTATTTTCAGAATGTGTTTGTTCTATTGGTTTCACATATATGCTTATAAAAAAGCAAATATTTAGTAAACAATTTAGAAATATGTTTAGTATCTTAAAAGATTTTATTAAACAAGGTTCAAGTGTTCAAATTCGTATAATAATGTTACAATTATTGTATATTCATATGAATAAAAATATTTTGAAAATGGATATAAATGGGATTAATATGGCAACGCAAATTATTATTATGAAATTTATGAATATTGCAAATATATTATATCGTTCTTTATCCATTACTTCCTCTACAATTATTCCAAAATCTATAATGAAAAATGAAGATAAAACAATTCAAAAAAGATTATTATATTGGACAAATATTATAGGTTTTGTTCAAGGAGTAGTATTTTTGAATTTTGGAAAGTATGTTCATATATTAACAAATGATGTTAATGTAATTCATTTATTGAAAACTCTTTCCAAATATGTTTGTTTTTATCAATACTTAGATGGATTACACAGTGTAGTTGAAGGTATTTTGCAAGGTTATCAATCTTTTATTTTACCATCAACTATAAGTTTCTTATTATATATACCAATGTTTTATTTTATACAAACTTCAAATAATCTAGTTCATCTTTGGACATATATAAATAGTTTTATGATATTGAAAAATGTAATGTATTATATTATTTTAACCAAAAATAATAAGATGGTTAAAAAAATAAAATGTAGATAATTAATGTATTATTTTATGAAATAATAAAGGAAGGTTGCATTGCAATACCACAAATACCATTTGTATTTTTTGATTCTGAACGAGCGATTCGAATATACCCATTTTCACCCCAGTTTTCACCCCAACTATTTTTAACAATCCAATAAGGTGTATCGTTTTCAACACCATAACCAACTATTAAAACACCATGGTCTAATGTAGTACCACATTCAAGAGAATCTAAAATACCACTTTTATAAAACTGGAAAACAGTTGTATCTGCTTCAATTGCAACAGACACTGGTGTAAAATAAACTGCTTCTTTTAATATGATCTCATTGTTTGGTGTAACATCTATACATTTTGAAAAATATGCAACTTTTTCACAATTTTCTTCATTTTGTGAACAAGAATTTGTTTGGGCAATATATGGAACCTCATCGTCTAAACACATTCCTTCATCAATTGCATAATCAAACGCATTATCCATGATTCCACCATTACATCCAAAGTTAATGTATCGTTTTGAACAATCTACTAATTGTTGTTCTGATAAATTTACTAATTCTCCAGAAGATATTGCCCACGCACCTTCCATTGCTCCTGCTGCTGAAAAACTCCAGCAACTTCCACACTGTCCTTGATCTTTTACAGAAGTTACAGCATTATTTTCACGCCAATCCCAAGAACTTGGGATAGATGAATTTTGATACGTATAACTTTCACAACCAGATGTTTTTGATATTTTTTTTAGATAATGAGGATGATTGTATCCTTTCATTGTTTGATGAAATTCGTCACGAGTTAAATCACCATATTTATTCATATTAAAGACAATATTTTTATGTTTTTTTTGGAGAAAACGAATATGTTTTACATTATTGTTATAAACTTCATTTTTTATTTCATAATCATCATTTGTATAAATTTTATTATATTGAATTATAAATTCATCAAAACTAGGAATATTATCACAGTAAACATTTTTATAAATCATAAATGAAGTCAAAATAGTTATGTATTTCATTATAATATACACTATTAAAAATATTTTATATTGTTTTTATATAAATATTATTTTTTAAGAAAATTATATGGATACAAAAGATAATGCGATTTATATAGGATATACGGGTTGTATATTCCTATTTTTTAGTTTTATACCTCAAACATATAAAGTGATACGAAATGAACAAATAAATCAAATATCACCATTATTTGTTATTTTTATTATGATTTCGTCTACTTTATTGGGATATTATGCATTTATTATAAATTCTTATCCCATATTATTAGCAAATTTAAGCGTATTTGTAAATAATTTTGTTATTTTGATGTATTATTTTTATAAAAAATTATTCATATAATGTATCATATATTATAGAGTTTACAAAATTTTCAATATTAAATTGTATATTATTTTCTATATTTTCGTGTGATAACATATTGTTGTTTTGTGGACTAAAGTTATTTACATTCCATAATAATGTCCTTAAATTATTTCGAACAGAATTATTTACATTAGTATTTTTATATAAATCGTTATACTTCTCTTCATCTAATATATTTTTACGACAACAAGGACAATCATTACTTTTATTTAAATGTTGAAGTAAACAAAATAAGCAAAAATTATGCTTACAATTTGTAATAACTTGCGATTTATTTTTCTTACTTTCAAAACATATACAACATTCTGAATCGTTCATATTTGTTTATAATAAATTTTTATTTTTATTTAGAATAAAATTGAAATAAAGATTTATTATATATTATATTTCAATAATATGTCTAATGATATTCCGATTGTATTTATTGAAGGTTGTATTGGGTGTGGAAAATCTACTTTGGTAAAACATATGCAAGAATATTGTAAAAAACAACACTTACGAATATTAACAATACAAGAACCGGTTGATGTGTGGACGAATATTCAAGATTCACAAGGTAAAAATATGATACAATCCTTCTACGAAAATCAACATTTACATGCATTTAAATTTCAAATGATGGCTTATATTTCACGTTTAGTATGTTTGAAAGACGCATTTGATATATCTAAAGATAAATATGATATTATTATTTGTGAAAGAAGTTTACACACTGATAAGAATGTATTTTGTAAAATGTTATACGACGAAGAAAAGATAGATACATATGGATATCAAATTTATAATATGTGGTTTGATCATTTTCAATCTTTTGTTAAAAATTATAGTTTTGTATATTTAAAAACAGATTATGAAATTTGTTCACAACGTGTTAAGAAGAGGCAACGTGAAGGAGAAAGTGAAATTACTGATGATTATTTGAAAAAAAATAATTTATATCATGACGAATGGTTGTCAAAATGTGAAAAAGTATTAATACTAGATGGTAACAAAGATTGTACGGATAATAATAGTCTTTTAGACGATACATGTAAAATGATTATTGAGACAATTATGAAAGAATAAATATACTATATGTTGCAATAAAACTAAAATATTTTTACCTATTATTTAAATTTATTTTTTTACTTTTACATATTTTTTCAATTAACAATAATGTTTATAATGTTATACAAAAATAACATATATATGTATATATGGATTATACAGAAAATTTTACTCAATATTATTGTGTAGAAAATTTGAAATATATTTTATATGATAAAGGAGTTATTGGAAATACTAAATTGGATGAATATTTAAAAATGTTCTTGGATAATGTAGTTCAAAAATATATGTTGGAAAATAATGGTAAAAATGATAAATTTGGTCATGATGATATTCAAAAAATAACTAAAGAGATTAAAAGTCATATTGATTATTATGAAAATCAATATATAAAATTAGGGTTAAATGAAATATTTAATAAAAATAATCTAGTGTTGACTTCTTTCCAAAAAGAAAATATTCAAATAAATAAAATACATAAAAATATATCTTCTTCATCTATTTCTCAAGAAAATATCAAGGAATTAGTTAGTGATATTAAAAATTTACTTGATAAATATGTAGAAGAAATGGATAATGAGGTTGATCAAAAAAATACTTGGTATAAAAGTAAAATTTCTAACATTTTATATGATTTACATCATAGTACTAAAGAATATCATAACTTTATTCAAGAATTATTTGATGATAACACTACTAATCCTGAAACAATAATACAAAATTTTGATAATTCTTCTATAAATGATACAACTAAGTTCAGACAATATCTTAATATTATAAAGTCAAATTTGAATGATATCATAGTCAAATATATTAACAAATCAAAGGAATTAATTCATAAGATCCAAAAAAAAGATATTAATATGGATGATGAGTTGATAAATATTTTATTTTATCCAACATATTATGAAAATAATGTGTTAATATTCTTTAGTGACATTGTAGAAGAAATAAATAAAATAAATAAACTAACTAAAGAAGATAGAAATTTAATATATAATAATATTGAAGAATTCAAAAAAATATTAAAAGATATGGATAATGAAAGAGGTAAATATAATGATTTGATAAGTCAACATTGATAAAATAGAAATATTTTTTTAATTAATAAAAAAAATATATAATAATTTTATAAATGAGTTTAATAGAATTGGGAAGTAATGGCGTAACTTTAAAAGTTGTTGATACTATTACAAGTGTTTCGGATTTTTCAAACAATAATAATGGTAGCGTTCAAGAAACAATCAATGGCGTAACATACACAGTCGTAGATGATAACGATTTTAATACGGAGATTTTAAGTGGTAATTATGATTTGATTACCACATTTGTTACAGATATGAGTTATGCATTTAACAATAAAGGATCTTTTAATTATGATATAAGCAATTGGGATACATCAAATGTGACAAATATGATTTATATGTTTTATAATGCATCATTATTCAATCAAGATATAGGTAATTGGGATACATCAAATGTGAAAAATATGTTTCGTATGTTTGTTAATACACCATTTAATCATTATATCGGTAATTGGAATACATCAAATGTGACAAATATGAGGGAGATTTTTCGCAGTTCATCATTCAATCAAGATATAAGTACAAAAATATTTACTAGAAATGGAGTATCATATATTGCATGGGATACATCAAATGTGACAACTATGAGAGGTATGTTTTCGTCTTCATCATTCAATCAAGATATAGGTAATTGGAATATATCAAAAGTTACTGAATTAGATTTTTTATTTTTGGGTACATCATTTAATCATGACATATCTACAAAAACGGTTACTTTATCGGATGGTGTAACAACATACACTGCTTGGGATACATCTAATGTGATTAATATACAAGCTACATTTAAGGATACACCATTTAATCAAGATATAGGTAATTGGAATGTAAGTAATGTTCATCATTTTTCTGGAACGTTTCAGAATACACCATTTAATCAAGATATAACCAGTTGGGATACAGAAAATGCTAAATTTATGCATTATATGTTTGCAGATGCATCCGGATTTAATCAAAATATAGGAGATTGGAATGTTGGTAATAATATAATTCTTATAAGTAATATGTTTAATGGTGCAAGTGTATTCAATCAACCGAGTATACAAACATGGAATCTAAGTAATGCAGTAAATTTAAATTATAGCAATATGTTTCTTAATTCACCAATGAGTACCGTTAAGAACAGTAATAATGTAGAAGCTGGCGATACACCATCGTCAAGTTGGTTTATAAATTTACTAATAGAATATGCAATAAATGAAATAACGTTAAAAGTTGTTGATTCAATTACAGATCTTTCGGGGTTTATAACAAATAATGGTAGCGTTCAAGAAACAATCAATAACGTAACATACACAGTCGTAGATGACAGTACTATAGATGGTGAGATTAGCAATAATAATGTAAATTTAATTACCACATTTGTGACAAATATGGATGGGTTGTTTAAAAATAGTACATTAAATAAATCAATAAAGCATTGGGATTTTAGTAATGTAACTTCAATGAAACAAATGTTT
>Ga0066364_10000063_pt1 | contig 16744 bp, 15 predicted proteins | sample Knorr_S7_td_Surf_FD_70970 | JGI IMG/M metagenome (GOLD analysis project Ga0066364, IMG submission 70970) | Marine microbial communities from Southern Atlantic Ocean transect - Knorr_S7_td_SurfaceA_ad_6m_LV_A | ecosystem: Environmental > Aquatic > Marine > Oceanic | place: Southern Atlantic...
ACCGCCAGTAAATCGTCGGTCGAGAGGCCCGTCGTTCGATAGATGGTGTTGGCAAGCTGTTCTTTTTTGGTTCGTCCCGGCGCAAGAACGGCGTGTCGCGGGCACGTGGCCTGCACGTGTTCGGGGGTCCCGCTTACCACCATGGGTACACCGTTCACGGCGATGAGGCCGATGCCAATTCGCACGTCCATGTCTTTGTACCATGTTCGTTGGCCTCGAACCACGAAGGCACCTTTACCAACGAATTCCCCGGTCTGAGCAGACTTCGACACCTGGGCGGGCTTGACGCTATAGACCGTGCCATGGGCACCCCCTCCGTTCCATGCTCGGCTCCATGCAAGGGCCAGGACGGCCGCCTCGTTCAGTTTCGCCTCGTTCAGCGATTCGTCCTCCAACTTGTCGACCAGTCGGTAGGCGGGAACGTCGGAGGGCAAGTGGGTCGGCCTGCGCGCTTCAAGGGCGAAGCCTTGCGATGCACGCAGGCTGCACGAGGGCGCTCCGTGGAGGTCGGCGTGGAGGTACATATCATCGCCCGAAAGGTGCTTTTTGACCACGGTGTCGTTGCCCTTGGCGTCCTTTCCCCCCACGATCAGATGGCCACCGCTCACCATCCCCCAGCGGTGTTGTTCGAACCACATGCGCTTGCTGCGCTTGAGGCGATTGAGTTTCCCGCTTGCCTTTTGTTTCGCTTCGTTTTTTCGTGCACGCTTCAATTTGCGCTCGGTCTCCTCGAGCGCTTGAACCGCACCCGAGGTCTTGTTTTTCTGTTTCCTGGCCGATTCGAAATAGCGCTGGGCGTTCTGATGGACGCTGGCGTCCAGCTCCAACACCACCTGCGGACCGTTGGGTTCGTTGTTGTCGTCGGGGAGAATCACGGTGATGGTTCGTTCGGAGGGGACGGCGCTGACGATCCATGGAATCTGCTTGATGGCCTTCTTGACCTCGTTCCATCCGTTCCGTTCAACCGCTTCGTTGGTTTGGTTGAGCAGCCCTTCAACGTGGGTCCAGTGCTCTTGAATCAGATGACCAAGGCGCTGCTGCTTTTCGATTTTTTCTGAAAAACCAGAAAGGGCTTTTCGTTGCTGGGCTTGGCGTCGTTCGAGTTTTTCCACCTCTGTGGATTGGCCACGACCCGGTCCGGCTTGCTCAAAGCGCTCCTCCTCTCGACGTTGGAGGGCGTGAGCGTCATGAATGCCCTTCCAGACATCGATGGTCTCGCAAAGTGAACCAAAACTTACTCGGGGCACATCAGCATGTTGGGGCAGAAGAATCGGGGTCGCTTCAATCGCACGTTGACTCAGCCAGGCCTGACGTTGGTTCTGGTCCATGGACGCACAGGTCTGCAGCCAGTGCTCCGGGTCGTCGGCCTCAAGCCTCAGAATCAGGTGGCCCTCCTCGCTGTCCTCAAGTCGGCGCAGCAAGGTCTGGAGAGCATCAAACACCGCTTTTCCATCGGCTTGTTCGGTCGGAGAATTTGGCTCGTGTGCCGCCAGTGCGCAAACGGCGTTGGCGTGGGTCGCACCCAAATTGACTTTCCCGCCGAGGGTCGAAACCAAGTCCCGGTCCGAGGCGACCAGCAATTCACCAAGGCTTGCTTCGTCCAATGCGTAAGGGTCCGTTGCGGCCGGCGGGGGTGTGTAGGACACGCCTTTCTTCAGGGTTCGACCGGCGTAGGAAGCGTGCGTCAGCGGTTGCACGATGACCCCCTCCTCGTCAACGAGGATGATGTTCCCGTCCCGGAACACTTCGACGTACAGCGTCCGTTGCCCGTTTTTGGTGTCAAAACGGAACGCGAGCACCCGATCAAAACCCACCTGTTCGACGCCCGTCAGCCGTGCGTTTCGGAGGTGTTTTCTCAAGACCATCGCGAAGGGCGGCGGTGTCATCGGCATGGGTCGGTCCCGCTGCGAGGTGTAGACGCGCTCGCCACGAACGAACACGATGTCCCGTTGTTCCGCTTCCTTTGGATTCACGCGCAGCACGATTTGTTCGTAATGCGGCATGTAGGCTTTCTTGATGTACGCACCCTTCAGGGCGTCCAACTCTCGCGCCATGGCGCGAAGGTCAAACCCCGACATCGCCTTCTTCATGCGCTCACCTGATTTGACGCCACGGCACGAGATGAAATGAAGGTTTCATGCCTCGTCAAGGTCGTGAAAACGAAGCAGGACCTTACCGATGTTTTTCGCATCGTGGATGTGTTTGTGGGCCTCTCGGACGTCCTCTGCGTTGAACACACGATCGATGACGGGCTCGAGATGCCCTGATTGAATGCCTTCCACGATTCGGTCCAGTTGCTTTTGCATCACGGCTTCGTTGGACCACGTACCCATGTGGACGCCAAACACGGCCCGGTTTCGGGTCATCAATCGAAGTGCGTCAAATCGTGGCGTTTTTCGCCATGCAAACAACGCCTTGAGCCGCGACCGCTTTTGCGACGGGGCGACGGCGGACATGCCGTAGGTGTAGAGGCGACCGCCCTCAGCGAGGCATGAGAGGCTGCGACGAAGGTTGTCGCCACCGATGGGGTCAAGGACGTGGTCAACGCCTTTTCCGTCGGTCTCCGCTTTGATGATGGCCTGAAAATCCTCGTTGTGCCGATCGATGGCCCGAGCGCCGTACCGTTCAATGGAGCCGTGTTTGGACTTCGACGACGTGGCCCAGACCTTGGACACGCCCGCCCACTTGCACAACTGCAGGGCGGCTGTTCCCACACCGCCTGCCCCACCGTGAATCAACACCTTGTCGTCGGGTTGGAGATGCCCAAGGTGATGCAGCATGTGGTGCGCCGTCATGTAGGTCACCGGCGTTGCGGCCGCTTTCTGCAGAGAAAACCCGTCGGGCAGTGGAATCACGCGGTCCACGGGAGCGTTGACAAAACTGGCTTGGCCGCCCGTTCGCATTGCTGCGACGACCCGCTGCCCAACCTCGAGTCCCGTCACACCTTTGCCAAGCGCATCCACCACGCCCGAAACCTCGTATCCGGGGGTGAACGGAAACGGCGGACGAGGCTGATAGAACCCCAGCCGCATCAGCAGGTCGGCAAAGTTGATGCCGGCGTACGCCACCTTGAGGCGGACCTCGCCTTCATCAGGTTCCACGGCGTGCATTGGCTCGGTGGTGATGGCGGACACGTCGCCCGCCTTGGTGATGATCACCCGTATGCCCGTCGTCATTCCACCACGCTCCACGTCCCGTTGGTTTGGCGCACCGCTCCATCGGCCTGGTGGGCGAGGAGGTGAGAAAGCGTTTGGTCAACCGCCAGACCCGGATGGGCGTCCGGCGTGTCGGCGTAGGCCTCAACGGCGATTGAACTCAGGTCGCTCGTTCCGCCTTGCACAGCGGCCAGAACACGTGCGTGCCGTGCTCGGCGGTGTTTGAGGTAGTGATCGATCAGTTTGTCGGGAACGGCCACAACGGGGCCGTGGCTCGGGAAGACGAGGTGAGGCCTGAGCGCTTTGAGTCGTTCAAGCTGAACGATGTACTCGTTCATGTCGCCCGAATGCGGTGGAATAAGAATCGTCCCGATACCGGCCAGCATGTCGCCTGCCACCAAGCCTGCATCGCTGAACAAACAGACGTGACCGGGGTGGTGGCCCGGGGTGATGAGCACCGTCCACGACTGCTCCCCCAACGCGAGGACGTCACCGTCCTGCAGGATTCGGTCGCAGGGAACGCTCAGTGCGGTGTGTTCGCTGCCCCATACGGGAACATCAAACGCTTCGCGCAAAAGCGACATGTCGGCGAGATGGTCGCTATGACTGTGCGTGAACATCACCGCTACGAGCTCACCTCGATGCCGCTGCACAGCGGTGGCGAGCGCTTCCATGTCTTCACGCATTCGCACGGCCGGGTCGACGAGCACAAACTCGCCATCCGGGTCACCCACAAGGTAGGCGTTGGTGTGATCGGCAGGGGGCAGCGTTGCGGTTTTGATGGGCACGACCTCGACACCGTGAGCAAAGAGGATGGAGCGGCGTCCGGGCAGTCGTTGGGCAATGTCGGCCGCGGCGCGTTCCATGTCCCGCTCGGTTCGAGCAAGCGTTCGTTCAATCTCCATGAGCAACGTCACAACCGGCGGTGCAACCTTGATCTCGTGCGATTTCCAGCGCGCCAAAATTTCGGTGGGCTGGGCCCACATGACCTCCGTGAATTCCGTCTGTGGCTCGAGGTCAATCGCAGGAACAGCCCTCCACGGGCCGAGGTGGAGGTGAAGGAAGGCGTTGTCGAACTGCACGGGGCCAAACGGGGGGGTGATTCGGTGGCTCAGGGTGCGGATGCGCTCCCGTTCAACGGGAAACGAACCTTCCAACGCCAAGGGCAACCAGCGTTTCTTGTCCTCAACAATGGCCGCTCGAGCCTCGGGGTCAACGGCGATTGCGCCGTCGCCGGAGGCGGCAAGCCCGAGTTCTTCGCTCATCTCACGCATGATGCAGGCGATGGACGCTGCTTCCGGGCCGGCCAGTTGACTCAGCGCCTCGACGGCCGCTTGGTCCACAGAAGAGACGCCGCCGCCGGGAAACGCCCAGTAGTTCGGAAAGGCGCGCATGGTTTTCGAGCGCCGGCCCAACAGCACTTCCACGCCGTTTGGCCCGTCCCGAGTGAGCGTCATTGTGGCCGTTGGTCGTGGAGCCCCACGCGCCCGGGCCGACAGCTGAACACCGTCAGGCACCTCACTCATGGGCGCCGGTTGTGGAGCCGGCTTTCAAAGTCTTGTGAACAATGCCGAGAAGCCTCGGGTCTTGCGTGGCGTTCAAATAAATCAGCGTCGAACGCCCTCCATGGCCCACGATTCGGTCGAGGAGCACCTGGCGGAGTTGGCCGAACTGGTCGCTCAAGCCGAGGCCATGGGCGTGGATTTGTGGCCCGAACCAAAACCCGTTCGTCCGTGGGCCAAGTACGCCCTGGCGTCGTTCATGATCATCATGATCGTGTCGTGGGTCTCCAAAGCCATGGTCCGTTTTGCCAACGTCTGAGGCTTACCGCCTCACCGCTCAATTGAAGAAGGCCATCGCCCACGCCCGGCCAGAGTCCCTTAGTGTAGCGGTCCATCATGGAGGATTCTGGTTCCTCCGACCTCGGTTCGAATCCGGGAGGGACTACCACCGCATCCCGATTTCGCAGCATGTTCGAAACGAAATTGTATTTTTAGGGTGACCTAAACCTTATATTGAACCGACTTTTAGGGTGACCTAAACCAGAGGTTTGAACATGGAATTGAAGATGAAATCAATCAAAGGAATGACGCTAGCACTGTTGATGTTGATCGCCGCCATGGCGGGATGCATCGGCACAGAAGACGAAACAAGCGACGGAGCGGAGGAAGAGAAACCCGCCTTCCTCGACGCATCCGATGCGGGCTACACGTACGCATCGGACGTGGACAACCACCGCTCGCTGATGCAGGACCTCTGCGACATCAAGACCGCTGCATCCGACAGCAACTGGGATGAAGCAAAGAACATCTACACCAACGGGAAGAACGCTGAGAAGAGCGACGGTTCCTACCGCACGCTCGCCGGGTTCGCTGCCGCATCGGGCAAGAACCACAACTACGACTCGTTCTACGGACAGGACGGCGCCATTGGCGCCCACATCATGGCGGCCATGGACGGTACCGGTGACTTCACCGGTGCTTCGGACACCGTTCGATACCAAGGCATCGCCAAGTTGACCGCCAACATGGGCATGGTCGGCTACACCATCCACGAGCTCAACGCTGCTGTGGCCAAGGCCGACGCAGGCAACACCGACAACGACTCGGGTGCTCCTCACAACTGGGACGAAGGCTGGGCTTTCTTCCACGGACCTGACGAGCACTGGTCGTGCTCCCCTGCTTACACCATGAAGAAGCGCGCTGCTGACTACGGTACGGAAACCAACGGTGTTTCCAACGCCCTCGCTGCCAGCGAGCAGGCCATGGTCGACGGACTTGCAGCCCTCCAGGCTGGCGACAAGGCCGGCTACGACGCAGCCACCGAGACGGTGATCAAGAACATCATCATCACTTACTCTCAGGCCACGCTGAAGTACACCATGAAGATGGACAACAACGAATCCGCTGCCAAGTACCAAGCCGAGGGCTACGCCTTCTGGAAGACGATGGAAGCCTACGCTGCAGACCATACCAACGCCTGTGTTCACGTCGACGGAAACGTGACGTACATCGGAAACGGCGACGCAACTTCGTGTGGCGAGAATGAAACGTTTGACCTTCACTACGGTGCTGACAAAATCAACGAAATTTTGAACCTACAGGATGCGTCAAAACACGGTACTTCGTACGACATCGCTCCACATCTGGAGCAAGTCTGGGCGCATTACGGCATCACTGAATCCGACATTGGAACATACCAGTGAGTCCTCCGAAGACACTTCTGTTTTCGAACAGTACAAGCGGAGCGGCTGGTCAGCACCCTCACCCTTGCTGGCCAGCCGTTCCCATGGCTCCGGACCGCTGCACATCGAGGCCAGCGGGCAAACCCCAACCGTGGGTAACCACGAGGATTCTACGATTAAACTGAATTTTTAGGGAGGACTAAACTTGAAAAGGTCCTCACTGTGGACCGTGTCGGAGAGGGCAGAGTTGACCGAGCCGTTGCTGACCCTTGACAACCTCGTTATCGGTTATCAGGAGCCGCTGACGGAGCCCATCTCGTTGGAGGTCGGTCGTGGCGAGGTGATCGCCATACTCGGGCCCTCTGGCGTGGGTAAAACCACGCTTCTTCGCACCATCGCCGGGTTGGTGATGCCGCTGGGAGGGTCCAGCCATCAACGGGTCGACAAACAGGGTGGGCTGGGCTACATTCCACAAAACCTCGGGCTCGCTCGGCACGGCACCGTTGCCCACAACGTATCGCTCGGTGCCGGCGTTCGAATGAAATGGTCACTCTCCATGTACGGTCGACGACGACAAAAGACGATGGAGGCGCTCGCGAATGTGGGCATGGAACACAAGGCCACAGAACCCGTTCGACGTCTTTCCGGCGGACAAAAACGCCGTGTTGCAACAGCACGAACCCTTGCCCATCGACCACAACTCATCCTGGCTGATGAATTTCTCAGTGAGCTCGACGACGCAAACGCAACGGCGGTGATGGATGCGGTTTCGCCGCTGCTCGAGGAGGGCAGCAGCCTCATCATGGTCGAACACCATGCTGAACACGCGCTGAAGTACGCCACACGTGTTTGGAAACTCGATGATGGCAAATTTTCCGACCTCACCGTGCAGGGTTGGATCAGCGCTGAGGGAGGCGAGGGCAAGTGAAAGCCCGTCTTTTCGGGGCAATTGGCGCCCTCGGTCTCATCGCCATTTTCGTGCTGAGCGATCTTGCCGACGGCGATTGGGGTCGTTTTGGTGGGGGACTGGAAAACCTCGCCGTGTTTTTCACAGAAAGCATGTGGCCACCCGACTGGAGCGTGCTTGAGGCTCGTTCCTATCCCCCGTGCGAAGCACAGCTTGAGTTCACGTGCTCGGTTGGGTACGTTGGAATGCTTGAGACGCTGAAAATTGCCTTTGTTTCCACCATCCTCGGCTTTCTCGGTGCCATGCTTCTTTCACCGTTGGCTGCACGAAACCTCCAAACCGTTTGGATTTCCATTCCAGTTCGGATTTTGTTGGCGGCCGTACGCAGCCTGCCCAGTCTTATTTGGGCCATCATCTTCGTCATCGTCATCGGATTTGGTCCGCTATCGGGCGTTCTTGCCATGACGTTCTACACCGTTGGCTACCTTGGGAAACTGCAGTACGAGACCTTCGAGGGCATGGAGAGCGCACCGCTGGAGGCGGGGCGTGCGATGGGGCTGTCGAGCACCAGCATCACCACCAACATCGTGATTCCCGAAAACAGCAATCATCTCCTGAGTCAGCTCATCTTCATGTTTGAATACAACGTTCGCCACGGCACGGTGATCGGTATCGTGGGCGCTGGTGGCATCGGATACCACATTATCAACTACATGAAGTTCCTTCAGTACGACAAAGTCCTCGCCCTGCTGTTGTTGATTTTCGTGGTGGTCATCATCATCGATTTGATTTCGTTCTTCGCCCGCTCGTTCGTCAACGACCAGGGCGATGTTCGCCGACCGACGTGGTTGAATTTAATCCTGAAAAAGCCAATCGAATCCAGTCAGGCCGAGTCCTCGGATTGACTCAGTCGGCTGCGATGTGGACCGAACCGTCTTTGTAGAAGACTTGAATTTGCTCGGGGACTTTTTTTGTCAGCGCAGCAACGGCCTCGTAGATCTCTGCTTCTTTCACTTTGAAGGCCTTCGCAGCGTCCTTGCTGGACCACGGTTGGATGTGGAAATCGCTCTTGATGAGCCACTTCAGCAACTTTGCCTCGAACGTCGTCAATTCGTCGGCCATGGTCTGAGCACGTGGGCTCGCCTCAAAATGTCATCGTTGCCCCTCAACCAAGGGCGACCATACGACGGCAACACTCCTCGGCGTCGATGTCGCCGTTGAGGAGCGTGTTCAGGGCTTTTGTGAACGGGATGTTGAGTCCGGCGTCCTCCGCCCGCTCGACGAACATGCGGGTGGCTCGAACGCCTTCGGCCACCATGTGCATTTCGCCGAGGGCATCGTCGAGGGAGAGGCCCGTGCCGAGTTTTTCGCCCATGGAACGGTTGCGGCCGTGCGGAGAGGTGGCCGTGACGTACATGTCGCCGAGACCTGCTGGGCCAAACGCCACTTCGGCGCGTGCACCCAGTTCTGCCAGCAACAGACAGCCCTCTTTGAAGCCGGACATGAAAATGGCTGCCTTGAGGTTGTCACCCCCCAAATCGCCCACCTGCTTCAAACCGTCAACCAGTCCGCACGCCAAAGCCACGACGTTCTTGAACGCCCCCCAAAGCTCAGCACCAACGGGATCGCTGGCCGGGTGAAGAATGAAGCTGGGCGTGCTCAACGTTTGGGCGAGCCGCTGAGCGATGGCCTGGTCCTCGCTGGCAACCAGCGCGGTCGTCATCACGCCACCGGCCGCTTCGGGAGCGATGGTTGGGCCGGTCAGCACGGCGAGCGGGTTGGTTTTACCTTCTTCCTTGAGCCGTGTGTGGATGGCCTCGGAAATCAGCCGCTTTCCGGGAGCGAGCCCCTTGGCCAAATCCAGCAACACGTGTCCGGGTTGGAGGTGCGGTATCACGTCCTCGACCACATCGAGAATGACCGAGGAAGGAAGGGCCAGCACGACGATTTCACTGCCTTCGATGGCCTCTTCCAGGTGCATGGTTGCGTCGAGTCCAGGAAGCGAATGGTGCGGCAAATACTTGTCGTTGACGTCGCTCATCGTGATGGATTCGTACACCTCCTGCTCGATGGTCCACCCCGTCACTTTGTGCCCTTCAAGCAACCACAAGCGGGCGATGGCCGACCCCCAGTTCCCCAACCCCAAGACAGCGATGTTCGCCATGTCAATCGCTGTTCTCGCCACTTCGTTGGTTTATACCATTTCGGGCAGAAAACAAGCCCGAGGCGACGATTTAGCGGCGTCGCCCAACGAGCGAATCAAAACAAATCGTCGTCGTCCTCGTCGAAGTCAAAGACGTTGTCGTCGTCCTTTTCTTCAGCCTTGGCGGTCTTTTTTGTGGTCTTTTTGCCGGTCCCTTTCGCCTTCGTTGCGGCTTTGGTTTCCTTCTTGGTGGGCGCTTGCTCGGCCGGTGCGTCAGGGGTTTCAGTCGTTGGTGCGGGCGCAGTTCCTCGTGCAGCAGCGATTTGATTCTCCTTCGCCCGCAGTTCGTCCTCGCTCTTTCCGGTCTGGAGCGAGAGCGCTCGTCGTCGGTCTTCTCGGGCTTTCCGCTCGAGTTGCTTGTGGCGGGATTTCTCGATGTTTTGCATCATGTACATGGCGTCGTGTTCAAGAAGCGGCGAGTCGGAGATCAGCGTGATGTCCAGCCAGCCTCCGTCTTCGACGATGAATTCAGCAAGCGGCTCAAAATTGAGGTCTGATTTCTTGATTTGCGTGTAGTGCATGGCGTTTCCAGTGCGGTGTTCTACACCTGAAAAGTGGCAATAGAACTCTTTGGTTCCAATGCTTTCCCGCACCATGTCAAAGAGTTCGCCGTAGTCTTCCGATGTACGCATTTGACCGTGGCCGCGTGCGTGGATGTGAGCGATGTTCAGAACGGGGACGGTGCCTTCGACGTGGTTCACGACTTCCAACACCTCTTCGAGGCTGCCCCACAGCTCCTGTCGTCCCGATGTTTCGACGCCGATCTTGGAGGGCGACCCTTCTTTGATCCACGGGAACACAGGAAATTCGTCCTCATCGTCGTGCCAGATGGTGTGGACGCGGTCGACGATGCCGGAAAACACGTTGGCCACCTGTTGGTTGGCCGCTTGTCCCCTTCCAAAATCTCCGTAGTGGCCGGCGTGAAGCGTGATGTGGCGGGCGTTGATGGTGCGTGCCGCTTGGAGCGTGGACTCGATTTTTGCCAGGGAACGACCTCGCTCCACCTTTCCTCCCAGGAGTTCCGAATAGTACGGACCGTGGATGTTCATCTCGAAATCGGTTTTGTTGGCTAAAACACCGGCCTGCCAGTACTGTTCAAAGTGCTGGGGGGCGACCATGCGCACGGTTTGCACCTCCATGGTTTCAAGGCCCAACGAGATGATGTCGTCCATTCCCTCGACGATGGTGCGTCCCTTGCATGAAAGCGGGACACCCGCTGGACCAAGTTTGACCGGCATTCGTCCCCTCCCCCGAAACACACCCAAGGGACATCACATGATAATCCCTTTCTGTTGGCTGTCCGCTTTTGCGGCCGCCTTGGACGCTTTTCAAGGGTGAATCCATACGACTCTTCATGAAGGTGAGGCCGAGAGCGTTCGGCATGGAGGCTCATGTTCAACGTGCCGTTGAAGCGTTCAAATCGGGCCTGCCGGTGTGCCTCTTCGACTCCGAGAAGCGCGAAGGCGAGACCGACCTCCTGTTCCCCGGCGCCATGGCCAAACCCGCCACGATGCGACAACTGCGTCAGGAATGTGGAGGCCTCCTGTTTTTGGCCATCGGAGATGAAGTCGGCGAGTGCTTTGGACTTCCGTTCCTTCAAGACCTGCACACCAGCGAAGACGCACTGAAACGCCACCCCGTGCTCAACCATCTCATCACCAACGACCTTCGATACGACGCCCGTTCTGCGTTCACGCTCTCCATCAATCATCGAGACACCTACACGGGCATCACCGACCACGACCGAGCCCTGACCACTCGGCGATTCGCAGAGTTAGCGACCGCTTGCTTAGCCGATGGCGCCGGAGTGGAGACGGCGATGCAGCGCCTGGGCGAGGAGTTCAGAACCCCCGGACACATACCGGTGTGCAGGGAGGCGAAAGGTGGTCTCTCGGTTCGTCAGGGTCACACGGAACTGGCGGTTGGTCTCGCCCGACTCGCAGGGACCGCCCCGGTGGTCATCGGAGCCGAGATGCTCCAACCCGATGGGGACCTGGCCCTACCGGTCGCCGACGCGCGAGCTTGGGCGGAGGCCAACGGTATCCCGTTCCTCGAGGGGGCGGACGTCGTGGCGGCGTTGGGCGTCTGAACCCACCGTCATCCTCATGAAGCAACAGCATAACCCGCAAACGGTGGTCGTATGAAGCGCATTCTCGCCGTCGGTGTGTTTGACCTTCTCCATGCGGGTCACCTTCACTACCTCGAACAAGCGAAATCCCTCGGCGACCACCTGACGGTGGTCGTCGCTCACGACGACACCGTTCGAAAGCGCAAGCACGAGCCGGTGACCAATCAAGATCTGCGTCGACGGATGGTTGCCGGCCTGAAACCCGTGGACGCCGTGGTGGTCGGCAACCCTCCCGACGTTCCAATCTTTGACATTCTACCGGACGTTCAGCCCGACGTCATCGCCCTGGGCTACGACCAAGAGCACGCCGAAGACAACATTCGCAAGGCGCTCCATGAACGAGGTCACGGGTCCATTGAAGTGGTTCGTGTTGAAGGGCTCAGCGACGACCTCGACGGGACTCGAAAAATCATTGCGCGCATCCTCGAGCGAGCCGAAAAGAAGGAGGCATAATCGTGTTCACCGGCATTGTTCAGGGAATCGGTACGGTCCGTTCTATAGAAAAAGACGATGCGGTCTGGACCTACACCGTTCAACTGCCCAACACCACGGGTCTGAGGCGCGGAGCCAGCGTCGCCATCAACGGTGTGTGCCTGACGGCCACCGACATGGACGACGAATGCGTGGCTTTTGACGTGATTCAGGAAACCCTTCATCGCACAAACCTCGGTGGCCTGGGCGAAGGCGATTCGGTCAACGTTGAACGCTCGCTCAAAATGGGCGACGAGCTCGGAGGGCATCTTCTGTCGGGTCACATCATGGGCATGGGAAGCATTGTTGAGCGGACGGAGGTTGGCGAAGGCGTTGACATCACCGTGGAAGCCCCTCGTACCATGATGAAGTTCATCCATGAAAAGGGGTACATCGGTCTCAACGGCGCCTCCTTGACGATCGGTCAAACCAGCGGCAATCGCTTCAACATCCACTTGATTCCTGAAACCCTTCGCCTGACCACCTTCGGTACTTTGCGCCAGGGACACGCCATCAACATCGAAATCGATGCGATGACGCAAACAATCGTCGCTACGGTGGAGCGAATGATGAAACAGGAGAACGGAGGCGGAGAGGCATGAGCAAACGAATCGGTGTGGTCTGTGGTTCGTTCCACAAGGACGAGGTGGAGCGCATGCTTGCGTATTCAACCGAGGAGGCTCAATCGCTCGGGTTGACCGTTGGGGACGTGGTGTGGGTGCCCGGCTCCATGGAGGTCCCTCTCGCTCTGGACCGACTCTTGGCAACCCACGACGGTGCGGTTTGTCTCGGCATCATTGAGAAAGGAGAAACACAACACGGGTTGGCGATGGGCCAAGCCGTCATCAAAACGATTCTGGAATTGCAACTCAAGCACAACAAACCCATCGGTCTTGGCATCATTGGCCCCGGGGCTGAACCGCATCACATCGAGCCACGGCTTGAGCCGCATGCACGGGCGGCCATGGGCGCTTGCGCATACCCGTAAGTTGAGCGTTTTCACCGACGAACGTTTCGTCGTCTCAACCGTAGATGTCCAGTTCGTAGATCGTCCCGCCCCACGTGAAGATGAGCAGTTCATCGTTGAGACCACGACCAAAGCCTACCAGCAGGTTGTCGGTGTCCACCACGTGGGTTGAATCCCACTCACCCTGGCTTCCTTCACGAGCGATCCACACGTCACCGCTGCAGAAATCACCGTACATGAAGCCATCGCGCCACGGTTCGGGGCCCCAATCCATGTACAGTCCGCCGGTAATCGAGCATCGTCCTTCTTCGTGCGTGTAAACCACAACCGGGTCGGTCATTCCTTCGGGCGGCTCCGAGGGTGGTTTCGTGCAATCGTTCGGGTCGTCAAAGGCTCGGTTCGCTTCTCGTTCGGCCCAACCAAAATTGCTGGCTTGCAAAACCGGAACCATGTTGATCTCCTCGAAGCAGTTTTGGCCAACGTCGGCGATGAAGAGGCGCTGCTCACCGTCCACATCGAACTTCCAAGGGTTTCGGAGACCTCGGTGGAGAGTGTAGTCCTGATCGGTTCCCGTGGCGTTCTGCAGCGGTGCTACGGTGCCGTTGAGGTAGTGGAAGTGTTGGATCGTGCCCAAAGCGGAGGTGTTGTTTTGTCCGTGCCCCAAGGGGTCGTTTGAGCCCCCTCCGTCGCCAACGCTCCACAGGTAGGTGTTGTTTCCAAGAGCGTGAATGTGGCCGCCGTTGTGGTTGCGGTAGGTTTGTTCGATTTCTCGAAGGGTCTGGATGGAACCAGCGTCAAGCGTCCCGTTCACCACATCACCAACGGCCAAAAACAGATTCGTTACTTCCTTGGTTTCGCAGTTGGCGGTGCCGATGTAGGTGAACAAAATTTGGGGGTTTTGTTCAAAGTTTGAGACGAAGGTGAACCCCAGCAACCCTGCTTCGGTGTGGCAGTTTGAAATGAGGTTGCTGATGTTGCCAACCTCGCGCATGCTCTGTCCGTCGTAGGCGATGATTCGGCCGTTGAGGTCCGAAAACCACACCTCCTCCTCAACGGGGTGATGCAACGAGTTGGTGGGCGTCGTGAAGCCACTCAGGTATTCCTTGCACGTGATGTTGAGGTCGACGGGACTGCAGTCGGGTTGACTGCGATTCTCCCATTCAAAGCCGCTGCCGGTGTCTTCCTCCTCCTGACCGAGACACCCCGACAGAGGGGCGACGGCCATGATTGTTACCAGAAAGATGCACACGTAATTTTTCGAACGAAGCAAGTCACGTCACTCCTCAATTTCGGAACGGGGTGGGTCTGGTTTAACCTCTTGTGAGCGATTTCGGACGAAGAAAACCACGGCACCGATGGCACCGACCACGAGCACGGGAACGTACAGCGGGAGACCGTCGTCGCTCGACGTGACTCTGACCTTGCTGACCTTGTCTCCGAAGTAGGCGACAATGCCGGGAACGTCCTCGATGGAATCACCGTAATTTCCGAGGTGAGACTCCGTATCGATGATCGTCATGCCCGGCGTGCTGAGTACATCATCGAGAATTTTCAAATCGTCATCGTTGGAATTCATGGTTGTGAACGCATCCTGCAGGGACTGAACCTCAGCGGGTGTGAACACATCGGGGTTGTACATCACCGGGTGGCTGGGCGCACGACCGAAGCCTTCGGGAGCCATGATGGGGTGGAAATCGCTGGTTTGCGTGAAGTCGCCCTCGAAGCACCACGATTGTGGATCGTTGCCGCAGTAGTCCGGGACGGTTGGGTCCTTGGCAAAGGAGATGTAGTCCGTGGCGTCGCCGAGCGTGTGTTCAGCCAAACATCGCAACGAACCGATGTATCGGTAGTACGGCGTCCCGCTGTCGGGGATGCTGGAATCTTCGGAGAAGTGGTTGGTGACGGTGTTGTGAAGAGAATCAATCTCGTTGGGATCGCCCACGACCTCGACGTAGTTGTTGTTGATGAGGTAGCCCATAGGCAGAAGCATACCTGAGCTTCCGAGCGCAGACGTGTGGCAGGAGATTTTTCCCTTCATCAAGGCGAGCGGATCGGTGGCGGGGTCGTCGTCCAAATCGGCTTGGGCCATGTCCGAGTCAATGTGAACCCACGCAATGGCGTTGTAATAGGCTCGACCGTCACCTTTCTGCTCGGCGGCTGCGACTTGCAGGCCGTATTGCTGCCAGCTCAGCCATGCTGCTCCGCCATCGAGGAACCCGATGTCGGCGTTTCCAAAACGAAGCGCTTCGATGGTGGCCGCCTGACTGTTGACCGGGTAGATTTCAACTTCCTGACCCATCAACTCGCCCAGTCGGTCGCCGAGTTTTTGCGGGTTTTCGTCGACGTTTTGGTATTCTTCTTTGACCTCAAATGCGATTTTGAGGCAGTTATCGTCGTCTGAGCACGTCGAGTATTCGATTCCTGGCGAGAAAAGGCAGCCCGGGACGCAGGCGGCCAGCAGCAGTGCGATCAACATCGTGGCGGTCAAATTTCGGTTCATTTCGTATCCCCTAAACTCATCCACCCGAAGCCCATATATCTAATTTCGTCTTCCCTAAACTACCAACGAACGACCGTCGACCGTCGAGCGGCGAGCGTGCAGGTCTGAAACTGATGATGGAGCGAGAATGCATGCCCTCCAATTCGCCCTCGTTCCACTCTGCCGGTGTTTCGGGTCGTTGGGTGACCGGTCTGCTGCTGTTGACCCTTGTCCCAATGCTCATCACCGCCCCCTACGTGTTGTTGGAACCCGACCAGCCGACCTCGACGGTCGCCTTCCCCGACGGAATCGCATCGACCAACGAGGGCTTCCTCCTCGTGATCCTCGACGGCGTGGGTGAAAACATCATGCGGGACGAATCCATGATGCCCAACCTGGCCTCCAGGTTGGAAGAAAGTGCGGTCCTCTCCGTGACCACGGGTCCGCTGACGCTGTCCGCAACATGCGTTCGCGAGATGATGACGGGCGTTCCAAATGCACCCATCGACGGGCTCAAAAATTTCAACATGGGCCATCCGGGTGGCGAAGACCCGTGGCTTCTCGCCGCTCGTTCTGACCGCTATTCCGTAGGCATGATCGGCAGCTACGTGATGGGCAATCTCTACGGCGACCACCCCGACATTGAGTTTGTTAACACCTTCGAGGGGCATGCAGATTACTACGAGGGCGACGACGCAACCGGTGAACTGTTGGAAGAATGGCTGGGAACGGACCGCCACGACGTCATCGCCGCGCATTTTTCAGGGCCCGACAAGGTCGGCCACAAATGGGGCATCGTCTCCGATGAATACCGCAACAAAATGGTGGACCTGGACCAGTTGCTTTCGGGATGGCTTCGACTGGTGCCCCCGCAGTGGACCGTTGTGGTCACCGCCGACCACGGCATGACGTCATCGGGCTCACACGGCTCAGCTGAGCCCGAAACACGCAACGTTTTGGCCCTCATCACCGGCCCCGATATCAACACCGGTGCCCGTGCGGACGCGGCCCAGATGGATCTCGCAGCGCTCATGCTCTACGATCTGGGTCTTGACTTTCCAAGTCAGGTCAACGGACGAATACCGCTCGATGTGTTCGTTCATTCCGACGACGAGCGGCTGATTGCCGAGGAATGGAATTGGGAGGCTGCCTTGCAGCGCCACGTTTTTTTCAATCCCGACGACGAGGGCGTCCATCGATTGGATGAGGTGAATTGGGAGGGCATCGAAGGGGAGGCCGTGGTGATTCGA
>Ga0066364_10000065_pt1 | contig 16690 bp, 25 predicted proteins | sample Knorr_S7_td_Surf_FD_70970 | JGI IMG/M metagenome (GOLD analysis project Ga0066364, IMG submission 70970) | Marine microbial communities from Southern Atlantic Ocean transect - Knorr_S7_td_SurfaceA_ad_6m_LV_A | ecosystem: Environmental > Aquatic > Marine > Oceanic | place: Southern Atlantic...
GCGACTACTACTGGCAGTCTACCTACCATTTCAGGTATAAGTCCAAATTTTACAACATCATCTGGTTGTACTTTTGATAATATTTGATCAACTTCTTCTTGCGTTTCGAAACTAGACATGAATCCCATTGACGTATTAACATTAAGTCTGCGTTTGACAATTTCATCAAGACCAACAAATGCTCCTCCACAAATAAAAAGAATATTTGTTGTATCAACTTCGATCATATCTTGTTGTGGATGCTTTCTACCTCCTTGCGGTGGTACTCTAACTATAGTTCCTTCAAGTAATTTTAATAATGCTTGTTGTACACCTTCACCTGATACATCTCTTGTAATTGACGTATTTTCTGACTTACGTGATTTTTTATCTATTTCATCAATATATACTATACCTCGTTCAGCTCTATCAATATTAAAATCACAACTTTGTAAAAGTCTTAAAATAATATTTTCAACATCATCACCTACATAACCTGATTCTGTTAATGTAGTCGCATCAGCCTGTGCAAAAGGTACATCTAAATAATCTGCAATCTTTTGAGCTAACAATGTTTTACCACAACCACTTGGACCAGCTAAAAGAACATTTGATTTCTCCAATTCGACCCCGTCAACTATAGGATTGTTTAATCTTTTATAGTGATTGTAAACTGCAACCGATAAAACTTTTTTTGCTTGTTCTTGTCCAATTACATGCTCGTCCAAATGCATTTTTAATTCATCTGGTATAATTGTTTTTAATGCTTTATTTTCTTCACCAGTTTGTTTTTGGTTGACATCTGATTCTTCTAAAATTGAATGGCAGAGATCTATACACTCATTGCAAATGTAAACCTTGGGACCTGCAATAAGTTTTTTAACCTTTGCACGATCCTTACCACAAAACGAACAATTGTATGTAGTATCTTTTTTCTTTGTGGCCATCTTACTCCTTGTTTATTTTTCCAATGTATGGTTTTATCCAACCAACTGACTTGGGTTTGTCTTTTGATTTTTTGACGTTTTCTAACTTCATTGTTTTATTTATAATAGCATGATTTTGCTCAATGTCAATCTCTTTTTTAATTTCTTTTAATGATAGTTTTAAATTTTCTTTAAATTTCATTACGACTTCTGGCCGACCAAAAACATGATTTATTTCAACTTCTTCTTTAGACTTAATTTCTTCATGTATTTCTTGTGGAACAACTTTAATTTTATCATTAATGTCTAATTGAATTTTATCCTTCGTTGTCAGTCTTTTTTTTTCTTAACGTCTTCTTCTGATTTAACGTTTACTGACTCATCAATATTGATCACCGTTTTATCTGGCTTTTGTTCTTGATACTCTAATTGTTCTTGTAATTCTTGTTCTGTTTGTGAAAGTTTTTCACGGAATTCATTTAATTCGGCTTCATGTCTTTTTTTTAGATTGTCCATTTCTTCAGTATTGTCTTGTTTTTTATCGTCACTAAAATCCGGTGGTATATTCTCAGCAATTTTTTTACCACGTGCTTGTTCATATTCTGAATATCTCTTTACTAAATCTGGATCATATTGTTTTTCAAGACCTCTGCCAAAACGTCTAACCAATGACATGTTGGCCGCAATCAAAAGTAGTACAGCAAGTGGATCAAACACAAATATGATTATTATAATGACCCAACGCACTGCCGCTTCTAATAAGTTTTGATTTGCTTCTTGTCCATACACAAATTCTGCAATATATTTTAATGGACCAACTTCAACTTCTAGCTGTGCTTGTTTGCTTAACAACACAATTTTATCTTCATTAACTTCGTCAATTTTATCTTGCTCTGCTTCAATTTGATTTTCTAATTCAATAATTTTACCGTCAATGTCACCAGTCTTTGTGTTTGCTTGAGCCTTGTAATCATTTATGATCGTTTCAATACTTGCAATCTGATCAGCATACTTGACATCAACACCAGCAAGATCTTGTTTCAATTTGTTTTGTATGTCAACTATAATACGTTGTGCCGCTGATGCCACAGCAAGTTCATTTGCTGTTGCTTTGGCAATAGCTTCATCTAATTTCTTTTTACTAAATGATCCTTTGAATCTTTCTTGTGCCGCGGCAATGTCTTGTTCTTTACGTTCTTTTGCTTGGACAAGTCTGTTGTTTTGCAGTTCAATATCTTTGTCTGCTTGTGATCTTAATGCTTCTTTTTCTTTGTCAATACGTACATATAGTTTGTCTAGTTCTACTTGCTCTTTGTCAATAAGTAAGTCAACACGAACATCTTCTCCTTTTACAAGTCTTTCAATATCAGATGTCCATCTGTCTATTCTATTTTCAGAACGTAAAAGTTTTTCTTCGATGGTTGCTAGTTTTTCTTGACCAATTGTGCCCAGTGATGTTTGTTCAACGTGTGCTTTTGATAAGAAACCAAAGATACCCATTGACGTGATAAACATCAATACCACAACTGCTATCGCCAAATATGTTTTGATAAGCCGTGGTGCTACTTTCCAATTTTGGTATAGCCATGAAGCAGTAACAAGTTTTCCAACTTCTAATACAGATCCCATGACCATAATTGGTATGGCCGCACCTGCAAAGATGGCCGCCAAACCTAGTATGGAATAATATATCGCAACTGCTGAAATACTTAAAGCAGTCAATAATGTTAATATTGCCATAAACATAACAATATTATTTATGTAAAAAAACGGTGGTTTTATTCAATGCTGTAGATAGCACTGTTGGCTCCATGCTCTGCACATTCTACTGATACAACATAACAACGATTGTCTGTTTTTTCTCTAATCAGATTATCTGCAAAATTAAAGGCATGTTCGGCAAACTTTTCTGCACCAACTCCGTCAAACGTAACAATATCAACAAGATCTAAATCTTCTAATTCTTTAAATTTATCAAGATGTGGATCATTTATATCCAATGCTGTTTTGTGATCAAAGTGATCTTCGAGCCATTTTTTCAGTGGCTTCAAACCACCAAAGTCAACTGCCCAATTTTTGTTATCTAATGTGTCACATCCAAATGTAAATTTGAATTGTAAACTGTATCCATGCAGTAAATGACAATGTGAATGATCTGCGTTAGGTTGTCTAAATACGCAGGCCAATCCAATGTTGTGTCCATATGTTTTTGTGCTATAATATTTGGCCATATATATCTCCTGTTTCTAACGGCAGAATTTTTTGTGAGGGTTGACGTCGAGTCCTCAAATACAAAATGCGTTGTAGCATATCTATATAATATACTAAACAACGCATCTTGTCAAGAAGATTACTTATGTGGGTCAAAATCCTTTGTTATTTCGGACTTTCTACCCTTAAAGTAGTGTTTTGATGGTTCGTAGGATAACCATCTTTTAAAGTTCTTCACCTGATCCGACTGGTCGGCTGGCTCTTTGAGTGACCTTTGCTGTTTACTAAACACAGCATTGAGCATTAAGATCCCGTCGCCCATGGATCTAAATATTTTTTCCATAGACTGTCTCCAATTTATTATTAAGGGATCGGCTTACCGTCTTTTGATGTAATCTGAGGCGTTGGGCTTACTACCAAATGTACTTATATTTTTTCTCCAAAAAGAAGCCTATATAGGCCAAATTCTTAGATATAAAATTTGTTGTATAATGTGCGGAAGCTACCGCCGTTGAATTGTCTTCTGTCTAGCTCTCTTTGACGTCTTTCAAGATCAGAGTGATCAGTTGATTTTTCAAGATATTTTTCTTCAAATGTTTTCTGTGAGGGGAGGAATAATTTCAAAATGAATTTAAGCATTTGGATTTCTTCCTTTTTTTAAACACATATAAGCATATATCGGATCATTGCTATATTCAGTTTTCGCTAAATTCCACAAAGGGTCTTTTTTATCAACTGATCTATCCGGTGCTTCATTGTTTAACGACTCAGTCCAAGACTTGAATAGTTTAAGTATTTCTTTCATTAATTTCTCCTAAAATGTGTGAAATGTTTTTTACCAAACATATTTATATATTATATAATGCGAAAAATGAAATTTTCAAGTATTTTAAACGCAAACCAGATATGCTATTTTGATATAGCTATTTCTTTACTGCTATGCTCATGGATCGACATGACCCTTCTACCTGCGCCATTGCCTGCTCTACAGTAAATGCATTCATGTCTTCCATTTTTTCTTCAGCTATTTTTCTAATTTGTTCTTTAGTGATATATTTGATTATATTACGTCCTGGAGTTCTTCCGCCTTTTTTTAAACCAACTGCTTTTAATATGTAATATGAAACTGGTGGTTTTTTAAGAACAAACGTGAAACTTTTATCTTTGTATACTGTTATTAGACATGGAATAGGACCTTCCATACCTTTTGTCTTGTCATTGAACTTTTTACAAAAGTCCATAATTTGTATACCACGTTGCCCAAGGGCTGGTCCAACTGGTGGAGCAGGTTTAGCCTGACCTGCTTCTATAATCAGTTTCAGAGTACCAGTTACTTCTTTTGCCATATACCTCCAAGGTTATGTATTATGCTGATTCAGTTGATGATTCAGCAGGCTGTTCTTCAGCAGTCACTTCAGCAGTTTCAGTTGCTTCACCAATTACTTTTAATTGGGTAGCCACTGGCTTACCTTTGTGTTCAGCAACGACAAATTCCATTGCTTGGCCTTGATCAATTTTTGTAATTTTTGCTTCTTTAAATGCAGAAACATGAACAAAAACATCATTGCCACCTTCATCTGGTACGATGAAGCCAAAACCTTTTGCGGCATTGTACCATTTTAATTTACCTGTACTCATTTGTACTCCTTATTATAGTATACTCTGTAAGCACCGTTTGTAGGCAGTAACTCACATTTTTTTAAACTGTCGTTTGCTTCAACCCACAGTTCAAATTCTTCTTTGATCTTACCTTGTCCTGTAATAACAGTAACATACTTAAGACCTTGATGCTTGTTTTCATGAACGAATTTTACAAACTCCCTCCAAGCATCTTGTACATAATAACCGTGTAAATCTAATTTAGCCATAATCATTATATACTACTATTATTTATAGTTTCCTATATCTTACCAGCTTCAAACAACCGTTTACGATTCTCTAAATGCTGACTTGTAATAGCATCTTTACTTTGTCCATTATATAACACTGCGTAATATTCGTCAACCATTTTTTTATTAATGGTTGTGTTTTCCCAAATTAGTTCTCCTAATATTCTTCCAAACTTTCCTGTTTTGTCTTTATGTGTTCTAAGCATTGCTATACTACCAATCGGGTAGTGGTCTTTAACATATTGTTTAGATAATAGGCCAAACTTTTTTTCTTCTAAATCTCTTGTTCTTGATTCTGGAGTGTCTATGCCAAGTAATCTTACTCGTTCTTTATGCCTCCAAATCCCAAATCCTAGATCAATATCAACATCGATAGTATCGCCATCTACAATTCTTAATATTTTACATTTATACTCATGCATATTTTTTTATATTTCCTATTGTGTTTCTTATACTTATATCATAAAATTTTTTAGTTTTTTCATCTGGCCAAAAATCTGCATCTATGTTTAGATGATATCTCACTTCATCACTATTGTTCTGAACTGCATAATAATTCCCAAGATCTAATTGTAGTGCTTTACCTTCAGCAAAAGGAACTTTGCCAATATAATCTTCATCAGTTAATTTAGTTTTATCAAAAGAATTAGGATAAAACATAATAAATTTATATCCTTTGGGATTGTTGAGTGCCAAATGTAAGTTGTGAACTTTATTATTTTCATTGTCTCTATGTAGTTCTACATATCCTTGTGGATCCAATGCAATCAATTCAATTTTATTAATTTGTCCTTTTAAACTTACTTGTTCAGGAAAAACTCTTTTCACCCATTGGGTCATTGCTGGACAAATATTAGTAACAGATTCTTCTAACTCATAAAAGTTAAAAGTTCTCCATCCTTTACCATAATTTTCTTTGTGTATGCTAAAAAAATCTAATTCATCTAATTTTTTAGCTTCATCTAACCATGTCTGCCATCCATAAGTAAGCAAATCAAATTCAACCCAAGGAATATAATATTTTTTAACAACTTCCTCATACGAAAGATCTTCATATTTAAAAATTGATTTTAATTTATAATGATTTTGATTAATGTGATTTAACGACCATTGGTCATCGCCTAGATAATCTGGGATAAACATATTTACACAGTATTTGTTATTTCTTGCTCTTTTTCAATATTTGTAATTTTATCTTTTAGCCAAAGTTTTTGTTTTTTCATTACAGATAATTTTGTATCGTTAACTGGATTTTGATCTAATGCTTTTTCAATTGCTGTATGCAATTTATCATGTTCACTTTTTAGTTTTTGCAAATTTTCAAATGACATTTTATTCTTCTTCTTTATCGCCTTTGTTTATTGTTAATACCACTGTTGCACCATTGTTTTCAGATAATTCATATACTAATTCACCTGTAGACTCCCCGTTGCCTAATTCTCCTGTGTCATATAAATATTGTGCAAATGCATCTACTACTTGTTGATTTGATAGTTTGAACGTCTTTTTGTTTTTACTTTTTACCATATTTTGTATCCTACTCGATGTTATTTATCAATTACAAATAATTTCTCACTTGAATTAATCTTAGAAGCATTTTTGTATCTTCTATATTATACAGATTATTTAACTTTTCTGCATGTCTACACTTATCCATGAAGTCTTTAAATTCTTCGTTGTCTTCTTCTTTTTGTGTTAACCATTCATCTTTAAACATATCATAAGTTGTATTTTCAAATGGTTTCGTTCTTTTTGTTCTTAGATCCACCCACCAAATATATAAAACCTTAATTTCATTCAATGCCGCTTGATAGACTTTTTCTTTGTTTTTTTGTGATATTAGCCATTCGATACCTTCTAGTCCTTTTTGTCGACTTTTAAAAGTATTGTCACTGGTGTTTGTATATATTTGAGCTAAATTGTATTCTACAAAATTTTGCAAATGTGTGAAACTATCATATAGTATTTGATCACCAACTGCTAATGGATCAGTTGATGCTGGTATTGTCGAGAACCATCTTTTAATATCTTCTAATAATGTCATAACTTATTGTAGCACAAAATTAATACTAGATCAATCGTCTTTTTTAATCAAAGTAAATTGTTCTGCAATATTTCCTTGAAAAGCATATGATCCATAGTGATCTAAATTAATTGAAGGATCCATCCAAATTTCGCCACCCATTTTTTGCCAACGTCTGCAAAATGTGTAATCTTCTGACAAATACCTATTTGTTTCAGGATCAATCATTGTATCAAAAAGTGCATAAAAATATGGATTTAATTTTGGATCAGTATTAAGATCATTTGTATATCTTGTTTCTGGATGCTCTTTAATCATTTTATCAACTACATTTCTTTTAATCATCATGAATCCAGTTCCAGCATCTAACACAGGAATTAATCCTTCTACCAGAGGAATCTCATGAGATTCCATATGATCACGTTTAATGTTCAATACATACGAAGCTTGAAACTTTGCAAGTTCTAAAGGATCTTTTGGTTTTTGTTCCATTGCTATTCCATGAACTGCTGGCCAATTTATTGATTTTTTAGGATAAGCACCTGTAACAATATCTTTGTTTCTATGTAGTAATTTTATTACGTCCTGAGGTACAAAACCAACATCAGCGTCAATAAACATCATGTGAGTATAGTTTGAATTTTCTAAGAACATTGCAGTAAGTGTATTACGAGCTCTCGTTACTAGACTTTCATTTGACAATGTTGCAAGTGTAAAATTTAATCCATAGTGTTTAAAAAGTATTGATAATCCTGTCATGGCTTTTAAATATGGTTCACCTACCATACCACCATAACATGGTGTTGCAACCATAACGTGATACGATCTTAATCTATCCATATCAACATCAATACGTTCATTCATGTTTTGACTCAAAGGTTTGTTTAATTTTGTTTTGTCTTTTTCGCTCATCTATTAATCTCCTGTTCCAGGGTTTTCAGAAAGAAGATCTCTTTTAGATTTTTGGTCTGGCATATTAGCTGGACTATATTCTTCTGCTTCTGGTAACGCATCTTTTTTCTTTGTTATATTTGGCCATTTTTTACTATACTCTGTATTTATATGAATCCAGTAGTCTAATTCTGATTTAGCAATTTCAGGATCAGTGTCTGCCACAATCGCATCAACCGGACATTCAGGTTCACATACTCCACAATCTATACACTCATCTGGATTGATTGCTAAAAAGTTTTCTCCTTCATAAAAACAATCCACAGGACACACTTCAACACAATCTGTATGTTTACATTTTATACATTCATCTTTTACTATGTATGTCATAATGATATAATACTACAATTATTCAATCTAGTCAAGATTTAAACTAATATATCTGATGAAGAAGGCCTTGGATTATTTGAATGCTTTTCATCATTTGATATCGTACTTTGGGCATATCCAAAACCTGCCATCACTACTGGTTTTCCTTCAATGCCTAAAAAATTTTGAAGATAGTCTGCATCAAAACAAGAGCAAAATCCACTTTGTATACCAAGTAGCTCAGACGTAATAACTGTATTCCAACATGATAACCCAATGTCTAAATAATCATTTTCTATTGCGTCTCTATCAGTGAAATACCAAACTAGTACTAATGGTGCTAACATCTGTCCATTAATTCCTGATGACAAAATATTTTTACTGTGCCAATCTCGAGCTTCTTTATATGATTTTGGACTACGTATAACCATCAAATCTTCGTCTTCACTATACCTAACATTTTCTTTAGATACCGTGCAAACATAATCATAAAGATTAAGTTTTGCTTTTCTATCATCTAATTTTTGCCCTAATACTTTAACTTTAAAGTTGTATCTATTATTACATGACGGTGTTTTAGCTACTGCTTCTGTAATTGTGCTTATATGGTTAGATTCCAATGGATTTCCGTTAAAATTTTTAACAGTTGACCTTTTTGACAATATTTTTTCTAATTGTTCTATCATGCAAATATTTATATATTAACTAATACTATTATATACTTTTATTTCTGGCGGAGAGAGTGAGATTCGAACTCACGAAAGAGTTGCCCCTTTGCCGGTTTTCAAGACCGGTGCTTTCAACCGCTCAGCCATCTCTCCGTATTACAATACTTATTACATCAAAGGTTGTGAAAGATTATCTAGTACTTTTTCTTTAAATAATTTACAACCTTTTGCAACATTTTTTGCCCAATCGCTTGAAGCATTATCGTCTGCTGAATCTGAAATGTACTTGTAACATAAAAATTCAACATTGTGTTTTTTACAAATTTTTGCAATTGCGTATGATTCCATATCAACAATATCACAATCTATTTCTGGTTTTTTAGTAGCAAACGTATCACCTGTTCCGCAAACAACCGTTGGTGTTCCTAGCATGACATCTTTTTCATATGGTGTTTGCCCAAGTTTAAAATTTAAAGGTCTTGCATCCATATCTCTATCTACAAATCCTGTTACTTCTACTAGTCCTTTTATACTAGGATCAAGTGACCCTGCTGTACCGTAGTTAATAATCAATTTTGGCTTGTAATCTCTGATAATTTGTTCTGTGGTTGCCGCGGCATTAATTTTACCAACTCCTGTAAAGAATACATCAGTATAATGCAAACCTTCTATTTCATCTGGTATTGCACATAATATAATTGCATTAATCATTTTATGTAAGTTTCTTTATCGTCTGTAGTAAACCAAAGCCGGCGATACCTGCTGTAATTAAATGTCTCATGCATGGATCACTCATTAGTCCATCTAACAATCCTGCGATTGCGGCATTTGTAAGTCTCGATATTGCTGATGCTAAATTTGCCAGATCAGCTAAAATCATTTGTGCCAACTGCATTACAAATCCTACTATACCCATAACTAGATTTACTAATCCAAGAACCTGTCCAATTGCTCCTAATATTTGATTTAATATTCCTGCACCTTTTGACAAAGCACCAAATATATCATCAATAAATGCACAAGGTCCTGTGCCTACTGCGGCCGCGGCACCCAATGAAGTATTAAGTGCATTTATACCTTGTCCAATTGATAACATTTGTCCAATTGGTCTTGGCAAGTGACCATTTGGTAAATTAAATGATGGACCACCTTGAACACCTAAATAAGTAAATGGGCTGTTTTGCCCATATGCTGTTTGGTCAACTCCACTTTGAATATTTGTGTGCCTATTAAAATCATTTAATACACCATCGACTCTTTTCATTTGATCAATTTCTGTGTCTGTTAATTTTCTTGACGGTTCACCAGAACCAAGTATACTACCATCAACTGTTGCTCTTGATGATTCGTTTGAGTCATCCCAACCAGCTGGTAAATTATTTAAACCAACCCAACCATTGCCGTTGCCAGTATATAAAGTGTTTCTAATCTGTGATATGGTATCAGTATGAGGATTTTTAAAAGCCGACATTGTTTTGATATCATTACCCCAAAGATCTTTAGCATCTTGGACATCAAATAATCCATTTTGTAAGGCGTCTTTTGCTATAGGACCAAGACTCTGACTTATCGCTGTTCCGTTAAAGTCTTTAAAAAGTCCTTGATCTTCACCTGGTAATATTGTTTGTACCATTTTTTTCCTAACTATTTGCTATCACGTTTGGTGACCCTGAATTTACTTTTACACCACATGAATAATCATCACCAATTCTAGCAATTGGTTGATTGTTCACATACACATCAGGAGATCCAGAAGTTAAATTTGTTGAATGAGGTATACATAAAATATAACCATGATCTGTATTTGAATCACCTACTCTATGAACAGATATATGATTAGCTAGTACATTTTGTGATCCTGTTTGACATTGAGGCGAATCACACGGTGTATGATTTGTAACTGCATCACCAACTCTTGCTACATTTGGCATTTTACTATCTCCTATTATAATAGTATTTATTACGTAACTATCGACGGTGTACTAGGAGTAACTAGTTTCGATGTACTTTGTGTATATGCATCTTTGGCTTGTTTATTGGCTAAAACTGCTGTAATTATTGTACTTTTTAAAAACTCAAAGGTTGCTTCTGGATCAGCCATAATCATATATGCTGTCATACCAACTCCATTTTGAGTCATTGCTAGTGCTAAAGGTTTTGATACTTTGTAAGAAGTGTCTGTTTCTTCTATCAATTTACCAACTACTTCATCACTACCAACCGTACGAAATACTACAATGTCATCTTTGTTTAGTTTTTGTTTTAACATTTTTTTCTTTCTTTTTGTTGTCTTCTGTTTTTGATCTTTTTGTATTTTTTAATTTAAGTCGATACCCATGTCTTTCCGAGAACGTAATATCAACTCCTCTCCAATCATACTTACTATTCATACATCTATTTATAATTCAAAGTTTTCAAAAGTTTTATCATCAACATCTTGTTTTAGTCCACCAATAATGTATGATTCGACTTCGGTTTCTTGTGGTGCAACTTGTAACCCAGCACTTGATAACCAATTTGCTGTCCATGGTAAAGGATTAGCATTTGCTGGTATATCATAAATTGGATCATATCCAATTGCTTTTAATCTTTTGTTTGCGATCCATTCAACATAACTGCCTAATAACTTTTCATTTAAACCAATGATAGATCCATCTTTGAATAAATGTCTTGCCCATGCTTTTTCTTCTTCAACACAATTTTTAAACATTTCAATTACAGTTTTGTCTAGTCCTTTAATTGCTTTTGTCATTCCAGCATCGTCACCTTTGTGCCAATTTTTAATGACCTGTGTTGATAAATTTAAATGTGTTGCTTCGTCACGTGCAATGAGTGAAATAATTTTTGCTGAACCTTCCATAAGTTTAAGTTCACCAAAAGCAAAAGTACAAGCAAATGATACATAAAATCTTAAACCTTCTAAGATGTTTACATTAATCATTGCAAGGTATAATGCTTTTTTGACTTCTTGAATATCACCTTTGCCTTTGACAAAATAGTCTTCAGCCATTTTAGAAAACTTATCATAGTTTTCTGTAACTGAAACTGCACGTTTTAAAATTTCTTCATCATTTAGAATTGTATCAAATACTTCTGATGGATCAGCATAAACATTTTTCATAATGTGTGTGTATGAACGTGAGTGTATTGTTTCAAAGAAATCCCAAGTGACGATACATCCTTCTAATTCTGGATTTGACACATAAGGTAAAAAAGCCAAACTTGGACCACGCCCTTGTACAGAATCAAGTAGTGTTTGATATTTTAAGTTTGATGTAAAAATATGCTTTTGTTCTGGTCGAAAATTTTGATAATCAGCACGATCTTTCTGTAAACTGACTTCTTCCGGTCTCCAAAAATACCCAAGCATAGTTTGGTTAAGTTTGTCTAATGCAGGATATTTGAAAACATCATATCTCTGCACACTCTGATCTTCTCCAAAAAACATTGGCTCTTTGGTAAAATCTATTTCATTTCTATTGAATACTGTCTTTGCCATAATTATATTATACACTCTCTCTTTGCTTTGTCAATATTTATTTAAATTGCACATGAATCACAAGCTTCGTCATCTTCGTGTGATTTGTGTTCTTCCACGATTTCTAATGCTTCGTCTATAGTTGCTACGTTCTCTTGATCAGTAATATTTGGCTCTTCTCCTTTAAAGTCATATGTATTCTGATAGTAGCTAGTTTTCCAACCAAGTTTATAAGTTGTTAAAAAATCTTTAGTTAACACACTCATTGGAACTTCGTTGTTATCAAATTTTAATGGATTGTAACTCCAATTGCCGCTGATTCCTTGATCAAAGTATTTCTGCATTGCCGCAACAATATTAATATAACCTTCATTGCTAGGCATATCCCACAATAACGTATAGTATTTTTTATATGTTTCGTACTGTGGCACTATTTGTTTTAAAGGTCCTTTTTTAGATTTCTTAACTGACAAATATCCTCTTGGTGGTTCAATTCCATTTGTTGCATTGCCTACCACACTTGATGATTCAGATGGCATTTGTGCTGACAATGTTGAATGTCTTAACCCATGTTCTACTATGTCTTTTCTTAATGCTTCCCAATTCATTTTTAATTTTGTTGATATAATTGTATCAACATCTTTTTTATAAGTGTCAATTGGCAGTAATCCTTTTGAATATTTTGTTTTCTTAAAGTAATCACAAGGACCTTTTTCTTTTGCAATCGTATTACTTGCTTTTAACAAGTAATATTGAAATGCTTCTGATAATTCATTCACTAATTGCCATGCTTCTTTGTCTTCATACATTACTTTATTTTTTGCAAGATAGTGTGCTAATCCGATATATCCAATTCCAAGAGAACGTCTTGCTTTTGTAGAAATTTCAGCCGCTTTAACAGGATATTTTTGATGATCAATAATTTGTTCTAACCCACGCACACTTAAATCACAAAGTGTTTCTAATTCTTTTATATCTTTTAATACGCCAACGTTGATTGCTGATAAAATACAAAGTGCAATTTCACCTTTGCCATCGATGTGCTGTAATGGATCAGTCGGTAGTGTAATTTCTTGACATAGATTTGACATACGTACAGGATCAACAAATGAACTGTGATCGTTTGTGTGATCAATATTCATAATATAAATTCTGCCTGTTTCTGCACGTTCTTTTAATATGTCGCCAATTAATGTTCTTGCTTGAATAGTTTTTCTTGGTATTGACATATCTTTTTCATATTTTTTATACAATGAGTCAAATTTTCCAGTACCAAATGCTTCATACAATCCTGGAACATCATGTGGTGAAAATAAAGTAATATCTCCGCCTTTAATAAATCTTTCGTAAAATATTTTTGATAATTGTATTGAATAATCTAACTTACGTACTCTATTATCTTCTGTACCTTTGTTATTTTTTAGTACAAGTATGTCTTCAATCTCTTGATGCCAAATAGGAAAATGAACTGTAGCACTACCACCACGTACTCCATTTTGTGTGCAACATCTTACTGTTGCTTCAAACTTTTTAAGAAATGGGACAACACCAGTATGGGCTACTTCGCCTCCCCTAATACGTGAATTGATACCACGTATTCTACCTGCGTTGATTCCGATACCGGCTCTTTGTGCAATGTATCTACCAATTGCCATGTCAGAAGCAAAGATAGAATCTAATGTATCATCAACATCAACAAGTACACATGAAGCATACTGTTTCAATGGTGTACGCACACCTGCCATCACAGGCGTAGGAATATTAATTTTAAATTTTGAAATCGCATCATAGTATCTTTTAATGTAACCCATTCTTATTTCTTTTGGATAATCATGAAATAAGGTTGCCGCGATCAGCATATACATGTATTGTGGTGTTTCAAAAACTTTGCCTGAGCTTCTATCTTGAACTAGATATTTGTCAGATACTTGCCTTAAGCCTGCGTATGTAAAATTGTAATCTCTATCATGTTTAATATAAGAGTCTAGAGTTTTAAATTCTTCATCATTAAACCATTTCATGATATTAGGATCATACAAACCTTTTTCAATATTTCTACCAACTAAAAATTGCAAAGGTACTTCATATTGATGATCGATATGTTTGCCAAAGACTTCTTTTCTTATTGTAAACAACAAAAGGCGTGCCGCAACATATTGATAATTTGGTGATTCTAATGTGATTAAGTCATTCGCTGACTTTATTAATACTTCTTGAATATCGTTTGTTGACATTCCATTAGAAAATTGTAACCCTGAGTTCATCTCAACTAATGACGAAGAAACACCTGATAATCCATCACAGGCCGCTTCAGTCATTTTGTGTACTTTGTTGATATCTAAAGGTTCCTGTTGTCCGTCTCTTTTAATAATGAAAATTTCTTCTTGACTCTTTAGTGCGTTCATATGTTCTATACCTTACTTCTTTTTATTCAGCATAATATTAATTATACTTTCACTTGCACGATAAAAGCAATAGTTAAATTCACATTAACAGAAAAAACTGTTAACAACCTAAGGTTACTCTTGTAACCAGCGTTCTATCTTATATGATAGGTTGGCACTTGATGCATTTGCATTTGTGTACTTAAATTGCAAATTTGCACTATCTAGTGCCGCAGAAAAAGTTATGTCTGATGTACTAGCTGTTTCAACGTGAGAATCGTTAATTACTGTATCAGTTCCATCAGTTGTGATATGTATTGTACCTGTTCTAAATTTAGTTCCAAGTTTTAAACTATAATCAATTTTATAAACATTTGCTTCTGCAACAGGATATTGTAAAATTACTGCTGTCGTTCCGTTTGTCAATGTTGCTTTTTTCATTGACGCTACATATTGGTTTGTTAAATATTTTGGGTAACTTGCTTCTGTAAAAATTTCAATATTACTTGCTACTCTCGATATTGACTGGCCTCTTTTTTTATTAATAAAATTTGAAACATTAATTGCTTGTTCCGGAGTATCTAAATCAATTTTTAAATTAGAATCTATTTCAACATCTCTTACAGTATGTCCTACTGCTGTGTGTTGTCCTAAGAATGATCCATAAGTTGATGCCGGTTTAATTGCTGTTGGTTCATCAATAAGATTAATACTATCACTTGCATTAGCTGTTTCCAGTGCTGTCTTTTCTGAGGGTGTTACAAATTGTACGAAACCAGTTCCTGTAGTCATGTCAACATAAACTTGATTATTTGCTAAATCATTATATTGATATTTTTTGTAAGTAGCATCACTTGAACTTGTTGACCAACCTGCTCTTGCTCTCATATGCTCTGTAATTTGACTTTTTGTCCATTTTGAAACAACTAATTTTGAACCACTTTCTGGAATGTTAGAACCAGTAAAGTTTAGGTAAGTAGTTGTTCCACTAAATGATAAAACATATTGTGATGAATCATATGTTGTTGGAATTTGGTTAATAAATTTTGTAACAGTAATATCTGATTCAGTTAATCCACCTGATAATTTTGGGTGACCTGTAGGTAATCCATAATTACCTGAAAATGCAAGTGCAACATTTGATCCAGGATTAAGAACTTCAGTTCCTGTAATATTAAAATTTAATATACCATTGTTTGTCGATGATGATGTTAAATTACCTAAATCGTCTGATACTACTTTTTGTGCATCTAAGAAAGGTTTAACTTGCACATCTGCATTAAGAAGATTTTGATTTCCAGTACCAATATATACTTCTCTTGTATCTATTGCTAAACCAATTTCTCCATCAGCTAAAGGCTGAGGTAAATCTGCTCTTAATCCACGTCTATTTTTAATTCTAGTATATGTTGTTGCCACTGTAACTTACTCCAATATAATACTATTTATTCATTTTGTAGTAAGTTTCAACTCTATCTAACCACTTATCTGTAAATGTTTGAAATTCGTTACCTTCTACAACAAATTGCTGATACTGATTATCATGTGTAACCATAAAAATAACCCCTTTTTGTATGTTTGTGCCATATACTTCATTGTGTGCTAGTGCATAAGCTGATGCCTGCATGAAATAATCATCAATCCATTCTTTTTTCTTAAATTTACGCGAAGTTTTAAAGTCACCTATTGCAGGTTCACCTTCATGCACACATATTAAATCTGCTGTTCCACCGTATAATCCTGGAAATGCTAAATGTGTTTCTATTCCCCACACTTCGTCAACATTTTTAAGTCCGTGCTCAATAACAGTTTCACTTAATTGCTTTGCTTGTACATATACTTGATTTGTACCACTAGGACGTTCAACACCTT